>Ga0315287_10003419_pt1 | contig 15294 bp, 14 predicted proteins | sample YL17G11_0_MG_FD_205037 | JGI IMG/M metagenome (GOLD analysis project Ga0315287, IMG submission 205037) | Sediment microbial communities from Yellowstone Lake, YNP, Wyoming, USA - YL17G11_0 | ecosystem: Environmental > Aquatic > Freshwater > Lake > Sediment | place: USA: Wyoming | collected... | reverse complement strand
GCTTTTTATCGTAGATCCAAAAAAAGAGAGGATCGCCGTTGCGGAAGCGAGGAAGCTCTCCGTACCTATTGTGGCAATAGTAGACACCAACTGCGACCCCGATGAAATAGACTATGTTATCCCCGGGAATGACGACGCCATAAGGGCAATAAAACTTATAACCTCAAAGATAGCCGACGCCATTATGGAAGGCAAAGAAACGCTGTCAAAGAAAAACGCGGAAGAGGCTGAAAAGTCCCGGGTTGAGGAAAAAATCCGCCAGGAAGAAGCAGGTGCGGCAGAATGACAACTATATCGGCAGAGATGGTAAAGGACCTCAGGGAAAAAACCGGCGTCGGGATGATGGAATGCAAAAAGGCCCTGACCGAAAGTAATGGTGATTTTGAAAAGGCAGTAGATCTGCTGAGGCAGAAAGGCCTTGCAACCGCCTCTAAAAAGGCGGGACGGACGGCGTCGGAAGGTCTCATCGAATCATATATCCATATGGGGAAGATTGGGACGATGATAGAAGTTAACTGCGAGACGGATTTTGTTGCAAGGACGGACGATTTCAAGCAGCTTGTTAAAGATATTGCCATGCATATAGCGGCCGCAACCCCGGTCTATTTATCAAGGGAAGACGTGCCTCAGGACGTTCTGGAACGCGAAAAGGAAATATACAAGGCTCAGGTTGCCAATAAACCGCCGCAGGTTGTGGAAAAAATCATTGAAGGCAAGCTTGAAAAGTTTTATACCGACTTCTGTCTTCTCGACCAGATATTCATAAAAGATACCGACCAGAAGATGAAAATAAAAGACCTTATCACGGAAAAGATCGCAAAATTAGGCGAGAATATAATGATCAAAAGGTATGCAAGATTTCAGCTTGGCGAAGCGTTAGGGCAGAAACCTTGAAGTACAAAAAAATACTCCTCAAGATCAGCGGCGAAGCTATGATGGGAGACAGGGGGTACGGAGTTGACCCTGCCACAGTGGATTTCATAGCGAAAGAAATAAAGGACGCCGTATCAATGGGAGTTCAGATGGCGATAGTTATAGGCGGCGGCAATATCTTCAGGGGCGTGGAGGCGAGCGTCCAGGGAATAGAAAGGGCGTCCGCCGATTATATGGGAATGCTTGCCACGGTAATCAACGCCCTTGCCCTTCAGAATTCCCTTGAAAAACACGGCGTCGCTACAAGGGTGCAGTCGGCTATAGAGATGAAGGAACTTGCAGAGCCGTATATAAGAAGAAAGGCGATGAGGCATCTTGAAAAAGGCAGAACGGTCATCTTTGCCGCCGGCACCGGCAACCCCTATTTCACGACCGATACGGCCGCTTCTCTGAGAGCCATGGAGATCGGAGCGGATATCATCTTAAAAGCGACAAAGGTTGACGGCGTGTATTCTTCCGACCCTATGAAAGACCCCGCTGCAAAGAGATATGATTCCATTACATATATTGACGTTTTAAGGAAAGGCTTAAGCATAATGGACTCTACCGCGATATCATTATGCATGGACAACAACCTCCCGATTATGGTATTCAACCTGAGAGGAAAAGGCAATATCAGAAAGATTATCGATGGCAAAAAAATCGGGACTCTTGTAAGGGGGAACGATGGAGCAAGAGTTAAAAAGAAAAACAAATGACAGGATGTCAAAGACCATTGAGGCCCTGAAAAAGGATTTTGCATCCATCAGGACAGGCAGGGCTTCTCTTGCGCTCTTGGACAATATTTCAGTGAACTACTATAATGCCGCTACTCCTTTAGAGCAGCTTGCGAGCCTGAGCATTCCCGAAAGCAGGCAGATCGCAATCCAGCCATGGGACCCCAAAGTCATACCCGACATTGAAAAAGCGATCCTGAAATCGGACCTCGGCCTTACCCCGATGAACGACGGCAAGATGGTGAGGATAAACATACCTCCGCTTACGGAAGAACGAAGGAAACAGCTTGTTAAAACGGTCAGGAAAAAAGCCGAAGAGGCAAAAGTCGCCATCAGAAACATTCGAAGGGACATCATCGAAGAGATCAAGAAACTCGAAAAAGACAAGCACATCAGCGAAGATATAGTGAAAAAATCACAGGAAGAGACGCAGAAGATTACGGACTCTTTTATCACAAAAGTTGATGAAGTATTGGGACACAAAGAAAAAGAGATAATGGAAGTCTAAAGATGACAAACGGCAATTTTATCCTGAAAGTAACCGACGCGAAATTGACCGATATTCAAAAGGCATTGCAGGCGGCAGGGATAAAGGTGCGAAGCATTATTGAAGTTTTTAAAGAAGAAAAATCCGAAGAAAGCGGTCCGAAAGAAACACTTTAATGGCTGAGAAAAAGACAAAAAAGCCTGGCGTTAAAATATCCGGGAAAAAGAAAACGAAACCCGTCGTAAAAAAGGTTTCCGTTCCATCAAAACCAAAGAGCGTTAAGAAAACCAAGCCTGCTCCCAGGCGGAAAATTGCCCCTCCTCCACCGCCTGCTAAAAAAGAAACCGAGGAAGAGAGAAATCTCCGTCTCAGAAGACTCCTTGTCGAGAAAAGAAAAGAGATACTGAAAGAGATTATAAACGATACCTCCAGGTATATCAAAGGAGAATCGAAACAACTTGTTGATACGGCCCTCGATGACGGTGACTGGTCGATCGTGGATCTGGCCGAAGATATAAACCTGAAGCACCTGAGTTCACACCGCGACGACCTGCAGAAATTAGATGAGGCGATAAGAAAACTCAATGAAGGCACCTACGGTATCTGCGAGGATTGCGGAGATGCAATCAGCGAAAAAAGGCTCAATATCCTGCCTTACGCCATCTACTGCATCGACTGTAAAGAAAAGAGAGAGAAAATAGAGGAGATGCAAAGAAGAGAAGGGCTGCTGTAAAAACTCGCTTTCAACAAAAAAAACACATCGTAACTACTCCACTGCGCCGGCATTCCTTTAAAATGAACCTATGATTATTCGAGTTCTTCGATTATTGCTGCGGCTAATAGGGGGAACATAATTTCGTGATGGCCTGTGAGGGAATAGGAAACACCCTTTCCGATAGTGGGCCTTTGCAGGACATTCATCATGGGCCTGTAGTGCTGGATAAAGTCCATATTCACAGTTGTTATATTTTCAACTTTATTGCCGAGGTTCCTTGCCACGGTCAGGGCCTTTAAAAAGACCTCGGGCAGGATCACGGCAGAGCCGAGGTTGATGTAGACGCCGCCCTCAAGGTCGGAAACAACGGATGTGAAGAGCCTGAAGTCCCTGAAGCTCCCTTCTCCGATGGCGGAACCGTCGGCTTCCGGGTGCATGTGGATTATATCCGTTCCAACGGCTACATGCACGGTTGCAGGAATACCTAATTTATATGCGTTCGCAAAAATGCTTTTATCCTTAAAGGGGAACCTGCTCTTTTGAATCATACTGCCGACTGATTCTCCTATACCATATCCCTGTTTAATGCCCGTTTTAATTGCTTTGTTCAGATATGTTCCGGTCTCTGAAGCCATGCCGAAATTACCATTACAGATCTCCCTCCCAACATCTTCGGAGGTATGGCCGATATAGGAGAGTTCAAAATCATGCACGATGCAAGCGCCGTTTGCAGCAAAAGCGGTTATGACGCCCTTTTCCATTAGGTCGATAATAACAGGCGATAAACCGACCTTAACAGGATGTGCGCCCATACCGAGAATCACATGCCTTTTGTTTTCCCTTGCCCTGACTATGGCTTTGGTCACCGCCTTGAAATCTTTGACTGCGAGGATGTCGGGGAGGCTGCCGAAAAACCTGTGAAGTGTCTCTCCCTTAACAAAAGGCGCTGCAAGCGATGAAAGAGAGACTTTGCTTTTTCTCTTTTTGATTGAATAGGTTTTGACTTTCTTCAGGGATATCGGCTTGTATTTTTTCATGTGATACATCTTACCATAAAATTATCCGTGATAACGAGTTTGAGTTGAAATCATTTAGCGATTACGGGTGAACATGGGACAGCCTATTGATATTGTTCAGTACGCGCTGTTTGAGTAGAGGGGTTGGCAGGCAGAGGGGGGACTCTGCCTGCCGGGAGGGATGAATTGAAATCTTGCTTTTACTATAAACAAAAACTGTGAAGGAATAATGAAGAGAATATGAAAAAGCAGTGAAGATATATTCCTCTCCTATTTATCCCAAAATAGCCTTAAGATCGTCGTCCGGAGTTGTAACCGGCCTGATACCGTAATTCTGCACCAGTACGTCCAGCACATTGGGTGTTATAAACGCCGGAAGTGAAGGGCCAAGACGGATGTTTTTGATCCCGAGATAAAGCAGCGTCAAAAGGATAGCTACCGCCTTTTGTTCATACCAGGAGAGGACCATTGACAGCGGCAGGTCGTTCACTCCCACGCCGAATGCCTTTGACAATGCTACAGCAATCTGAATCGCCGAATAAGCGTCATTGCACTGGCCTATATCAAGAAGGCGCGGTATGCCGCCGATGTCTCCAAGGTCTTTGTCAAAGAAGCGGAACTTGCCGCATGCAAGCGTTAGCACTACACAGTCTTTCGGTACCTTTTCGACAAACTCGGTATAGTAATTTCTCCCTGGTTTAGCGCCATCACAGCCGGCCACCAGGAAGAAGTGCCTTATATTTTTATTCTTCACCGCTTCAATAACTTTATCCGCCACTCCAAGGACGGCATTTCTGGCAAACCCGACCATGACATATTTCCCATTGGTATCTTCCGTAAATCCCGGCATTGCAAGGGCCTTTTCTATTGCCGGAGCAAAATTCTTGTCGGCGATATGTGCCATGCCCGGCCAGCCGACCAGTCCGGTTGTGAAAATATTATCTTTGTATATATCCAAAGGTCTCTGCAGGCAGTTTGTCGTCATCACAATAGCGCCGGGAAAAAGCGGGAATTCCCTGTGCTGGTTCTGCCAGGCAGTACCGTAATGTCCGTAAAAATGGGCATATTTCTTTAACCCCGGATAGCCGTGGGTTGGTAGCATCTCGCCATGGGTATATACATAAATGCCTTTCCCCTCGCTCTGTTTAAGTATCTCTTCGAGGTCTTTCAGATCATGGCCTGAAACAAGTATAGCCTTGCCTTTCTTTACACCGAGAGGCGTCTTGGTCGGCACAGGATGTCCGTAACCGCCGGTATTGCCCGCATCAAGAAGCTCCATAGCCCTCAGATTTATCTCGCCGCATTTCAGAACAAGTGCGATCCAGTCATTAAGACCGAGATCTTTCCTCAAAGTTGCGGCAAGGGCCTCATGGACAAAGGCATAGACGGCGTCGTCTTCCTGTCCGAGTATCCGGGCATGGTCCGCATAAGCGGCAACTCCTTTAAGCCCGTATATAAGGGTCTGCTGAAGAGAAAGGATGTCCGGATTGACAGACGGGTCCGACTTTACACCTGCCGATCTCCCCTGGTTGACCATACCTTCGCGGGTGGACTCAGGGTTGAAACCTGCAGCAACTGCCGGGAAATCGATATTCCCGCCGGCAGCTTTTACCTTTGCCTTTAAGTTGTCCCTGAGTTCTGCACAACGGTTGATAAGAGCTACAAAACGGTCCGGGTCAAAATCCACATTTGTCAGGGTGGAAAACATAGCCTCAACGGTAAAACGGTTAACCTCAAAATCGATTACCCCGACTTTTCTTCCTTCAAGCGCGTAAAGGGAAAGCCCTTTCAGCGCATATACAAGAAGATCCTGCAAAGCTGCCACATCGGGCTGTTTCCCGCAGACGCCGATCTGCGTACAGCCCTCTCCTTTAGATGTCTGTTCACACTGATAACAAAACATTTTTTCTGCTGTTGACATAATATCCTCCTTTTTTATATATGAACGTCATAAACATCAAAGCCGTCCTTAGCTATCATCATAGCAGGGTCGAAGTAGTATGTAATTGACTTAAGTCAACCTCTATTATTTGCTGCTGCCTGGTGTTATAGCCGGGGTTGAGGTTTTAGGACAATCATTACATAATGATGTGAATTAGATTACATAGCGGCGGGGAGAAGGAATAGCATATAAATAGATGTGTTTCTTCCGCAATGGAACATCTCTGAGCTACTGGACATAGGAAGTTGTAACTACCTAAATTTAAAGGATTCTTTAATATTGAGGCTTATTTCAAAAACATCCTTAAATATGAATCATCCTCTTTTTAAAAGGCCAAGTCAGGCAGCCCGGTTTATTCTTTAAAAAACAATGTGGCATATAGTTTGCATAGTTAATTGTATAATTATTTAATAAACAAGGCACCCTTTTCTGCCAGCTGAATTAAAAGGATAGGGCAGAAGATGGTTGTACTAAATATTTGGGACGTATTAACCGATAAAAGAAGAAAGGGACGCCATGAAAGAACCCGATATAATAGAAGACATTGTAGATTTAGGCAAAAAGCGCGGATATGTTACATATGAGGAACTACACGAAGCTCTTCCTCCTGAGTTGACCCCTCAGGACGAGTATGAGGAACTTATTGACATGCTGCAGGATGTGGGAATAGCCGTGAAAGAAGAGCCGGACCACGATTCTGAAGAGGAAGAAGAGCCGGAAGAGCAACATGATGATGAAAAGTCTCAGGACCTCGTACAGGCATACTTTCACTCGATGGGTGACATACAGGTCCTTACAAGAGATGAAGAAGCCGACCTTGCAAGAAGCATGGAAGAGGGCAATAACATTATTAATGAAACTGTTACAGGCCTGCCCCTTTATAAGCAAATCCGGGAGGAGCTGGTTTCAAGGGAGCAGGAAGAAGATGAATTTTCAGAAGATGATAAAACCGACGAGGCCCTGACTGAAACGCTTGCAAGAATTGACGGCTATTTGGCAAAAGTAAAGATTTCCGACCGAAAGATAGAACGCTACGGAACGTTGAAGGACCTCAAAAGATTGATAAATGAAAAAAAGAAAATGAATGGCAATCCTTCAAAGCTTTCGATACTCTTTAAAGAGGTCGAGCATGAGTATAAGCAGGTTGAAACAAAAGTGGGAATTCCGATTGATGAATTGAAGGCGAAATACAGTGCGCTGAGTAAGGCAAGGGAATATGTTGAATCCGCCAAGACCGAACTCATAACACACAACCTGAGGCTTGTCATTAACGTAGCTAAAAATTATGTCGGCAGAGGCCTTTCCCTTCTCGATCTGATCCAGGAGGGAAACATAGGACTTATGAAAGCAATAGGCAAATTTGATTACAGAAAAGGATTTAAGTTCAGCACCTATGCAACATGGTGGATACGCCAGGCTATTACAAGGGCTCTCATTGACCAGACGAAGACCATCAGGATACCCGTTCATATGGTGGAATTTTATAACAAGGTCAGCAGTATTTCAAAAGAACTGACTCAGCAATTGGGAAGGGAACCCGGCAAGGAAGAAATTGCCGCGAGATTGAGCGTGCCGGTACGGAAAGTCGAAGACGTTCTAAGAGCGGTACAGGACACCATCGGCCTGCAAACAATTGTCGGAGATGAAGAAACAACTCTTGAGAGTTTTATCAGTGACGACGGCTCTTCTCCATATACTGATGCTGAAAACAGTAAAACGACTGGAGAGATACTCAAGATATTGCACACCTTGACCCCGAAAGAGGAACTGGTGATCAGAATGAGATTCGGAATCGGGTTAGAAAGAGACCACACATTGGAAGAAGTAGGAAAGCATCTTTCTATTACAAGGGAAAGGGTGCGGCAGATAGAATCAAAAGCGATCAAGAAGCTCAAGCATCCAAACAGGAGCAGGGCGTTGAGGGTTTTAAGTTTAAATACCGCTTAGCAACGGGGGGTTCCCCCTGCGGCAATGCCGCAGGGGGTTGCCGTTTTTAATGTTTATCTCCGGTGTCTTAACTTTGAGGCCCTCAACTTTATCCTGCTTTCTTCTTTGTTCAACACCGACGCTAATTCAGTGTACATTCTGGCTATGCCTATCCTGCAGATGACACAAATACCGTCTTTCTGAAATGTCTGGTTATCGCAATGCATGCACTTATTTGCTTTCATAATTTTCCTCCGCCTTTTTACAGATTACTTTTTTATTTTACGGCAAGGGTCAAGTAAAGCGCCGAATTTTTCCTGTATATGAGAACCAGGATGTCCTCTTCTGATTTATGAGTCGGCGCAACCGACTCATAATCTTTTATGTCCCGTATCTGCTTTTTGTTTATTTCCATAATGATATCTTCTCTCATCAAAATACCTTCCGCAGGACTATCATCGGCGATATCGGTTACGATTACTCCGGTAATCCTCTTCGGGACATCAAGGGTCTTCCTTATTGAAGGGGTAAGGTCCTGGACGGAAACACCCTTCAACCTGTTTTCAAAGGTCTTTGAAAGCGCCCGGATTTCCCCCATCATTTCATTAATCTTAACTTCCATAGTATTCGGCTTCCCATCACGGACCAGTTTGATCTTTACTACCTTGTCGGGTTCAGTGCCTGCAACCATATTCCTCAGGCTTGTTACATCCCTGACTTCTTTTCCATCAAATTCCGTAATGACGTCTCCTCTTTGTATCCCCGCCTTTTCAGACGGACTGTCTTCCACCACATCCCCTACCAAAACGCCTTCCCCGTCCTTAAGATTGAATTGTTTTGCAAGCTCAGGCGTCAGAGGCTGTATTGAAACGCCGAGCCATCCTCTTACAACCTTGCCGTTTTTAATCAGGGACTCCATGACCGCTTTTGCCATGGCGCTCGGGATAGCGAACCCGATGCCCTGATAACCTCCGGTAGTGCTTACGATAGCCGTATTAATCCCGACCAACTCTCCTTTGATATTAACGAGAGCGCCGCCCGAATTGCCGGGGTTAATAGGGGCGTCTGTCTGAATAAAATCTTCATAATCGGCAATCCCGACATTGGCCCTTCCGGTTGCGCTCACTATCCCCGATGTGACGGTTTGGGTTAATCCGAAGGGATTCCCGATAGCCAGAACGGTTGAGCCTACCTTGAGATTATCGGAGTCGCCGAACTTAACGGCAGGGAGATTTTTTGCATCAACCTTAATAACCGCGAGGTCCGTCTTCCGGTCTGTTCCTATGACCTTTCCTTTAAATTCCCTTTGGTCCGACAGCTTTACCTTTATCTCATCGGCATCTTTGATTACATGGTTATTGGTGAGTATATACCCGCCCTCATCAACAATGACCCCTGACCCGAGCCCCGACTGTTTGTGCGTCCTCGGTCTCTCAAAAGATTCATCTCCAAAGAATTTCTTGAAAAAGGGGTTGTTAGAAAAGGGAGAGTCGGTCTCCTGACTCTTGACGGTTTTTGTCGAGGAAATATTTACCACTGAAGGTTTAACAACCGCAGCCACCTCGGATATGGCTTCATCCATTTTCGAAAGGGTCTCTATAGTCTCCTTTGAAATCTTTGCCTCTCCGGAATATCCTTTTGAAGGGTAGTTAAAGCTGGATGAAATAACAAGTCCGAAAATAATGCCAATAAGGGTAAACAGCGACGCTGTAACCAACTTTTTTCTGAGTATCATGCAAACTCCTTTCATGTTTTTATGCTTTACAATAAACAAAAAATATGAAGAAATATCGAAGAGAATGTGAATAGATTATGAAGACCCGCAAATAAACCCGTCGGTTGCATAAAATGAAAGGCAGATACAATAAAAAACCTTTTAAACGCGACAAAAGATAATCCGTATACACCTGACGGCACTTTAAACCTAAAGTGCCTTGAAGATAAATGCATATCGAACAGTGTTAAAAGTGCATTAAGGAGTCGCCTAAAAGCTTTTTTATTATATCTGCCTTTCAACTTGAGGATTTGTTTTGCAACTTTCAGGTAAAGTTACAGTATGGGTGTGCCGGGAAACTTGCGGTTGATTCACAAACGGCCTTTACTGTGCTAAAATCACTTAAGATGAAACGCATAATTAAAAGAGGGACAGCCGGCCATGCATGAGTCCAGGTTTGAGCAGTGCAAGATAGAAGTAAAAATCGCCAGACAGCTCCGTGAAGAGATACCGGGCATTGTAGATCAGCTTGTTCAGTCCTGCAATACGGAGGACTGTTTTGACCATGTAGACCTTGAACCCCTGCCGTCGAAGGAAAAGATTATCGATATCATTCATATAGCCGGCCGCATTCTCTATCCGGGATACTTTACCAATGACCGTATAGATAAAGTGAATCTGAACTATTCTTTAGGGCAGGAAGCCACCGCCCTTTTTGAGGCCCTGTCCGGGCAGATTACCCTCGCAATCCGTCATGACTGCCGGCGGCATAATCTGGCATGTGTTGACTGTGAGGAACGGGGGCAGGAGATCGCAATCGGTTTTATGAAAGAACTGCCCCGCCTGAGGATGTTGCTCGGCAAAGATATCCGCGCCGCCCACGAAGGCGACCCTGCCGCAAAAAGCTACGATGAAATTATATTCAGCTATCCCGGGCTCTTTGCCATAACCGTATACCGTATAGCGCATGAGATTCACAAGCAGAAAGTATCTCTGATCCCGCGCATCATGACGGAGTATGCCCACAGCCGGACCGGAATCGATATCCACCCGGGCGCCCGAATCGGCGAGAGTTTTTTTATCGACCATGGGACCGGAGTAGTTATTGGAGAGACAACGGAGATCGGACAACGTGTGAGGCTCTATCAGGGCGTGACCCTTGGCGCGCTGTCGCTGCCAAAAGACGCGGTAGAAAAACTGAGGGATGAAAAACGTCATCCAACGATTGAAGATGATGCGATTATTTATGCCGGTGTTACTATTTTGGGCGGCGAGACGGTAATAGGCGCGCGGTCGGTCATCGGCGGAAACACATGGCTTACCGCTTCAGTGCCCCCGGATACAAAAGTGTTTCTGAAGAAACCGGAGCTGATTTACAAGTAAACTCTCAAGTTGCATAATTTGAAAGGCGGACATGATAAAAAAACATTTAGAATGCGACAAAAGATAATCCATATACACCTGACGGCACTTTAAACCTAAAGTGCCCTTCAGATAGATGTATATCTAACAATGTTAATAGTGCATTATGGAGTCGCCTAAAAGTTTTTTTATCATGTCCGCCTTTCAAATAAAAGAATATGGCTTACAACGTTAAGTTACTTTATGTCAAAAATTTATACTGATATCACGAAAACAATAGGGTCAACACCTTTAGTGAGGCTGGACCGGATTGCTCAGGGGTTTCCTGCCGCTATCCTCGCAAAGCTGGAAATGAAGAACCCGCTTGGAAGCGTAAAAGACCGCATCGGGCTTGCCATGATTGAAGCCGCGGAAGCAAAGGGTCTTATCAACAAAGATACGGTCATTATAGAGCCGACAAGCGGAAATACCGGCATTGCCCTTGCATTCGTATGCGCCGTCAGAAAATATCGTCTGGTCCTTACTATGCCTGAGACCATGAGCATTGAAAGGCGTAAACTCCTCAAGCACCTTGGCGCTGAACTGGTCCTTACACCGGGAAGCGAAGGGATGAAAGGGGCCATCAATAAGGCAAAGGAAATTGTCTCCCGGACACGGAATGCCTATATGCCCGATCAGTTCAGCAATCCGGCAAACCCTGAAATCCACCGAAAGACAACTGCGGAAGAAATATGGCAAGACACTGACGGCGGCGCAGACTTCCTCGTCGCCGGAGTAGGAACAGGCGGGACTATTACAGGCGTATCAGAAGCAATAAAGGAGCGGAAGCCTTCTTTTAAGTCTGTTGCTGTTGAGCCTGCCGACTCTCCTGTGCTGTCCGGGGGCAAGCCGGGTCCTCACAAGATTCAGGGTATCGGCGCAGGCTTTATTCCGACAATATTGAATACTAACATTATCGATGAGATCATCACGGTAACAAACGATCAGGCCTTTGAAACGGCAAGAGCCCTGGCAAAAATCGAAGGGATTTTGTGCGGCATCTCCTCCGGCGCAGCCGCCCAGGCGGCCCTTTGGATAGCCGGCAGACCGGAAAACAAAGGCAAACAGATCGTAGTTATTTTACCCAGCACCGGTGAGCGGTATTTGAGTACGGATTTATTTAAGGAATCATAGCAAATCAAAATCGATATAATAGAGATTGATAGAGATCTTTGCACGGGCTGCGGCTTATGCGTCACTGTTTGCCCCACAGGGACCATCTCGCTTATAGAAGGAAAGGCAACCGTTTCAGGAGAAGAATCGATCTTTTGCGGACACTGCGAGGCGGTATGTCCCGTGGAAGCTATCCGTGTTAAGGTTATTGACGAAGAGATGTCACAGTATAAGACTTTCACCGTGGAGAAAGACTGGCTTCCTCACGGAAAGTTCAATACTTCCCTCCTGGTACAACTCATGGCCTCGCGCCGCTCCTGCCGTCACTTTACCGACCAGCCCGTGGAAAGGGCCGTACTCGAAGACCTCGTAAAGATCGGCAGTACTGCGCCGTCCGGAACTAACAGTCAGTCCTGGACCTTTACCATTCTGCCTACAAGGAAGGCAGTTACGGCCTTTGCAGAAAGCGTCGCATGTTTTTTCGGCAGATTGAACAAAACTGCGGAAAAGACTCTGATTCGCCTCTTACTCAAGCTGACCGGCAAAGGAGAACTTGATTCCTATTACCGCGGTTATTACCGGAAGGTAAAAGAGGCCCTTGAAGAATGGTATGGATCGGGTAAAGACCAACTCTTTCACGGCGGCACAGCTGTTATGATTATCGGGTCTAAACCGGGAGCAAGCTGCCCGGCTGAGGACGCGTTACTTGCAACACAGAATATCCTGCTCGCAGCCCACAGTATGGGGCTCGGCTCCTGTCTCATCGGGTTTGCCGTTACAGCGATGAAGAAAGATCCTTCGATACAAAGGTCTGTCGGAATTCCGGCAGAAGAGGAGATTCACGCAGTTATCGCCCTCGGGTACCCGGACGAAGTTTATCATCGTATAGCCGGGCGCAAAAAAGTGATGCCGCGATATTTCGAGGGATAACAGAGTCTGTCGGGATGGTTTGATTTTTTCCTGCAGGGAAAGCGCTTTCCCGATGTTTATATTTTGTCGGAAAGGATTCCCATTTAAGGCAGTTCGGTCCACCTGCTACTTCGCGCCGTACGAACAATATTTCAACTAATAATTTCGATGCGAAGCCTTGTACCTCTCCCGAAATTCCCTGACCCAGAATACTTCATCAAAGTCGCACTCCAGATAATTTCCATTAAGTATAGACGACATAACATAATACGCACACAAACGGCTATTCGCGTTTTTTGATCTGGTTACAGTCTATAAGGTTTTCTTCAAAAAATATGGGGGGATTTCTGGCTCCCCCCGGTGCAAATCTCCAAATCTTCAGTAGCTTTTCTAAACTGTACAGTTATTGATGGATTCTATCACGTTTTCTGAGTTGATCTTTGTCTCTGGTTTGATCGGGATACTGCAATTGCTGTTGTATTCCGAGTTGATCACGAGTTTTCAAACGGTCTCTATCCCGCGTTTGATCCCTTTGTATCGTAGCAGTTGATTTACAAGAACCATCTTTCAATCTGAGTGTCTGACCGTTTCCTCCTTTTGCGAATCCATCAGAAACCGAAAAAACTAAAGCAAGGGTTGCTCCTACCAATGGATAAATAAATTTTTTCATCAACTATCTCCTTTCCACGTTATTTTATTTTCTTAACTAATCGCATAAAAAAGCTGGAATTATATAAAAAAATAAATCCTCCTTTCCTGTTGCAAGGTTCACAGCATAATAGCTCGTAAATGGTCTTTAATACTCCGGTGCTCTTGTTGCCTATCATAAATGGCCGTCTTTTCCCAGCCTCCACGTCATCTTCTTTAGTCATCATGCTCATGATGTTGCGGCTTACCCCGCTGATGCGAATGTGATTTCTTCTCTGCTGAATACCAAAGCAACACCAGTCCAATCAGTAACCCTACCACGAATAGAGAGATCAGATATCTCCACCACTTTTTTTCTCCACAGAAGCAATGCCATACTGTTTCCAGCCTTTTGAAATTCAACCGTAATAATCTCTTATAAGGTTCTTTATACTGATTGAGATTTAGTGCAGATGGTTTTTCATCAAAGGAATATTCGTCCATTATATCTTGGCGGTCGACAATGGAATCAGAATTTTCGCTTTGTTGTTTGTGTTGGCAGATGCGCAAAACAAGACTGCGACACCAAACTACAGACTTGTCCCATTTTGGAAGTTGGTTTAACTTTTTGAGGAATTCCCGCTTACTCTGATCCCCCTCATATTCTTGTTCATCCATAAAAAGTATGCCTGACTCGAAAACGCATTGCCCACCAACAACTCTATTCAATCCTCCGGATGTTTGCCATGAAACCTCACCCTTATCGTTAACAGTTATTTGATATCGCCCAAGCCTGAACATTCCCGGACTCATATTCATGAGGGGTTTTAAACCAGTGCTACGGGTCAGCGCTATGTAACGCTCCAGAAAATCATTCGTCAGGCCTTGTCCGGTTGAAATGTCTAACAGTTCAAAAGCAAAACAATAATAACGAGTCTTGTTCCAGTCAGGCAATTTTTCTACCTGCTCAAAGAACTCCAATTGCAAGTAGCCTACTTCCTCATGGCCCCAATGGCCGATAATGAGAATGTCACTGAGTATGAAACATTTTCCGCTACGTTGAACACCAAAATTAAAGAGCTTTTCCCACTTTAGTAAGCCATTTTCATACCCAATAATCCGGTATTCACCTAATCTGTATATGTTTTCATGCCTCATAATAATTCAGCTACTTTCATGAGATTGATAATCTCACTATTTAAAGGTGCAGGTTACGATAGTGCATAATTTACTTTGCTATAGAAATACCTTTAATTAGGTATCTTGACGAAGTCATCCTCATAATTCCCATCTTTTGCCTTTGTATGACAGGCTATACAGTTTGATCGTGAGCCTATCATTTTACGTTTAAAGACGTCCGGGGAGATCTCGTCATGTTTTTTTCTTATATACGGAATATCCGTGATTTTTGTCGGCTTATTTGTACCAACAGAGACAAGTATCTTCTTCGATATTTCGGAAGTGTTGTCATCAGCGCTGTTTGTTTTCAGATAGTCCATAATTTGTTTCCTTGTCTGCTCATCCAAAGTGCCGAAGTGCCCTTCCGACATCATCTTTTCCCATGATGCCTTTGGGAGAAGACCTGGCTGGTATGCAAAATGGCAGGACCCGCAAAAATTCAGATAGGTCTGGTTTTGCACTGATGGCAGGCGCTTATCGCCATTTTCATCGGTTTCTTTGTTGTGATGATTTTTACCGTTACGTTCTTTTGTATGATCCTCGCTCGCAAAGCTGTAAGTAATGAGCATAATGATACAGGATATCACGATAAAAATTATTCTAAAATAATTCATTG
>Ga0315287_10003417_pt1 | contig 15301 bp, 11 predicted proteins | sample YL17G11_0_MG_FD_205037 | JGI IMG/M metagenome (GOLD analysis project Ga0315287, IMG submission 205037) | Sediment microbial communities from Yellowstone Lake, YNP, Wyoming, USA - YL17G11_0 | ecosystem: Environmental > Aquatic > Freshwater > Lake > Sediment | place: USA: Wyoming | collected... | reverse complement strand
TGCATCTCGGTTCCCCAGCGGTTGGTGGACACGTCCGCCGCCAGAATCGTGCTGCGGCCGCTCCAAGACACGTTCAATGTGGTCTGTGTCGGCAGCTTGCTCGTATACGGTGCGTTGGTGGCGACGGTCTCCGTCACGACGGTGTCCGTGAACGGATCCAGATAGGTGTGATCGACCTCGGTCGAGCCCCAGCGGACCTTCGCTCCCAAGTCTCGAATGCCGAGTCCGACATCGACCGCACCGACGCGGTAGGCGACGCCGGTGTCGAAGCCGATCCCGTTGCCGATGCTCCCGAACTGCGCCACCCGCGTCGTGGCGTCGTAACCGACATTGAGCGGGTTGCTGTCGCCGAAGATGGTGTCGCCGGTGGCCAGCGAGAACTGCGTGTTGGCCTTGCCGAAGCCCAATCCCATGATGTACTTGGTGAAGCCGCCGAAGTACAAGCCGTTGCCCTGGTCGCCGCCGCCGCCGCCGGCATAACCGACGTTGAAGGACGCCCCGCCCATCGACTCGCCGCCGGCGTTCATGCTGTAGCTCGAGTTCGGCAGCAGCGGCTCGCCGCGCGACAACACGCCGTAAAGTGCGTCGTCGAAGGCAATACGGCCTTCCATTGAGATGACCGGCCCGACGTAGGAGCGGACACCGAGCAAACCCAAGCCGACGAACGGCCGCTCGTACAGGGTGCCGACGTTCAGCGGTTCCTGCGGCAACAAGTTCTGCGCATCCTCGAAGTAGATCGCGAACGAGTTGCGCGAGATCGTCAGCGCGATATCACCGTTCAGTTCGCCCGGCGATTGCGTTTCCATGAAGAAAGGCGGATTGATCGCCAAGTTGGCGAGCCGTGTGACACTGAAATTCGGATCCTTGGCGTCGAAGGTGGGGAAGTTCTGCGCCAGTTGGATCAAACCCAACGGAATCGGCACCACGAAGCCGCGGCCGTCCGGCCGTGCAGGCATCGCCTGGTAGGCCACGTTCACGGACATCAGGTCCCGGCTGCCGGGCGCCACGGCGCTAGCCATTCCCAGACGCCGTGCATCGCTCGTGAACGCTGCCGCCGGCGCCGCCGCGAGCAGTGATCCCGCCAACGCCAGGAGATTTCCGGCGAGGACGGGCACGCGCCTTCCCGCATCGCGTTTCATCATGCAATTCCCTTCGCTTGCGATTGCGCGTCATGCGCCCGCTTGCCGTACACGGCCCGGCACCTGGCGGCGGCACCGCGTGCCTCCGCCTCCATCGCCGGACCTGAGTGCGGGAAGAGCACGGCAACGCGCGTGCCAGAGAACGCGCCTGCACGGCGGCGCTTGTGGTATCGTGATGCGGCGCGGGATTGCGAGAAGGGAGCCGCGATGTCGAAGCGTTTCTATCGCGCGCGGTCCGGAAAAAAGATCGCGGGTGTGTGCGCTGGGTTGGCGGAGTATTTCAACATGGACGTCACTCTGGTGCGCGTCCTGTTCGTGGTTCTTTGTGCCGCGGGCGGTGCCGCTTGTCTTGCCTACATCGTATTGTGGGCCGTAGCGCCGGTCGCGCCCGAATCACCCGGCAGCCCGCCGGCCTGATCGGTATTCGTACCGAGCCTGGATGGGATTGGCCGGAGTCGCCCTTCGGTGCGGGGAGGAGTGGATGTGTTGAAATGGATGACCGCCCGCGCTTGGCGCGGCGCGATCGTGCCGGCGGTGGTTTTGTTCGTGGCGTCGTGCGCCGTCAATCCGGTCACCGGACGGCACGAACTGACGCTGCTTTCCGAGTCGCAGGAGATCGCGCTCGGCGCCGAGTCCGATCCGCAGATCGTCGCCGAGTACGGCTTATATGACGACGCGCGCGTGCAGGCCTATGTCGACTCCATCGGCCAGCGCATGGCGCATTTGTCGCACCGGCCCGACCTCAAGTTCACGTTCCGGGTTCTCGATTCGCCGGTCATCAACGCCTTCGCATTGCCCGGCGGCTACGTCTACATCACCCGCGGAATTCTGGCGCACATGAATGACGAGGCCGAACTGGCGATCGTGGTGGGACACGAGATCGGGCATGTGACCGCTCGCCACGGGGTTGAGCAGTACACTCGCCAGCAGATGGCCGGCCTGGGACTGGGATTGGGATCGATCCTCAGCACGCACATTGCGCAGTTTGGCCAAGTGTTGCAGCAGGGCTTGGGCCTCATGTTCCTGAAGTACGGCCGCGACGACGAAACACAGGCCGATGGGCTGGGCGTCGAATATGCGCTGCGCGCCGGGTTCGACGCCGAGGCCGGCGCGAAGTTCTTCGAGGTCCTCGACCGGCAGACTAAGGAATCCGGCCAGTCGCTGCCGGAATGGATGTCGACCCATCCGGCACCCGAGGGTCGTGTCCATCGTACGCACGACTTGGCGGTGGCGCGCAAACCGCTGTTTCCGCAGTCGACGCGCATCGGCGCCAACGAGCACAAAGGACACGTCGACGGCATCGTCTTCGGGGACGACCCGCGGCAAGGTTTCGAGGCTGGTGACGTGTTCAAGCATCCCGGATTGCGTTTCCAGGTCACGCTGCCGGCGGGTTGGCGGGTGCTGAACACTCCCAGCGCAGTGCGGGCCGGTGCTCCGGACCAAAGCGCGGTGCTGCAAATGACCCTGGAAAAGAGCGGCGGCGTGGGGCCGGCACAGTACGCCGCGAAGATGGCACAATCCGTCAAGGCCACGTTGGTGCAAAGCGCCGCCGAGCGCATCAATGGCTTCGATGGCTACGTCGCAGTTCTGCGGCTGGCCGACGAGGCCGGCAATACCCAAGACGTGCAAGCCGGGTTCGTCCAACGCGAACCGGGCGGCGCCATCTTTCAGTTTGTCGGCATCGCCAAGCCCGAAGCATTCGCCGCGGCGCGGCCGGCCTTCCTGCGGAGCATCCGCAGCCTGCAGACCCTGACCGATCGCGCCGCGCTGGACATGGCGCCGAATCGCATCCGAGTGGAGACCGTACGCGCGGCGGCCACGCTCCAACAGATTGTCGACAAGGCCGGAGGCGTGCCGGTCCCGATCGCCACCGTGGCGTTGGTGAACAACCTGCAGCCGGCGTCGCCGTTGCCGGTGGGGTTCCGGGTCAAGCTGGTGCGTGGCGCGTACCAGCCAAAGACCGCCGCCCCCTAAGGAGGGAATTCGTAGTGCGAGCCATCGTGATGCGCCCGCGTGGTTTCTGCGCCGGCGTCGACCGGGCGATCGACATCGTCGAAGAAGCCTTGGAGCTGTTTCCGGCGCCGGTCTACGTGCGCAAGGAAATCGTCCACAACCGTGCGGTCGTGGAGGGCTTCAAAGCGCGCGGCGTCATCTTCGTCGATACCTTGGACGAGGTGCCGGAAGGCCACGTCGTCATCTTCAGCGCCCATGGCGTGGCGCCGGCCGTACATGCCGAGGCCCAGCGCCGCCGCTTGCAGGTGATCGACGCCACGTGCCCACTGGTGACGAAGGTGCACCTGGAAGTGCGCCGGTTCGTGAAGCAGGGATACGACATCCTGCTCATCGGCCATGAAGGCCACGACGAAGTCCTGGGGACGACCGGCGAGGCGCCGGAACATATTTTCTTGGTGGGCAGCGCTGCGGACGCCGCCGACCTGATTTTGCCGCAGACCGAACGGCTGGTATATCTGACCCAGACCACGCTCTCGGTCGACGAGACGGTGGAAATCGTCGCCGCATTGCGCCGGCGTTTCCCCAAGCTCACGGGCCCGCCCAAGGACGATATTTGTTACGCGACGCAGAACCGCCAGGAAGCCGTCAAGGCGATGGTGGCCGCAGGCGCCGATCTGGTGCTCGTGGTGGGTTCAGAAAGCAGTTCGAATTCGATTCGCCTTTGTGAGGTCGCGCACGAACGCGGCGCGCAGGCGCACCTCATCGACTCCGTCGCCGACATCGACCCCGCCTGGCTGCAGGGCATGAACACCGTCGGCGTCACGGCCGGCGCATCGGCGCCGGAGTATCTGGTGCAAGAAGTGCTCGCTTGGCTGCGCGAGCGCGGCGCCACGGTCGACGAGTCGGAAATCATCCGCGAGGACGTGCACTTCGCACTGCCGCCGGAACTGCTCGCCGCGCGCCGGAGCCAATGAGGCTCCGGCGGCGGCGTCAGTCGTTCGTCGCCGCGTCGAGATCAGCCCGCAGGCGCTTCAATCGCTGCTCGCGGTCGCGCACGAAACGCTCGATGCCTTGCAGCAGCCAGTGCGGCGACAGATGCGCTTCATCGATGATCTCGTCGATGGAGCCGCCGGTGCGCCAACGGTCGTCCCAGTCCGGCGTCATGGCGTACTCGGCCGCAATCCGGTGCGCGATCCAGTCCGTCATCGTGCGGCGGCCGCGATTCGCGATGACGGTGGAGTCCTGCCACTCGCCCGGCGACAGCACGCTTTCCTGATAACGGCCCGATTCGGCGCGGAACAGTTGCGGCGAGATGGCGGCGACGATCTTGACGTTCAACCCCGCCTTGTCGAGCTCGGGCAGCAACTGCACGACATTGGCCGTGGTCGACGTGCCGCTCACGATGAGCACACCGTGCTTCTTGCCCGGTTTGTACGGGCGCAGCACGTAGGCGCCGCGCGCGGCCTCGAAGTGCGACGCGATCCCCAGCGCCGCGCGGTCGGGAATTTCCACCGGCGGTCGCGTCAGATGCAGCGCTAGAATGTGCGCCCCGTGCTTCAGCCCCGCCGCCAACACCACCGGCACTTCGTTGTGTTCCCACGGATGCAGGTCGACGACGTGGTTGTCGGGCATCAGTTGCGTCACGTAGGGCTCGTAGATGCCGAAGTGCGTGCGCGCGTCTTCGGCGGTTTCGGGCCCGGAGTGGCCGGCGATCCACAGCACCTTGCCGACTTGAATCTGCGAATCCTGCGCCAGCTGCGCGAACAGCCGCATGGGACCCAGCTTCAGGTACGAGAACGACCCGTACGTGGAGCAGGCGGCCATGAAGCCTTGCCATTCGTCGAACGGCTGGTCGGAGAAGTTCGCAGAAGCGATGCCGCAGGTGATGCCGGCGTTCGCGAACTCGGTGATCTCCTGCGGCAGGAGCACGCCCTCTGGATTGCTCTGGCGCTCGTACCATCCGTAGCCCTTGAAATCATCGCTCGCCGCCGCGAATCCAGCCACGTTGGTCGAATCCGCCAAGTCGGCGGACATCGCCATGAAGAGCGGCCGGCCGTATTTCTTGTGGCACCAGGCGTTCACCCAGGCGCCCCACTTGCCGAGCGCGGCGCGGTTGGGCTCTTTGGCGCCCGGCTTGGCGTACATCTCCACCGGGTAGTTCTTGAAATCGTACAGTTCCGGATCGTTCACCGGGTTCTTGCGGGTATCGAACCGGAAGGTGGGGATCGACCTCGGGATGCTCTCCCCCAGGTCGACCAGGCGATTCCCCAGGTACTCGACGAGCGGCTGGTCCTCGCGCAGAACATTCATCACGCGCTGGAAATTCGCCGTCACCTGCTTACGGAAGTCATCTTTGTCGTCGGGCGCCGGCTTGTCCATGCCTTCGAACTCGATGCCATACTTGGCGGCGAATTCGCGGCGGCCCTGCCAGTAGAGTTCGCTGTTGGGCTTGTGCGGCGTTCCATGGGACTTGTAGTCGACGACACCGTAGCCGCGGCCCTTGCGGGTCTTGAACCAACACACGCTGGGGACACTGTCGGGATTGGGGCCGAAGGCGGTTTCGAGCAACGGCCGGGTCACCTGCGCCCAATCCATGCCTTGATCGGTGCCCGCCACCCGCCAGCCGTACGGGCGGAACCAGTCCGCCGGCGAACCGTGGACCACCGAACTCGCGGCGCGCGGGTCGATACCGAAGTCGTTCCAGTCGACCAAGTAGATGAGATTGTCCAGGCCCAGGCCCCACGCCGAGTTTTTCGTCTCGTGGTGGGCGCCGGCCGTGAGGCCGCCTTCACCTTCCATCGCGAACACCCGCACGCCGGTGGCGCCGGCGCGCTTGAGCGCGAACGCTATTCCCGCCGCCGGCGGTGCGCCGTGCGCCGTCGGGCCGGTGTTGGCCTTCACGAACAGCGTCTTGCCTTCCATTTCCGCATGGCCGGACAGACCCTTGTTGCGGCGGAAGCCCAGCAGGTCTTCCCAAACCAACTGGCGGTGGGCGGCTTCCGGGACGCGGTAGCGCTCGTTGCCGGTTTCCTGCAGGAGAACCCGCAGTGGTTCGTTCAGCACCGCCAGCACGCTATAGAGGAGCGGCGTGCAGTGGCCGGCGATGAGCACGAAGCGGTCGCCGAAACGATTTTCGGGATGGCGGATGTCCCAGCGCATGGAACCCGAGAGCAGCGTCGCCAGCATCGCGTGGACCTTGGAGCGCGACCCGCCCGGGTGCCCGCTCTGCCGGTAGTTCAGCATCATATCGATGCACTGATCGACCACGTCCTTGGTCTTCTCCCAGTGCTCGAAATGCCGCGCTTGTTCGGAGTACAGCGCGTCGACTCGATCGGTGGTTGTCGTCGTGTACGCCACGATGCTAGGCTCCTTTCCGCCCCGGCCGCGCCGCAGAATGCGGGTCCAGACTCTGGCCCTCGCGGTCGCCCGATCTTGCCACCCCGGAGGGGATGGGCACAAGGCGGCGCTCGAAATTCGGCGATTGCGGCACTTCGAACCCCAGCTACTCGAGGCCGGCGTACGGCAGTTCCGGCGTGCGTTGAGTCGTGGGAGAACAAATGAATCGACGCGAGTTTCTGTTCCGGATCGGCGGCACCATGGTGGCGGTTCCGATGGTCCTGCAGGCCATCGGTTGCGGCGATGACGACAGTCCGGGCGGGCCCAACGCAACCAGCTGGACTGTGACCAGCAGTGCGGATGCGACGTCGCACTCCCACACGGTCTCGCTTCTTTGTTCGCAACTGACGAGTGCCGGCGACGTCGTGTACACCACGAGCGCCGGCGGGGGAGGGCACACGCACTCCGTGACGCTGACACCAGCGAAGTTGGCGAGCATCGCGGCGGGCGACTCCGTCACACAGGCCTCGGATGCCGACGGGACATTCCACGGCCATACGTGGACGATTTCGAAGCCGGCGGGAACCTGCTGAAGAATCGGCCCCTGGCGCCCGGCGCCGGGGGCCGTTACGCTGCGGCTGCGGGGCCGGGGTCGAGAGGGAGGCCGGATGGCAACGAACGGGGCTCGAATTCGTCAGGCGGGCGGACGGCTTTTGGTTTGCAGCGGGCTGCTGGGCTTGTTGCTCACGAGCTGTGACGATCCGGTTGCGGCGCTGATCGGCATTACGTCCGTGTCCACCGAGACGCTCGGTCACACGCACCGCAGCGCCATTCCATCCTCGGACCTGCTGGATCCACCCGGCGACCAGAACACCTACGTGTCGACCACGACGCAAGCACACTCGCACCATGTGACGTTGTCGCGCAGCGATCTCATGGTTCTGAACGAGCCGAATGGCTCGGTGGGCATCCAGTCCGAGAGCGCCGGAACTCCGCCGCACCAACACACGTTCACTTTCAATCGCTGATCGCCGGGCGCGACGGTGCCGCAGAAGCTGCGCCGTGGTGGCGCGGCGCCATCGGCACTTGCGGCCGATTGCCCCCAGGTGCTAGAGTGCGTCAAGTCCAAACGCCGTCTGGCGCGTGGATGGACCTCGTACATCCGGTTCACGACCGCCGCGCGCTTTCGCCCGGGAAGCGCGACGTGGACTGGGAGTCGCGTTCGCGAATTGCCCTCGGAACCAAGCGACCGGCGTGCTGCTCGTGCGAGCAGCGCGTTCGAAAGGACACGATCGCCGCAAGGCATCGCGATTCCGACTGTGGTTCAGCGTTCCCCGTTCGCTGTGTCGCATTTCATGGATAGCACCGCGGTCCGCGCGGCGATCGATCAAAAATGATCAAACACGTGGTGACGTTTTCGGACAACATCCAGTCCCTGCACGCTGCCGCGGGTGTCCTGTGGATCGCGCATCACGGCGGGCTCACCGCCTTCGATCCGGTACGCGGTGCCGCCTGCAAGTGGACGACGCGTGACGGCCTGCCGGCGCTGCCGGTACTGCACGTGACGACCAGCGGCGCGCGGATCGCCGCTGCGACGCCGAACGGTGTCGCCTGGTGCGACGACGTTGCGGCGCTCGCCGGCGATGGTTTCGAAGCAGCCGGGCGCGTCCGCTGGGAGCGCGGGCTCACGCATCCGCTGGGCGCCGGCGCCTACATCAATGGAGTGGCGTTCGTGGATGGGCGTATTTGGGGTGCGACCGGCGGCGGGCGCATCTACTGCGAAGGCCCGCGGGGTTTCGAAATCGTCGAATTACCCGTGCCGCAAGCCCGGCTGGTGCGCTTGCTGCCGCTCGTCGCACCGCGCGGTCAACGGCGCATCCTCATTCTGACCAACAACAACGGGGCGTTGCTTCTCGCCACCGGCGGCAAGAGCCCCGGTTTGTATCAGTGGGCCGAAGAAGAGGGCTTCGCGTCGCGATATACGACGGCGGCCGTGGAGGCGGGCGGCTGCGTGGCGGTCGCGGTGCATGGCGCGGTGCAGGTCATGGCGGTGCGGCGGCTGGTCGAGCACCCGGACGAAGTGACGCGCTGGGGGACGGTGCGGATCGCCGACTATGGCACCGCGACCGAACAGAACCGCATTCCCGCGCTTTGCGCCCACGGCGACAGCCTGTACATGGGCACCGCGAGCGGGTTGCATCGCCTGCCGTTCGCGGCCCTGGACTTGGCGGTGCGTGACATCGTGACCGCCGAGCAAGTCGACGATGCGCCCGTGCGCCATTTGGCTTCGACCGGCGAGACCTTGTGGATCGCGCAGCCTTCGACCCTGGGAAGGTGGAACGAAGCTGGCGCGCGGACTCCGCGGCGCGCTCCCGTCGTCCTGGAGGCGCCCGCCATGGCGCGTTCACAGGATCGAAGCGCCCACACACTGCTCCAGTTCGATGCGCACGAATCCCCGGCCGTCGTGCGGTCGCACGTCGTACCGGAATCCCGGTGGCGCGCTGCAACCGAAATCGAGACCCGCCCCGTGCTGGCGCTCGCGGCGTCACCGGAGACGATCGCCGTGGGCGGTGAGGCCGGGCGCGTCACTCTTCTGCGCGGCGGAAAATGGCACGCGGAGTCGGTGGCGCGGATGCGCCGGATGCCTGAAGTGCACGCGCTGGCCTGGGATGCGGACAACGGCGTGTTCTGGGCTGCGACCCGGTACGGGCTCTACCAACATGAGGACCGCGGCCGCTGGTGTCGCGATCAATCCTTTCCGGGCCGGTCGGTGCACGCGCTCGCGCCGTGGGGTGGGAGCGTCGTTGCGCTCAGCAATGCCGGCGTTCATGTGTACGTGCAGAGCCAGTGGTCCGAAGTGGACTTTCCAGCCGGGCCGGCACCGGCGTTCTTTGTTCTGGCGGCATCGGAACGTGCACTGGCGATGTCCGGCCGCGCGCAATCGGGCGTGTGGATCTGGCGCGCGGGCGCTGCCCGGCCGGAGCCTGCCGCAATCGCCGCGGGGCGCGCGAATTGCATGGCATGGGGCGAAGGCAGGGACCTTTGGCTGGGCACCGATCGCGGGCTCGTGCGCTGGACCGGAGAGGCCGCGGCGAGCTTCGTGTGGAATGACGAACGGCGCGATCACATCACGGCCGTACTGGAACATGCGGGACGGCTGTACGTCGGCTCGCAGGCCGGAGTGTGGGTGGCGCCGGTGCGGAATCTGCACGCCGCGGCCGGCAACGCCCTGGAGTCGCTCGGAGAGCGGATCGGACTCCTGCAAGGATTGCCGGATCCAAACGTGACGAAATTGCTCGTCCACGATTCGACCGTCTGGGTCGGAACCCAAGGCGGTCTCGCGCTCCTCGACTGACGGCCCACCACGGGGCAGCCCAAGGATCCCGGCGTTTGGATGCCATCCGTCGGATGCCTGGAGGCGCACGTGCGGCCGTTGTTCGCCCTCGTTTCCGTGGTGCTTTTCCTGGCATTGGCCGCTGCCGCTTGCCTGCGGTCCGGCGTGCAGCTGGATGATGCGGGCTATGTGGCGCTGCACGTCGCCGACAACGTGCGTCACGGCCATGGCATCGTGTTCAATCCCGGCGAACGGCGCGATCTCGTCGACAGCCCCCTGTGGTTGGGCCTGCTCACGGTTTTTACGGCGTCCGAACATGCGTCCCTGTTGGTGCAATTCGCCGGTATGATTCTCGGCACTGCGGTCCTGCTGTTGGTGCTCGCGGGTCCACGCTTGCTCGTGGCAGGCGCATGCGCCAGCCTGTTTCTGGGTTTGGACGGCCTCTTCGCCGCCGGCGTGACGACCGGCGGCAGCGGCTTGCTGGCCGCAGCGTACTTGGTGGCATTTCAACTGCACTTGCGCCGTGCGCGCAGCCGCGAAGATGAACCCCGCCATGCCGACCGCACGATCGCCATTTGGGCCAGTGTGGCGCCGCTCGTGCGCTATGAACTGGCGCTGGTCGTGTTGCCGGCCATGCTGGGTTGGGCGCTGGCCGACTGGCGGCGTCCGCGTGCGTGGTTGCCGCTGGGTGCCGCCGTCGCGGGCTGTGCGCTGTGCCTCGGCATGCGGGCAGCTTATTTTGACGCCTGGCCCGCGTACTGGGAGCCGTGGCCGCCGTCGCGTGCCGGCGTTGAATCGGCGCTGCGTGCATTGGGTGACGTCCTCGTACGGCGTCCGCTGTTGGGAATCGGCATCGTGGTGGCGGCGGCAGCGTGGGTGCGTGGCCAGTGCCGTGCGACACGCGCCACCGGATTCGGCTGGGGACTCGTGGCGCTCGCCGGGTTCTCGTTGTTGCCGCAGGCGGGACGCGACGTCGAACGCAATGTGCTGATCCTGCTGGCACCGGCATACTTACTCGCAGTGGAAGCGGTGTGGCGCGGCACACGCACGCGGCTCGGGCTGGTAGCCGCGCTGCTGCTCGTAGTGGCGCAGCCGGCACGCACCTGGTTCCCGGGCGCGGCGAACCCCCAGACCCGGACCGCACAGGTAAAGATCGGGCAGTGGCTCGGCGAGCACGCGTTGCCGGGGACGGTCGTGGGTGCACGGCAGGTCGGGGCGCTCGGGTACTACAGCGGGCTCGAGATGGAGGACGTCGAGGGCCAGGTGAGCCCGCGCGTTGCGGCTGCGCGGCGGGCATTGCGGCCGGTGAACGACGTCAGCACGGCGCACGATTTCAGCCCCATGCTGCGGCAGGAGCCCGATCTCGTCCTCACCGGATCGCGCGAGCCGGTGCCGTCGTCCATCCTGTACGTGCCGGACATGGAGGCGGTGCCGGAAGCCTTGCGCGGCGAATTCGGTGTCTATCGCTGGGCCGCGAATCCAGTGTGGCGAGTTGCACCCGGCAACTTCGTGCCGGCCCGCAACTCACGCCGCGCCCCGGCCCTGGTCGTCGTGCCGGCGCACTGAACCCGCACTGATTGCGATCCAACCCGCGATCCAGGCTGCACCGCCCAAGGGCGTGATCGCGCCCAACAGGCGCGGGCCGCCGAGCGCCATCGCATAGAGACTGCCCGCGAACAGCACGATACCGCCCGCGAAGCACGCGCCGGCAACGCGCCGCGCGTGTTCGTCCACGTGTCCTGCCGCCAAACCGGTGCCGAAGAGCGCGAGGGCGTGAATCAAGTGATACCGGGTGCCGGTCTCAAACCAGCCGAGCGCCTCCGGCGAGATGCGGCTGCGCAGTGCGTGCGCCCCAAAAGCGCCGCAGAGGACGCCGAGAGCACCGAAGACTCCCGCCCACAGGATGAACGAACGTTGCATGGTGCTCCTTGTCCTTCAGTCCACCTTTGATATCGGCGCGTACGCCGTCTGCGCCGTGCCGGTCGCCACCTTCAACACCCTCGGGCGCGGATTTACGGCGCGGCGCGCGACCGGATGACTTCATCTTGCCGGGTACGCGCCGCAGCCGCTTGGTCGCTGAGGACCCCGGTTTCCAAGACCTGCCGCAGCGTCGTCAGTTCGCTTTCCGTGGCGCCGAGCGCGCGGTAGGCTTGCGCGCGTCGCCACAGCAGCGCCGCTCGCGCCGTAGGTTCGGTTGCCGCTGCGAGTCCATCCTTGCACGCCGCGAGTGCGCCGATAGGGTTGCCGCGCCGCAAACGGATATCCGCCAGGCTCTCGGTGTAGTGCGTGACGTGCAACGCGTCGGCGCGGAGCGCCCGGGAGATGAGGTCCTCGGCCGCCCCCAGGTCGCCGCCCTGATCCGCGGTCAGCAACCCCAGTGCATTGAGCGCCAGCGCATTGTGGGGATTGCGCGCCACGGCCGCGCGGTACCCGGCAAGCGCCTGGGGCAACTGGCCCTTCTGTTGGTATGCGTACGCGATCTTGTAGTCCAGGTCGAAGTCCACCGGCGCGCGCACGCCGAAGAGGGGGGCGCCGCAGAATACGGCGCTGGCGCCGATGACGCCCGCGAAGCGCAGGCTTCCCGGCGTCCGGCGGCGGATGCGTTGCACGGCCTCGCCGCCACACCAGGCGGCGAAGATGGCCAAAGCCGGCAGCCATGGAACGCGGAAGCGGGCGACGACGAAAAACGGCAACAGCGCCACGATCTGTGCGGCCACATACCCGCGGGCAAGGTCCAAGTCGCGGCGGCGCGGGGCGAGACACAATCCGGCGAGACCCAACGGCATCAGCAGCCAGGCCGCGGCCGGCGAGCAGCCGTAGACGTGTAAGTGATGCGCCAGTCCCGACAAATCCTCGTTGTCGCTGATCTCAGCCACGTTCCAAGCGAAGAACAACTTGCGGAGTGCGAGCGCGAGGCTGTGGGCCGGGTTCCCGGCCGCATACGAGAGCCCGCGCCACGCCCAAAAGTTGCTGACCTGGGACGGGCGCAGGCTGTGGCCTTGGGTCGCTTCGGCAATCGTGCGGCTCAGGCGTTCGGCAGCCGCCGGGTTCGCGGGCAGCGCGTCGGCGATCGCGCTGCGTCCGTCGGCACGCGGGTTGTTGCCGAGATAGAAGTTCAGGCCCCAGTTCGCGGACACGAGCACGGCGTCGTGGCCCCGCACCGCGTTGTGCAAGGTTGCCGGCGCAAGCGCGAGCGCGAATCCGGCAGCGAGCGGTGCCAGCCGCCGGCGGCCCAACCAGGCGCCGCCAACGAGTGTGAAAAGCAGGATGACGGGTCTGGCCAGCGCGCCCAAACCCAGCACGGCCCCGGCAAGCGCGGCGCGGCCGCCGCTGGACTTCGGTTCGCCGGCGCGCAGGACCAGCGCGAGCCCAAGCATGTGCAGCAGTGTCGCGACGCTGGTTTCGAGCAGTTCGCCATCGAAGAAGAGCGCCGTGCGGTGCAAGGCGATCAAGAGCCCCGCGGCCAGTGCGACGCGTGGCCCGAACAACCGCTTGGCGATCCACCAGGTGACGCCGCAGGTGGCGGCGCCGGCGGTGGCTCCCAGCAGTCGCAGCGCGAAAAAGTTGTCACCGCAGAGGTGCCACCATGCCGCAAGGAGCGCGGGGTACAGCGGCGGCTTGAAGAAGACACCGGGGAATTCACCATGCGCCCAAGCGCGCGCCGCATCCAGGTAAAGCGCCGCGTCCACCGTCGGGCGGTCGAAGATCGGTAAGCGCGAGAAATCGGCCAGGTGGGCGAGCCGGAGCGCGAGGCCCACGAGCACGATCAATCCGCCGGCGCGCGGGCCGTCCCACCAGGCGGCGGTAGCGCCGGTGGTCGCGCCCGTGGCGGCTTCCGCAGTGGCGCCGGTGGTGGCGCGGTTGGGGTGTGGCGGTGTGAGGGCGTTCATCGCGGCATTGAAACACGCGCGGACCGGCGCGCGCCACCCTGGGCGCGCACCAGACCGCGGCATGAGCGATACGATGTCAACGGGCGTTCACCGTCACCGTCGCGGGGAGTTCGGACTCCGCCGGCGCGGCGTCGGCGAAGTGCAACGCGAACACGCTGCCGGTGGTTTCGCTACGCAAGAGTTCGATCTTGATGCCCAGGTCGCTCGCCAACCGGCTTGCAAGCGCCAATCCGACGCCCATGCCGCGCGTTTCCCGGCGCAGCGACAGGTCGCCGGTCTCGAACAGGTGCCAGACGCGGTCGCGAGCCTCGACCGGAATGCCGGGGCCCGAATCGCTGACTCGGATCGTCGCGCCTGGTCCCTGTGCCGTAACCTCGAGCCGCACGTCGCCGCCCGCGGGCGTGAAGCGCAAGGCGTTGTCCAAAAGGCAGTCGATGGCCAGCCGGAGGTAGTTGGGATCGGTATGCACCGCCAGCGGCGTGCACTCGGAGGTCACTTGCACCGAGCGGGCGATGGCGTCCTGCTCCCGGGAGACCACCAATTCGGCGACCAAGTCGCTCAATAGGACGCGCTCCGGTTTCGGCAGCGTGCGTCCGTCCACCAAGCTCGCGTAGTGTAATGCTTGGTCGATACGGCGTGCGAGACGCTGCGTGTTCGAGACGATGACATCCAGGAACCGCCGCGTATCCTCACTGCCGACTTCATCGTCGCGCAGGGCTTCGGCGTAGCTCAGCACGCGCGCCAGGGGCGTGCGTAATTCGTCACCGACCCCGTTCAGGATCGCCGACTTCAAATCGTCGATCTGCAACAGGCGATGGTTGGCGGCCGAAAGCTCGCGATTGCGGTCCTCGAGCACATCGACAAGCAGCAACCGGCTGCAAGCCAGCGCCGCCGCATCGAAGGTGGCGCGCAAGAGCGACACGTCGAATTCGTCGTACTTGGCGCCCGACAGTTTGGGTCCTACGAGCACCAGCCAGTCGACTTGTTTCTCGACGTTCAACCACGCGGCGCGCTCGAAGCCGAGGGCGGTCAAGCGCGTCACGGCGGTGGCGATGGCGTCCGCCGTGGCAGGTAGAAGCGGCGACAGCGGCGGAACGTGCGGCAGGAAGGGCGCGATCTGGGCCGCCAAGTTTGGCGCTTCCTCGTGCAACACCCCCGGCACGTCGCCGATCTCGGCAACCGACTCGAAATGCCGGTGGATGCGATCGCGCCGCAGCACGACCAGGCGCTCGCACGCAAAGCTGCCGGTGAGCGCCAGACCCATCGAGCGCGCCAGATCGGCCTGCGACGCGGACCCGGCCAGCTGGCGGTGCAGGTCCAGCATGACGGTCTGCAGGGTCATGGCGCGCCGCGCCAGTTCGCGCGTGTCGCCGGCTTCGACCAACTGCTGCAGGCGCCCGCCGCGCTGCGGCGTCCGCGGGGCAGGGGACGTACCCGGACTCTTCCGCCGTGCCGCCATGCGTTACTCCTTGGTAATCGGGACCTTGCGCCCCGGCGTGGTGGACTCCACCGTGGCGCCTTCGCGCCGCGGCAGCTTCATGCGCAAGAACACGATGTTGCCGCCCTCACGCGGGACGTTGTGCACGAAAGACTCACACATGCTGTAGAGGATGAACAGGCCCATGCCGCCGCGCTGGCCCATCTCCGGC
>Ga0315287_10003416_pt1 | contig 15302 bp, 15 predicted proteins | sample YL17G11_0_MG_FD_205037 | JGI IMG/M metagenome (GOLD analysis project Ga0315287, IMG submission 205037) | Sediment microbial communities from Yellowstone Lake, YNP, Wyoming, USA - YL17G11_0 | ecosystem: Environmental > Aquatic > Freshwater > Lake > Sediment | place: USA: Wyoming | collected... | reverse complement strand
AAGTCGAAGACATCCGACAAACCGCTGCGAAGACGGTCCTCACCCAGTGCCCGGCCTGCCGGGCCTTCCTCGGCGCTTCGCTAAAGGAGTGCCGCTTCATGCACCCCGTATCCCTTCTGGCGATGGCGTACGGATCCTGACGATCTGTCGCAATCGATTCATGAATGATTCTGACCGGTCATTTTGAGATCGCCGGGATGGGCCGGTGGGACGGCCCTGCGGGCCGTTTCTATCCGTTCGATTTGCGAAGGGACTTTGGGCAAGGAAGCCGCCAAAAAGGTTCCCTGAAGCTCTGAGCTGGGTCCGTTGGACTTTCTGTGTTGACACGAAATCGCGCAAAGGATTTCCTCGAAGAGGTGACGGACGCATACGAGGGGTCGAAGCTGCGCTCCAAGAGTATCCTCAGGGAACAGTTCATGGAGTGTCTGGAACTCGGGAAAAAGATGGGTGTGGACAGCGGAGAACTGGCGCGGGAGCTTCTGTACTTCAGCCTGCGTGATTCTGAGGCGGATCGGGGCAAACGGGCCTTGAAGACCCAGGACAAGCGGGAGCGCATCCTTCAGGCCGCTCTGAAGGTGATCTCGGAAAAGGGGTACCAGACCGCGACGATGGAGATGATCGCGGAGCGGGCCGGTGTCTCCAAGGGGCTCGTGTACCGGTACTACGACTCCAAGGAGGGCCTGGTCCACGAGTTGATCAACTCCATGTTCGACAAACTGGCTGAGCGGATCAACGATACCGTGCACCAGGATCTGGATGCCCTGGACATCATTCAACTCCACGTCCGCAACTATCTGGAATTCATCGAGCTGAACAAGGACTTCTACACGATGATCCTCAACGCCCGGGACCTCATGGGCCCGGCAGCGCGCGCCCAGTACTACAGCCGGATCCTCGAACAAGCGCCGGTCATGAAACACAAGATCATCGAAGCGGCCCAGCAGGGAAAGATCAAGTTCACAAGTTTTTTCACGGTCTATTACGGAGTCATGGGTTTCCTGGACGGTGTGATCGACAAGTGGCTTCGGTCGAACTGCTCCTACTCCCTCGTCAACGAGGTTCCTGTCGTTTTGGAGAACCTTTTCTACGGACTGGTCACGGAGGGGTATTCGAAAAAGCACCGCAAGCCTTACATGGAGTGGGTCAGAGAAACGTTTCCCGGGGGTGTTCCGGCCGAGGAGGCTCCAGGGCCGGCACCAGTCCGGAGAACCGGAAAGGGATCCCGTAAGAAGGCCGCATCCTAGATTCCTGGCCTTTTGAGCCGAGACTGACGCGGCCAGGGTTTCGTCCAACGCCCTTTCTCTGAGCACGGCGATTTACATCCAATGGTCGCTGATGGAACAGGAATCCTTTCAGATGAGCGAAAAGGACCCGTTCGAGCTCCGAGCGGTTCTTCAGACGCTGGCCACGGGCACCTGTAAGCAGCGGGACAGGCTCCTCAAGGCTCTGAAGAAGGCGGGCAAGGTGCCCTCCGGCAGTCTGTCGGTTGTGGGAACCAACGGATCGGAAGGCAGGTCCTTTGTTCCAAGCCCCTGCGAGGAATTCAATCATCTCGGCTTCTTCCCGTTGGACAGCTGAAGAAGGCCCCGGGGGCTGCTGCTAGATGGATTCGCACTGCTCAAGAATATCCAGGAGCACCGGATTCACCAGTTCGAGGAGCTCGATGTCTTCGTGGTCGTCGTTGACACCCTGGAACAGGTTAATCCGGATCTTGTTGATGATCTCTACCGTGGCCTCGACGAGATATTCCTCACTCAGGGGCATGCGCTGCGTGTAGTAGGCCGCGAAGTCTGCAAAGATTCTCCGGAGCCTGAGGCTTCTCGTATCCAGAACCGACTTGCCGTATCGTGCCCCTTTGCGGCACGCGAGCTGGGAGAGGTTCTCCCGGTGCTGTCTGAGGACCTGGAAGATCCTGGCGCGGTTTGCTTCGAAGTATTCCAGGATCTTTTCCCGGTCCGCATAGATTTCGCGAAAGGGGATCCCCGTCTCCGTCCTCTTGCGCTGCGCGGCCGCAACGAGGGCGACCCACGAGCAGAAGAACCGGTCAAAGGGGTCATCCGCCTGCCTGGCCCGCTGAACCCATCTCTCGACAAAGCTGCGTCGCCTGCCTCTGGCCATGTTGCTCGCTCCCCTGAAGGATCGGCTGTGCTTCCGCTTCCGTCAGGATGATCTTTCTTGTCCATCCATGCGGAGGAATCCTGCCAGAGCCTGCGGAGTCTCTGCGGGTTTGACGGATGTTTCTTTCTATTTGACGCCGCCGGGACTCATGGAAAGCTTCGAATTGACGATAAATAGAAAGAAAACAAGTGCAGGATGCCCGGCACCTGTGGCTTTCGGCAAATGCGTCCTTCTTCCGGCCCCCACCAGAATCGGGAAGGAACATGCCTGCAAGAGATGACAGGAACCTGCGTTTTGAACTGGTTCGATTGTACCAGGCCATCGAGCAAACCAAAAGGGGACGGTCGCAAACCTCCCCGCACGCCGGTTCCTTGCTCCTGAACGGGAGGTTGCGGGGGGAGCGTACCACGTGCATCCTTCGCGGCATCGAGGAAAACAGGAGGGAGCGCGTGAGGCTCCGCGAGAGGCTTCCGTTGCAGTACTCGGAGAACCTGAGCAGAGTCCACCGGCGTTCTCTGATGTCTGCGAAACGGCCGGAAGAGGGGCTCCTGGAATGGCTCCTGGATGTGACTGAGGAGAGAACGCCGGACTCGCAGAAGGCTTCGGGCATGAGGCTGAGGATCCACTGCGAGGAAAGCAAAAGGGGATGGGTCTACTTGGTTGGCCTTCTGGGCAGTGGACCTCCGGACTCCCACGGCTCGGCTGTCCGGCGGATGGACCTGAGCAGCTCAGGGATCTGCTTTCCCACGGAGAGAAGCCATGAGCGAGGAGACGGCTTGGCCATCGTCCTGTATTTGCCTTCGGATCGGAATCCGCTTTTGCGGTTGGGGGCTCAAGTCGTCAGGCAGAGTCAGCCTCTGTCGTCCGGAGGGGTTCAGACGGCTGTGAGATTCGTCGAGATTTCGCGCGAGGACCAGGAGAGGATCCTCGATTACATCCTGGCCAGACACAGCCAGAGGCTCATTGAAAAGACCTATCGGGGAGGGCCTTGAAAGCCGGACTCGATCGGATCGCAGGGGGATCTGTTCCACCAGGCGTCCCGGGTGGAGGATGGAATGGAAGAACCGAAACACGCAGAGACAGAAATTGTCCCGGGATTCCCAGGGGAGCCCGTGAACGAGCAAGAAGGCAAGGAGGGGACCGATGATCAGGTCCTGGTGATCGCCAGAAAGGCGATCCTGACCATGTCCAATCATCGGATTCCCATGACTCCGGACAATTACCGCATCTGGTTCGAGTACCTCGTGGGCAGCAACGCAGCGTTGCGGGAAGAAGTGGATCGGTGCTTGAAGGAGGGGGTTCGCTTTTCCGATCAGCTCAATGAGGATCTGTGCAGGAAGTACTTCCAGGGGTCTGTGGACAGGAAGATCTTGGAGGAGATCGCCAGGGAAACCCGGCGGATTCTCAATGAATCCGTGGAGCAGATCGGCGCCATGGGAACTGTCACAGAAGAGTACTTCTCAAGTCTCAACGGTTGTCTGGATCGGCTGGAAGGAGAGAAGCAAAATCCAATGGGACTGCCAGCGATTCTCTCTGAGCTCATGTTCGGGACCCGCAGAGTGATTCAAGCCAGTTCCGGGCTGAAGGAGAACCTTGGCAAGGTGGAGAAGGAGGCAGATTCTCTCCGGAAAAAGTTGAGTGAGGTGGAACGCGAAGCGAGGCGGGACGCCCTGACCGGCCTTTACAACCGCAAACACATCGAACTGTGCCTTCGGGACGCCTGGGCGAGTTATCAGGCAGAGGGGGTTCCCTTCTCCATCATCATGATGGATATCGACCATTTCAAGCGGGTCAATGACACGTATGGCCACAAGGTCGGCGACGCAGTGCTGGAATTCATCGGTGCGACCCTAACAGATGCGATCAAAGGGCGGGACATCCCGGCCCGTTACGGTGGGGAGGAATTCGTAATTTTGTTGCCCAGGACGACGCGTGAAAACGCCTGCTTGTTGGCTGAGAACATCCGAAGGGAGATCTCGTCCAAGACCCTCAGGGTTTCGAGAAGCCAACAGAGAATCGGACAGATCACGCTGAGTGCAGGGGTCGCGCAGATCAATGTCCGGGAAGGCACCGATTCCCTGGTCGAACGCGCCGACCGGGCATTGTACCTCGCCAAGAATACGGGCAGGAACAATGTGAAGTCCGAAAAGGATCTTGCCGTCAGTGAATCCTAGGACCATCGGAAAAACCCCGGAGACAGACCCGAGCAAGCCAAGGCGGGTTATCTGAGCAGACCGACGAACTTTCCGAAGGTCTCCCAGCCGAGTGGATCCTCCACGTCATCTTTGATCATCTGGAGCGCCTTGAAAGGCGGGAATGCCGGCTTGCCCGGAAGTTGAGACTCGAAACCCTGATTAAACTCCCTCGGAAACCGACCGATAACGAAAGGGCCGGGGAGTTTGCAGAGGGCAGAGACCGAAACGACCGTCATGCAGGAGGTAGAACTGTGAGCCGCAGGGAGGAAGTTCTGTCCAAGGTTCATTCGGTTCAACTCATGCCTCCTGCGGCCATGGAGGTGGTTCGTCTACTGCAGGAAAACGATGCAAGCATCAGCGAGCTGACCCGGGCCATCGAGTGTGATCCGGGTCTCACCTCCAACGTACTGCGTTTGGCCAATTCCGCCTATTTTGGATGCCGGCTGGAGGTGGGCTCGGTCCGGGACGCTATTCTACGGCTGGGAACGAAAAGCATTCTCCGTCTGGTCATGACGGCGGCTTTCTCGTCGGGCAGCCAATGCGGGGTCCGGGGCTACGATCTGGCACCTGGACAACTTTGGGAACACTCCATGGCGGTTGCGCTGGGAGCCACTCGTCTTGCGGAGAAGCTGCGTTTGGAGTCGCGGGATGAGCTGTTCACTTCTGCCATCCTGCATGATAGCGGCAAGATTCTGCTGGGAACCTTTGTGGAAGTGGATGCAGGTCCGATTCTGGAAATGGTGAGGGAGGAGCGGGTTTCGTTCCAGGTGGCCGAGCAACAGATCCTTGGGATCGACCATGCGGAGGTCGGAGCTGTTCTGCTCGGAGTCTGGAACATTCCCCCCATCATCGTGGAGGCGGTGCGGTGGCATCACGAGCCGGATCATCCGGAGACTGGCCTCATCCTCGTGGATCTCGTACACGTGGCCGATGTGCTTTCCATCATGGGCGGGGTGGCGAGCGGGATCGACGGGCTTTCCTACCATTTCTCCAAGGGAGCTGCGGAGAGGCTCTCCCTGAAAAACGGAATGGCGGACGAGGTCGTTTGTGAGACCTTGAGCGATCTGGATGACGTGCGCAGGCTCTTCAACGCTTCGGAAACATCCAGCCATCCGGCAGCAGGGAGATGCAGAACAGACGGGGCGATCCGTTGAAGTCGACATTCCCAGGGTTTTCTTCCATCTCTAAAACCCGGAAGACGGCCCTCTTCGTTGCCGCGGTTTAGGTCCTTCTTTCGAGTGTCTCGATGATCTTGCCGGTTCATCCCTTTCTGGTCTCCAGGGTGTGGCGCTTGACCCCATAGCTGTTGACCTGTGCCTCCACAGCCACGAATGCCTGTTCCCTCCCCGTCTGTCCAGTGCATCTGGATGAGAGTGTCTTTGAGGTCAGGGAGGCTTCGCAAGTTTTTGCCAGAGGAATCAGGAATTGCGAGGCCAAAAATCAGGGATTCCCCTATGCACCCGGTTTTTCACCTGGACGATGTGAGACTCGATCCAGGCACAGAGCCGTGCGAATGCACGGATCGATGAGTTCCAGAAATCGTGGAAAGGCCCCCGGGGCCGGAGATTGCGTATGCCTGAAGCCGGCAGGAATGATTTTGGCAGATGTCTTCTGAGTCCGGGAAGACACGTGCTCTTGCTGACAGTCCTTTGTTCTTTATGCCATGGGCTGCTTTCCCCATCCGCACAGGCGCAGGATGCGTCTCCGGCAGGCCCTGCATTTGGAATCCAGGAACTCCAGGAAGAGAAGTGCCAGGGAGAATCCCTTGTCTGGTTGGAATCTGTTGCTTCTGCCTGGCGCCAGGAGTACCTGACCGTGCGTCTTACCGGCAGCCTGTTCAGACAGAACCCCGACACTGCGCAGATCGACGGATCCGGGGAGATGGACCCGGGGCCTTTTGAAGAAGGTGCGCCTGGACAGGCCGATGTTTCGGCCTCACAACGCTCGTGGGAGCAACTCTATCGCTCTGGAGAACGCTATCTGGGTGCCGGACTTTTCCCAGAGGCGGCAGGGGAGTATGAGCGTTCTCTGCGGTTCGATGCCCTATCTGAGGAAAAGGCGACCCTTTCCGGAATCGGACTCGTCAAGGCAACCATGGGATTGGGAAGGCTGGAGGAGGCGAGAAGGAGGTTGCAGGAACTTTCGGCGCGTGTGAATCGGGAGGAACCGGTCCTCGCCCTGCTGGAGGCGGTCTTGGCGTGCTTTGCCCAGGATTTCCCGCGTGCTTCAAGCCTGTTCATGAGCCATTTCTCTTCCTGGCATCTGTGCCCCAACCTGGAAGCCTTTGCCGGGTACAGTCTCCTTCGCGAGCAGCGTCATGAAGAGGCGGTCAGGATCTTCCAGCTTGCAACGCAATCCGGATCGAAGGAAGTTCGGGAATTCGGAACACTCGGGCTCGGGGAATCCCTGCAAGCTCTGGGTCGGTGTGCAGAGGCTGAATCCATTGATGCCCTAGCGGGACGGGACGGGTCTCTGGTTGCGATTCTGGGGTCAGCCGAACTGCGAATGTGGAGGGGAGATCTGGAAAACGCCTCCGGTGAACTCCGGAGACTCATCACCTCCACGGACAAAGACTACTGGAAGGGGATTGCCTATGCCTACCTTCTGGCATTGAAGCAGCATGAGGGAAAGTGGTCCGAATTGCTTCAGACGGCTCGCGAGGCTCGGGCTCTTGTTCTGACCTCTGCCTGGCACGGGCATCTGCAGGAGCAGACGGTGTGGGCTTTGGAACAGGCACTGCGTGAACTGGGGGAGGGGGGGGCGGCCGAGGACATTCTGCTCCTGGCCGGACAATGGACCGATTGCCATCCTCTTCTCTCTGCGGAGGGGCACCGGATCATCGGTAAGGCCTATGAAAGGCTGGGCCTTGTGGGCCCGGCATTGGAAGTCTGCAGAGGGTTCCCGGACGATCCCGGTGCGCTGTTGGAAGGTGCCCGGATGGCTTGGATGAATGAGCAGTACGAGACAGCCTTGGATTTCCTCAAGCAATATGAAAAGAGCGGCCCCCAGGCCGTTCCGAACGAGGCGCGACTGCTTCGTGGCTGCCTGTTGTTCCAAATCGGCAGCATCGAGGGAGCTGCAAAATGTCTGGAAGGATCGCGGGAAGGTGCGAGTATCGCGGTGTTGGTTGGTGTGGGGGAAGTGGAGGTTCGCCTGGGAATGTTCGACCAGGCTGCGGAGGATTATCGCGCTGCCCTGGAAAAGGGCCTGAACTCGCCCGAAGAAAAGCGGCATGTTCTTTCGAGAATGGCCGACCTGTGTTATCGGCAGGGGAAGTTCTCCGAAGCCGCGCAACAAGCTCAGATGGCGGCTGAAACGTCATGCGCGGGAGCGGGGATGTGTCCGGATCCCGTTGGGATTCTGGCCCAACTCCGCCTGGGTCAACTGGGGCCGGCTCGTCAGCAGGCAGGCGAGTTGGCGAAGGGGCCGGATGCCGCCCTGGTCCAGGAAATCGTGGCGGCCCAGAACCTGATCGAGACGCTACAGAGGAACGGATATGCCCCCTGATTCCCACGCGTTCGACCCGGCCGACCTCCAGGAGGCCTTTCATCTGTTCCTTTCCGCTTCCCAGAAGCTGGAACAATCCTATGAAAAACTCAAGGATCAAACCCAGGGGCTGAAAAAGGAACTGAGCAGGAAGAATGCCAGGCTGGTTACCTCTCTTCGAGAGAAGAAAAAGCTTGAACGGTTCCTGGAGAGGATCCTGCAGAACCTGCCTGTCGGGATCCTCGTTACGGACGCAGAGGGGCTCGTCCGCCTGACGAATCAGAAAGCAAGGAACATGCTGGGCAAGGCTGCGGCTGAACTGAACGGCGTCCACGCGGGCGTCCTGCCGCTGCTCAGGGATCTCCCCCTTCGGCCGGGGTCGTCTCGGGAGAAGAGAGAGGGGCGGTGCGTCTACAGGCTCTCCGTATCTTCGTTGAACCGGTCGAATCAAGTGGACTCGGGCTGGGTCGTCCTCATCGAGGATATCTCGGAGATCACACGGTGGAAGACCCTTGCGGAGCGTCAGAAGCGCCTGACTTCCATGGGGGAGATGGCAGCACGGATCGCTCACGAAATCAGGAATCCTCTCGGAAGCATGGAACTGAATGCCGCCATGTTGCTGGAGGAATTGGAAGGGACCGGAGCATCACACACCCTGGCCTGTCGGCTGAGCGCCGGGGTGAGAACGGTGAGCCAGACTCTCACCAACCTCCTGCACTTTGCCAAGGGTACGGACCCTCAATCCGAGCCGCTCCCTTCGGAGGAGCTCGTCAGCGAGGCCCTGGAGTTCGCCTGGCCGATGCTCCAGGAGAAGGACATCCGGGTGCGAGGGAATTTCCGGGAAGCCTCATCCCTCGTCGTGGGCGATCGAGTTCTGCTCAGGCAGGCTTTGCTGAACCTCTTCCTCAACGCGATCGAGGCGATGGATCCCGGAGGCCGCCTGTGCATCGATGTCGCCAACGAGGATGAGGACGCAGGGGAATGGGAGGGTCAACCGGTGATGAAGATCTTCATCCGGGATAACGGCAAGGGGATTACCGAAGAAAATTTGGACCGAATCTTCGATCCCTTCTTCTCGACCAAGTCCCGCGGCACCGGGTTGGGCCTGGCCATCGTGAACAACATCATCGAGAGCCACGGCGGGATCGTTGAAGTCGAAAGCCGGGTCGGTGAGGGATCCTGCTTCGTGCTGTCTCTGCCCTGCCAGTCGGAGGATGTGGAACATGAGTTCTCGGCCCATTCTTGTTGTGGATGACGAAGAAGAGATGCGGAAGGCGATCCAGGAAACCCTGCATCGAAAGGGGTATGGAACCGTCTCGGCCGGGAGCGCAAAGGAGGCTCTCGATCGGATTGACAAGGGAGGGCTCGATCTCGTGATCAGCGATGTCCGCATGCCGGAGATGGACGGCCTGACCTTACTCCGCGAAGCCCGGAAACGCGCTCCCTGGCTCCCCTTCTTGCTCATCACGGCCTTCGGGACGGTTCAACAAGCCGTGCAGGCTGTCAAGGAAGGCGCTTCCGACTACCTGCTCAAACCGTTTACCGCCGAGGAACTGATGGGAAAAATCCGTTGCGCAAGAAGCCAGGCGGTGTCTGAAAAGCAGGATCACGGAATCGTCACGGAGAACCCCAGGGTGCTGGAGATCCTGGAGATGGCCAAAGGGGTGGCTGCGAGCGACGTGAACGTGGTCATCACGGGTGAAAGCGGCACCGGAAAGGAGTTGCTGGCGCGCTACATTCATCTGAACAGTCCTCGCCGGTCCCTTGCCCTCGTTACCGTGAACTGCGCCTCCATACCGGAGAACCTCCTGGAGAGCGAACTCTTCGGCCACGAAAAGGGCGCCTTCACGGGCGCGTTCCAACGCCGGACAGGCAAGTTCGAGATGGCCAACCACAGTACGCTCCTTCTGGATGAGATCGCGGAAATGCGGAGCTCCCTGCAGGCCAAATTGCTGCGGGTCGTTCAGGAGAGGGAAGTGGAGAGGATTGGCGCAGAGCGGCCTATCCGGGTTGACTTCCGGGTGATCGCAACCACCAACCGGAACCTCCATCAGGAAGTGTCTTCCGGACGCTTTCGTGAAGACCTCTACTATCGGCTCAACGTGGTTCCCATGCACCTGCCGGCGTTGAGAGAGCGGACCGAGGACATTGCTCTTCTGGCGGGACATTTCAGCAGGGAAATCACCCAGCGGCTGGGAATGCCTGCGAAGTCCTTCACGTCCAGAGCCCTGAAGGCGCTTCAGGAAAGACCCTGGAAAGGCAACATCCGGGAACTGAAGAACATCGTGGACCGGGCAGTCGTTCTTTGCCGCGCCGCGGTTTTGGACCTCGATGATCTTTGGCTGGGTGACAGGTTCGGACCCTCGGAGAAGCAACGGGAGATCCAGCTTCCGGCTCATGGCCTGCGGGCCATGGAGAAGGATGTCATCCTGCGCACGCTGAAGGAGGCGGGCGGGAACCGGACTCAGACGGCGAGAGTCCTGGGCATCAGCATTCGAACCCTGCGCAACAAGCTCAAGGAGTACGGGACCCCCTTGCAGGAAAATTCTTCCGGCCGGGAACATCTTTCCCTTTGAGGGAGGCCCATGCCAGGGAGAACCGGCCGATTCAGGAGGGAAAAGCGGGTGGTACGGGAATTGCTCGACAGGGCTTTGTGGATGGCAGGGCGCTCATCTCCGCAACGGAGCCGGCGAGGAAGAGAGGTTTAGAATGCGCGAAATTCTCTTCGACAAATCCATCGAGTGTACCTCGAGGGCCCTGGATCTGAGCGTGAGGCGGCAGAGGCTCATTTCCTCGAACATCGCCAACCGGGATACTCCGGGATACCGGGCCAGGGACCTGGACTTTCAAGCGGAAATGGAGCGCCTGTACAGCGGGTCCGGGGTGACCCTGGAACGGACCGATCCTGCTCATTTGCCTGCTCCAACCGAGAACGGCGGCTCCGCGGTTGTCCTCAAGGAGTCCGAAGCGAGACTGGATGGAAATACGGTGAATCTCTCCGAAGAGATGTCCGGCCTCGTGGAAAACGGCACGCTGTATCAGTCGCTTCTCCGGATGGTCAGCTACAAGCTGCAGTCCCTCAAACGCGCGATCCAAGGAGGGTAATCATGCCTCTGTACGACGGTTTTCGAATCAGCGTTTCCGGAATGGATGCCCAGCTCAGGCGCTTGCGCATGATCGCTTCGAACCTCGCCAACGTGAACTCCACCTCCTCAACCTCGGGGGAGGTCTACCGGAGGAGGGAGGTTGTGTTCGCCGCAGCTCCTCTCGATGGACAGAATGGACAGCTCTCTTCGAACTCTTCCCAGGCCCAACGGGTCACGGTTTCGAAGGTGGTTGAGGATCCGCGGCCCCTCAAGTCGGTCTTCATGCCGGGCCACCCGGATGCGGACGAGCAGGGGATCGTTCAGTTTCCCAACGTGGAACCGTTCGAGGAGGTGGTGTCCATGATGGATGCCCTCCGGTCCTACGAGGCGAACATCGCGACCTTCAACGCTTCCAAGGAAATGATGAAAAAAGCGCTCGAAATCGGGAGATAGGCGCCATGGCCGGAATTAAGGAGATCGGTGAAGGCAAAATTCCTCTGGAGTTGCCGGAAGCCAGGCAGACTGGGTCGAAATCCAGTTTCAGCCAGTACCTTCGTTCCTGCATCGAGGGTGTGGATCGGCTGCAACAAGAGGCAGACAAGGCAACCGGCGAGATCGCCACCGGAACCGCCGAAAGCGTCCATCAGGCGATGATCGCGATGGAGAAGGCGGACGTGTCGTTCCGGATGATGGTGGAGGTTCGCAACCGGATTGTCAGAGCCTATGAAGAGATACTCAAGATGCAGGTGTAGGATCAAGGATAGACCATGAAAATCCAGGATCTCTTAACGGGTTTCCGGTCCCTTTCCTCTCAACGAAAGATCCTCTTTCTCTTCCTCTTCGGGTCGGTCGTGGGAGGAATGGGACTGTTCGGGCTCTTTGCCGCCCGTGTGGAGTACGGAGTCCTCTACTCCAATCTCGAAGAACAGGACGCCGCAAAGGTCGTGTCTTTTCTGCAGGCGGAAAAGATTCCGTACAAGCTCGAGGCGGGCGGCAGGATCATCCAGGTCCCGCAGGACAAGCTGTACGAGCTTCGGCTTCGCCTGGCGGCAGAGGGGGTGTCCCGAGGAGGCGTGGTCGGATTCGAGATCTTTGACAAGGAAAGCTGGGGTGAGTCGCGTTTTGTACAGGGGGTCAACTACCGGCGGGCTCTGGAGGGTGAGCTGGCCAGGACGATCATGAGCATCGAGGAAGTGGAGCGTGCCCGAGTCCACCTGGTCCTTCCGGAACGGTCTCCTTTTGCCGGAGCGCAGGAAGCCAAACCCAAGGCATCCGTGGTCCTCAAATTGCGAGGGAAGGGCCAACTGGAACCCTCTCAGGTCAAAGGAATCGTGCATCTCGTGAGCGGAAGCGTGGACGGACTCCTGTCGGAGGACGTGTCGGTTGTCGACACGGAGGGAAGGCTCCTCACGAGGGTGAACGATTCCGGGGAGGATGCGGGTGCGATTTCGTCCTATCAACTCGAATACAAGAAGGCCCTGGAGGGCAGCCTGGAGCAGAGTGTCACGCAGATGCTGGAGAGGATTGCCGGTATCGGGAACGCAGTCGTGCGGGTTTCGGCCCAGGTGGATTTCCGAAAGATCGAAAAACAGGAAGAAGTCTACGATCCTGATTCCGCGGTCATCCGGAGCGAGCAGAACAGGACCGAGAAGACGGCCGGTCTGACCAGCGGAGGGGCGCCGGGTCTGGAAGCGAACGTGCCCGGTGGTGCCGGCTCCACGTCGGTTGTGGGGTCGCCCTCGGAAAAGAAAGAGAAGGTCCTGAATTACGAAATCAACAAGGTCGTCAACCGGATGGTGGAGTTGCCGGGCGCGATCCAGCGCCTCTCCGTGGCGGTTCTCCTGCAGAAGCAGGACAAGATCCAGGATGCGGACCTCGAGCGGATCCTTTCTCTGGTCCGAAACGCAGTCGGGTTCGACGAAAAGCGTGGAGATCAGGTGGATGTGGCCTTGATGCCGCTGGAGTCCAATGTCCCGGCTGTTGAGCCCGAGGCGCCGATGTCGATGGGTAAACAGACCGTGGAAAGGTTCCTTCCCTATGCGTTGAAGTTCGGCGCGACGATCTTCGCTGTCCTGATTCTCGTGTTTGCCGTGTTTCGCCCGCTGCTCGCAAGACTCGCGGAGGAAGGCAAAGGGTTGGCCGCGTTGCAGCAACAGCTTCCGAAGAGCCTGGAGCAGTTCGAGAAAAGATTGCCCGAACGGGCGCGACGGGAGGAGCTGGTCGAGATGGTGAAGAAAGATCCGGGGAAGGCGGCACAGATCATCCGATTGTGGTTACGCGAGGGGTAAAATGAAAGGTCTCGATAAAGCAGCCACCCTGCTCCTGACGATCGGAGAGGAGTTGGCCGGAGAAGTGCTGAAGCACTTGAAGCAGCCGGAAATCCAGAAGGTCACCTCGACGATGGTCAAACTCGACCACCTCAAGAATGAGGGCGTCGAGTCCATGACGAGGGACTTCGTTCAGACGGTCCGGGAGGACTCTCTGGTCGGGATGGACGGGGGCCAATACATGCAGAATGTTCTGGCCAAGACTCTGGGGGCCGAGAAGGCGTCGGAGATGATGGGGAATCTCCTGCTCCGCACCAGCGAAGAGGGGATGGAGGCGATCCGGATGATGGACCCCGGGATGATTGCCGACGTGGTCAAGAAGGAACATCCCCAGGTGATCGCCTTTGTCCTGGCCAGCCTGGATTCCGGCAAGGCGGGTCAGGTCCTGAATCATCTTGCGGAAAGCCTGCAGGGCGAGGTGGTCTATCGGATTTCCACGATGAAGGACATCCACCCCAGCGTGCTCGGAGAACTCGAGGAGGCTTTCAAAAGCCATGTTTCAGAGAGTACTTCCGGCGCATTGAGTCTGGGGGGGGTGAAGTTCGCGGCCGATCTGCTCAACCGAATGGACACGAGTGCAGAAAGAAAAATTCTGGACGAGATCCGAAAGATCGAGGAAGGGATCTCGCAGAGGATCGAGGAGCAGCTCTTTGTCTTCGAGGACATTGGGGCACTTGAGGACAGGACGCTCCAGGCGATTCTCAAAGAGGTGACATCGGATGTCGTCGTCACGGCCCTCCGGGGTGCCGACGATCCCGTGAAGGACAAATTCTTCCGGAACATGTCGGAAAGAGCGGTTGCGATCATCAAGGAAGAAATGGAAATGAGGGGCCCGGTGCGTCTCAAGGACGTTGAACAAGCCCAGCAGGAGCTGATCAAGACCGTGAAGGCCCTGGAGGAGGCGGGTAAGATCCATCTTCCCGGCAAGGGCGGAGACGAGGCCTATGTATAGAGAGCCGAGCGGCAACCTCCATGTGCAGCCTTTCTTCTTCGACCGGGACCTCTCAGGACCGGAGGGTGCCACCGGGAGGGTGGACTTGGAGACCTTGGAAAAAGAGGCGACCAGGATCGGGTATGCCGCTGGGGAGGAGGCGGGGTTCAAAACCGGTCTGGGAAAGGCCCAGGTTGTCCGGTTGCGGGTCGAAGAACTGATCGTGGCTCTGGAGCGTTCCCGGAGTGAGCTCTGTGAGAGGCTGGAAGCCGAAATGCTTGCCTTGACCGTTCGCATCGCCGAGAAGGTCATCCATCGGGAGATCCAGGCAGACCGTTCTGCTCTGCTCTCCGTTCTGTCCGCTGCCCTGAAGGAGGTCAAGGACGACGAGAGAATCGTGGTTCGGGTTTCTCCTGCGGATCTGATGGCCCTGCAGGAGGTTGTGCCGGAGCTCCGTCAGCAGCTCGGCGTCCTGGGAAAGCTTTCTCTTGAGGAAGATTCTGAGGTGTCATCAGGTGGCTGCATGATCGAGACGGACCGATGCGAGGTGGATGCCAGAATCGAAAAGGCTCTCCAGAAGATCGAGGAGGCACTGACGAATCCGTGAACTGGGGGTTGTTGCGAGAACGGCTGGAGACGACGGATTCCTTCACCGTCCGGGGCAAAGTCTCCAAAGCGGTCGGGCTGCTCATCGAGGGTTCAGGAGTGTGGGCGGCGGTGGGTGCGAAGGCCACCATCCGATCAGCGGATCACCAGAAGACCGTCCACGCGGAAGTCGTCGGTTTTCAGGAGAAGAAGCTGCTGCTCATGCCGCTGGAAGGGATTCTGGGGATCGGTCCCGGAAGCCTCATCCAGATCGAAGCGGGGCAGAACATCGTCCGGGTCGGCCCGGATTTGCTGGGCAGGGTGATCGACGGTCTGGGGCACGCGATCGACGGGAAGGGGCCTTTCCGGGAGGAACAGAGCTATCCGCTCTACCAGGTCCCGATGAATCCGCTGGAGAGGGTGCGGATCCGCGAACCCCTTGACCTAGGCGTGCGGTCTCTCAACGGGCTCTTGACCTGCGGGCAGGGTCAGAGAATGGGCATCTTCTCCGGGAGCGGAGTGGGCAAGAGCACGCTCCTGGGGATGATCGCACGCAATACCGAGGCGGACGTCA
>Ga0315287_10003413_pt1 | contig 15314 bp, 13 predicted proteins | sample YL17G11_0_MG_FD_205037 | JGI IMG/M metagenome (GOLD analysis project Ga0315287, IMG submission 205037) | Sediment microbial communities from Yellowstone Lake, YNP, Wyoming, USA - YL17G11_0 | ecosystem: Environmental > Aquatic > Freshwater > Lake > Sediment | place: USA: Wyoming | collected... | reverse complement strand
CGGCGCAGCCGCCGCTCGGGCCGTGACTACTCGATGCGCAGCCCGGAGATGGCCCGGCCGATCACGAGCTGCTGGATCTGCTCGGTGCCTTCGCAGCGGCATGGCCATGATCTCGGCGGCGCAGCCGCCGCTCGGGCCGTGACTACTCGATGCGCAGCCCGGAGATGGCCCGGCCGATCACGAGCTGCTGGATCTGCTCGGTGCCTTCGCAGCGGCATGGCCATGATCTCGGCGGCGCAGCCGCCGCTCGGGCCGTGACTACTCGATGCGCAGCCCGGAGATGGCCCGGCCGATCACGAGCTGCTGGATCTGCTCGGTGCCCTCGAAGATGTCCATGATCTTGGCGTCGCGGTGCCAACGCTCGACGGGGTACTCACGGGTGTAGCCGTAGCCGCCGAGGATCTGGATGGCCCGCTCGGTCACCCACACGGCGGTGCGGCCGGCCATGAGCTTGCTCATGGAGCCCTCGGCGTGCTTGAACCCGCCGCCGTTGCGGCTGAGCCAGGCGGCGCGGTGCACCATGAGGCGCGAGGCGTCGATCTGGGTGGCCATGTCGGCGAGCATGAAGGCGATCGCCTGGTTCATGATGATCGGCTTGCCGAAGGCGTGGCGCTCCTTGGCGTACTCGAGGGAGTACTCGTACGCGGCGCGGGCGATGCCGACGGCCATGGCGGCCACGGCGGGGCGGGTGGCCTCGAAGGTGGCCATGGCGGGCTGCTTGCCGGAGCTGGGGCCGCCAGGCTTGTTGAGCGCCTCGCGGGCCCGGGCGAGCTTCTCGTCGAGCTTCTCCTTGCCGCCGAGCAGCAGGCTGCCGGGGACGCGGACGTCGTCGAGCACCACCTCGGAGGTGTGCGAGGCGCGGATGCCGTGCTTCTTGTACTTCTGGCCCATGCTCAGACCGGGGGTGTTGGGCGGCACGATGAAGCTGGCCTGGCCGCGGCCCTTGAGCTCGGGGTCGACCGTGGCGACGACCACGTGCACATCGGCGATGCCGCCGTTGGTGATCCACGCCTTGGTGCCGTTGATGACCCACTCGTCCTTGGCCTCGTCGTAGACGGCCTTGGTGCGCAATGAGCTCACGTCGGAGCCGGCGTCGGGCTCGGAGACGCAGAAGGCGCCGAGCATGATCTTCTCGGGGGTGCCGTAGCACTGGGGCACCCACTCGAAGACCTGCTCGGGCGTGCCGTTGCCGGCGATGCCGGCGGCGGCCAGGCCGGAGCCGAAGATCGACAGGCCGATGCCGGCGTCACCCCAGAACAGCTCCTCCATGGCGACGGGCATGGTGAGGCCGGTGGGGTCGCCCACGAGGGCCTGGGCCATGAAGTCCATGCTGTACAGGCCGATGTCGGCGGCCTCCTGCACGATCGGCCAGGGGAACTCCTCCTTCTCGTCCCATTCCTCCGCCGCCGGGCGCACAACGCTCTCGGCGAAGTCATGGACCCACTTCTGGATCTGCAGCTGGTCTTCGTTCAGTTCGAGAGAGAAGTCACCCATGTGTCCCCGTCCTTCGGTCCGGCCCCGTGTGGGTGCCTTCCAACTTGGTTACCGATGAGTAGGTTACCCGCCGGTAACCTCCCTGCCAAGCCTCGTCGAGGGGTTCTGCCGGCGCCGGTGCGGCCGGCCGCTGGGCCGTGCCGGTGGGGCGCGAGCCGGTCCTCCGTACGCTCGTAACGGTCCCACCGGGAGGATCACGATGCCCCGTCACCGTCACCGTCACACCCACACGAGAGCGACCGGCAACGGAGCGGGTCGCTGCGGGGCGCCATGCCGGGCCACGGTCATTTCACGGGCCGCGGTCACCGGACGGGCCGCGGCCGCCCTGGTCCTCACCGCCCTGGCCGCAGTCGCCTGCTCCTCGGGTGGGGGCGGCCGCGACGCCTCGGCCGGCCCCACTGCCATCGGCCGCGCAGTGGCCTCCACCAAGACGGCCGGCAGGTCCGCCGCGCCCTCCCGTACCGGGGCTGTCTCCCAGCTGTACGTCGTGCGGGGCACGCCCGGCACCACCGCCCGCGACGGTGAGCGCTGGGCCCTCACCCTCGCCGTGCCCGACGGCGACGTGCTGGCCTTCGACGATCGCCCCCGGCGCGGCGCCCACCACATCACCGTGGCCGAGCTCGCCGACAGCTGGGACCGGTTCGGCTTCGCCGACGACCCACCCAACGCCGCACTCTCGGGCACCTCCTCCAAAGGCACCCCGATCGACGTCGCGGTGGAGCTGGCCGACCCCCACTGGGACCCTGCCACCCACACCTTCGCCGTCAGTGCCCGCACCATCGGCACGGACGCCGACACCGAGCTTCCCCCGGCCCTCGCCGAGGGGTCGCTGTTCATCGACGACGCCCAGCAGACGATCGCGATCAACGTCATCAACCTGGCCTCCGACCCGCTGGTGGTCTCCTCGGCCACATCGTCACTGGACCAGTGGTCGGGCCGCAGGCCCCGCAGGTCGGCTGGGACTTCGGGCCCTCGTCGTCCAACGGGCCCACGCTGGGCCTGAGCATCGCCAACCCGCAACCGGGCTCACCCTTCGACGCCAGCCTCATGCTGGAGGACGCCCAGGGCGACCAGTGGCAGATCACCCTGGCCTGGGACGGCGACGGCAACCCCAGCGTGCAGGCCACCCGACGTGTGGGCGACGCCATCAACCTCGCGGGCCAGCCCGCCGGCACGCCCGGGCCGTTCACACTCCAGAACATGCTGCCGGCCGAAGGCTCGACCGCGACGTACCAAGCGGTCTTCGTGCAGGCCTGAGGGGGTACCGCCGGCGGCCTCGGGCCGCCCGCGGTCAGGCCCGCCGCACGGCCGTGCCGGTGGGCGTGTCCTCCACCACCCAGCCCGCAGCCACCAGCTCGTCGCGCAGGGCATCGGCGGCGGACCAGTCCTTGGCTGCCCGGGCCGCGTCGCGGGCCGTCGCCCGCTCGAGCACGTCGGCGGGCACCTCGTCGGACTCGTCGTTCACGCCCAGGCCCACCGCCTCGAGCATCGACCGCCACGCGGCCGCCACCGTCGCAGCCCCTTCGGCGTCGCCGGCGTCGAACATGCGGTTGGCGTCGGTGACGCAGCCGAACACCACGGCCATGGCGCCGGGGGTGTCGAGGTCGTCGTCCATGCGCTCCGTGAAGGCGCGCAGGCGCTCCTCGTCGGGCCGTGCCGGAGCGACCACGTGGGCGGGAATCGCCGCCACCCGCCGGGCGAACGTGTCGAGGCGGGCGAGGGCGGCCTCGGCGTTGGCCACCGACGTGGGCGTCACCTCCACCGGCGAGCGGTAGTGCGACTGCAGCACGAGCAGCCGGTAGGCGCGCGGATCGTGGTCATCGAGCAGCTCCACCATCGTGGTGAAGTTGCCGAGCGACTTCGACATCTTCTCGCCGCCCACCTCCACGAAGCCGTTGTGCACCCAGTGGCGGGCGAACTCGCGCCCGATGGCCACCGCCTGGGCCCGCTCGTTCTCGTGGTGGGGAAAGCACAGGTCGAGCCCGCCACCGTGCAGGTCGAACCCGTCGCCGAGCAGGTCGAGGCTCATCACCACGCACTCGGTGTGCCAGCCGGGCCGGCCCTCACCCCACGGCGACGGCCAGCTCGGCTCGCCCGGTTTCACGAACTTCCACAGGGCGAAGTCGGCCGGGTTGCGCTTCTCCTCCCCCACCACGGCCCGGTCACCGCCGCCGGCCACCAGGTCGTCGAGGGACTGGTGGGCCAGCAGCCCGTAGTCCGCGACCGACGACACGGCCAGGTACACGCCGTCGGAGGTGACGTAGGCGGAGCCCCGCTCGACCAGTTCGGCGACGAGCCCCACCATCTGCTCCACGTAGGCGGTGGCGTGGGGATCGTTCGTGGGCCGTTGCACCCCGATGCGCTCCATGACCTCGTACCAGATCGCCTCGTTGGCCTCGGCGACCTCCTGCCACGGCACCCCCTGCTCGGCGGCACGGTTGATGATCTTGTCGTCGATGTCGGTGATGTTGGAGACGTAGGTGACCTCGAGGCCCGACCACGTGAGGTAGCGGCGGAGCACGTCGAACACCAGGGCGAAGCGGCCGTGGCCGAGGTGCGGGGGGCCGTAGACGGTGGGGCCGCACACGTACATCGACACCTTGCCGGGCTCGCGGGTGCGCAGCGGCTCGACCTTGCGGGTGACGGTGTCGTGCAACTGGATCACGGCGCCGATGCTACCGACCTCCGGCCGGCACACCGGCCGGGCGATTCCGGCCCGGTCGATTCCGGGCCGGTCGATTCCGGGCCGGTCGCCGATAGCGTCGAGGCGATCGGATGCCCAAGGGGGTGAGCGGTGCCGGAGCCGGTACTCGGACCACACGAACGACGACCCGGCCACGGCAAAGGTGCCGGCGCGTCTGGCGGCAGTGGCATCTACAGCGGCAACGGCCTGGCCGGCGGGACCGGCGCGGCCTCGCCCCCGGAGGTCGCGGGCTCGGAGCCGGCCCGCGTCACGCTGGTCGTGGCCGGCCCCCCGGTGGTCGCCGAGGCGGCCATCGCCCTTCTCGGCCTCGCCGGCACCGCGGCCGCCGCGGCACGCGTCGCCGGCTGGGTGCTCGCCGTGGCCGCCACGCTCGCCCTCGTCGTGCGGCCGCTGCTGGCCACGATGGCCACCGCCCGCCTCGACGCGGCCGACCTGCGCGGCGAACTCGACGCCGAGCACGAGGACCGCGACTTCCGGCGACGCTTCGAGCGCGCGCTCGCCCAGACCGACGCCGAGCCCGCGGCGCTGCGCACCGCCCTGCGCGCCGTGCACGAGCTGCAGCCCGAGGGCGACATCGCCCTGTTGCTGGCCGTCCCCGACGAGCCCAGGGTCGGCTGGGTGGTGCGCCTCCTCGACGGGGAGCTGCTGCCGGCCCGCCCCATCGCCGACACCCCGGGCTGCACCGCGCTCGCCGCCAACACCACCACCGAGATCCGCTCGTCGACCGCCCTCGAGGCCTGCGCCCACCTGCAGGACCCCACCATGGAGGTGTCGGGCACGTGCGTGCCGCTGCGCCTCGGTGACCGGGTGCTCGGTGTGGTCTCGGTGGTGGGCGCTCCCGGCGAGGAGATCCCCGCCCCCACCCTGGCCACCCTTGAGTGGCTGGTCGACCGCACCGGTGTGCGCATCGCCGAGCAACGCCGGATGCGGGGCCCCTCGGTGGCCGGCCGCGAGGACTCGGTGACCGGGCTGCCCGGCCCGACCGTCCTCGACCGCCACCTGCGCGAATCCATCCGGTCCCTCACGCCGTTCTGCGTGGCACTGGTCGACATCGACGCATTCACCGAGCTGCGCGGTGCACATGGCGACGACGAGGCCGACGAGTCGCTGCGCCTCATGGCCGACACCCTCCGCCTCACCCTGCGCCCCGACGACCTGGTGTGCCGCCTCGAAGGCGGCCATTTCGGCGTGGTGCTGTCCAACTGCGCCGGGCCCCAGGCCTCCGCGGCCATGGAGCGCGTGCGGGAGGCCCTGGTGCTGGCCATTGCCGGCGACGAGGGCCCGCACTTCACCTTCTCCGGGGGGATCGTGGAGTCCCACCGGGCGTCGTCGATCGAGGACCTTCTCGAGCAGGCCCGGGCAGCCGCGTCCTCGGCCCACGGCAACGGAGGCAACCGCGTCGCCGTCGCCCACGACTGAGCGACCACAACCGAGCGGGGAAGGCCGAGCGCCCACGATCAGTCGGCCCCGAGGCGCCGCCGACCGGGTCGCGCGACCCGGTGACGGCGCGGCTCGCCCACGGTACGGTCGCCCGACGCCCCCGAAACCCACGGCTGCCCGGGACGAACCGAATGTATGATCAAAGTATGAAGAAGGTGCGCATGACCGTATCTGTCGACCCCGAGGTGGTGGCGGCCGCCGAGGCCGCCGTCGACGCCGGCCGCTCCTCGTCGGTCAGTGCCTGGGTGAACTCGGCACTGCTGAAGCAGAGCGAGCACGACCGGGGCGTCGCCGGCTGGAAGCAACTCATCGCCGAGTACGAGGCCGAGCACGGCGTCATCACCGAGGAGGAGATGGCCGCCCAGCAGCGCGCCGATCGCGAGGAAGCCGATGCCCGGTGGGCGGCGTACGTGACGCAGCACCCCGAGGCCGCCGAGTTGCGAGCAGCAATGTCGGGCACGGACGCGGCCGTCGCCTCGGCGGGTGTGACCCGCGGAGCCCGCAAGGCGAAGGGACGAGGGGCCGCGTGAGGCTCGTGCTCGACGCGGGCGCCTTCATCGCGCTGGAGCGTGGCGACAGAGCGATGTGGAGGCGGGTCAGGCAACAGGTCGTGAACGAGAGCCGGCCCATCACCCACGGGGGTGTCGTCGCCCAGGTCTGGCGCGGCGGGTCGGGACGCCAGGCCCCTCTGGCCCGGGCGTTGGCCTTCACTGACATCGTGGGCCTCGACCATCGACTCGGGCGCGACGCGGGCGTGCTGTTGTCGCGCTCCGGGGCGTCCGACGCCATCGATGCGGCTGTGGTCGCGCTGGCCGGCAGCGACGACCAGATCGCCACCTCCGACCCCGACGACCTGCTCCGCCTGATCGCGGTGTCGGGCCGCCACATCGACGTGCTCACCGTGTGATCGCACCCGAACGGCTCCGTACGTGGCTGAACGCCAAGGCCCATGGCGGCCGGGAACGTCATTGCGGCTCGCGCCGCCCTCGCCGACATCCTCGAGCTCGTGGAGTCGGGCGAGGAGATGGAGCTCACCAGGCACGGCCACACGGTGGCCGACCCGTGCAGCATGACTGGTCTGCCCAGCGACCAGTCACCCAGCCCACCAGTGCAGCCCGGTGACTGGTGGGACCCTCGACCAGTCACCCAGCACGCCGGCGCAGGGTCAGCCCAGGAGGTCGACGGGCTCGTTGCCGTCCATGATCCGCTGGGCGCGGTCGAGCGCGGCCCAGGCGAGCTCGGGCTGGGGCAGGATCCAGAACCGGCCGGCCGTCACGCCGTCGACGATCGCGTCGGCCACCGTCTCGGGTGCGGCCCCCGCGTCGACGCCGGAGCGGATCACCGCGGCGAGCTCGTCGACCACGCCCACCTCCGAGGGATGGGTGCCGTCGACGTCGACTCCCTCGGCCGCGGCGAGCGACGCCGAGCGGTCGGGCATGGCGGTGGCGATGTTGCCGGGGCACACCACCGACACGTCGACCGCCGAGCCGATGCGGCGCAGCTCGTGGTGGGCCGACTCCATCATCCCCACCACCGCGTGCTTGGTGGACACGTAGGGGGCGAGCCCCGGCGTGGCCACGAGGCCGGCGCCCGACGACACGGCCACCACCCAGCCGTCGCCCCGGGGCACCATGGCCGACAGCGCGGCGCGCAGGCCGTGCACCACACCCCAGTAGTTCACCCGCACGTGCAGGTCCCAACGCTCGAGCGGCATCTCCCAGCTGAGGCCGGGCAGGGCCACGCCGGCGTTGAGCACCGACAGGCGCAGGCCGCCCCCGTCCGCGCCGGCCTCCTCGGCCGCGACCACGAGCTCGGCGTGGTGGTCGGGGTCGCCCACGTCGCCGGTGACGCACACCACGTGCGTGCCGGGATGCTCGGCCAGCACCTCGTCACGGCACCGCTGCAATCCCACCGCGTCGAGGTCGGCCAGCACCACGGCCATGCCCTCGGCCGCCAGGCGCCGGGCGACCACCGAGCCGATGCCCCCGGCCGCCCCCGTCACGATCGCTGCCCCCGTTGCCAGTTCCACTCGTCCACCGATCCTTCGCCGGCGGCCGTTGCCTCCGGAACCACCTTCAGGGTCGCGGATGCGCCCCACTAGCGTGGAGGACGTTATGCGCGCCCAGCCCCCCTCCCCCAGTGCCCACCGATTCGTCCCCGCGAAACCGACCATCGACGGCCTCGACGACAAGTGGTCGGGCACCTGGGACGAGCAGGGCACGTACACCTTCGACCGCACCGCCGAGCGCAGCGAGGTGTTCTCGATCGACACCCCGCCGCCCACCGTGTCGGGCTCGCTGCACGTGGGCCACGTGTTCTCCTACACCCACACCGACACGATCGCCCGGTTCCAGCGCATGCGGGGCAAGGAGGTCTTCTACCCGATGGGCTGGGACGACAACGGCCTGCCCACCGAGCGCCGCGTCGAGAACCACTTCGGCGTGCTGTGCGACCCCACGGTGCCCTGGGTGGCCGGTCTCGAGCCCCCCGCCGAGCCGGCGAAGGACCGCTCCGCCTTCGTGCGGGTCAGCCGCCCCAACTTCATCGAGTTCTGCGAGCGGCTGCTCGCGATCGACGAGCAGGCCTTCGAGGGCGTGTGGCGCCACCTCGGGCTGTCGCTCGACTGGTCGATGACGTACGCCACGATCGACGAGAAGTCCCGGCGCATCTCCCAGAAGGCGTTCCTGCGCAACCTGGCCCGGGGCGAGGCGTACTCCACCGAGGCGCCGTGCCTGTGGGACGTCACCTTCCAGACCGCGGTGGCCCAGGCCGAGCTGGAGGACCGCGAGCGCCCCGGCGCCTACCACAAGCTCGCCTTTGGCAGGACCGACGGGGCCGACATCCTGATCGACACCACGCGCCCCGAGCTGGTGGTGAGCTGCGTCGCCCTCGTCGCCCATCCCGACGACGAGCGCTACCGGCCCCTGTTCGACACCTTGGTCACCACGCCCGTGTTCGGCGTCGAGGTGCCGGTGCTGGCCCACGAGCTCGCCGAGCCCGACAAGGGCACCGGCATCGCCATGATCTGCACCTTCGGCGACCTCACCGACGTGACCTGGTGGCGGGAGCTCGACCTGCCCACCCGCGCCTGCCTGGCCCGCGACGGCCGCTTCGAGGAGGAGGTGCCCGAGTGGCTGCCCACCGAGGAGGCCCGGCAGCGCTACGGGCGCATCGCCCGCAAGGCCCCCGGCGGCGCCCAGGTGCAGATGGTGGAGATGCTGCGCGAGACCGGCGAGATGATCGGCGACGCGCGACCCATCACCCACCCGGTCAAGTTCTTCGAGAAGGGCGAGAAGCCCCTCGAGATCGTCACCTCGCGCCAGTGGTACATCCGCAACGGGGGCCGTTCCGACGAGCTGAAGGCCGAGTTGGTGGCGCGGGGCAACGAGCTGGCGTGGCACCCGGACTACATGCGCCACCGCTTCGACAACTGGGTGGGCGGCCTCAACGGGGACTGGCTGGTGTCGCGCCAGCGGTACTTCGGCGTCCCCCTGCCCGTCTGGTACGCCCTCGACGGCGAGGGTGAGCCCGACTACGACCACCCGATCGTGCCCGACGAGTCGGCGCTGCCCGTCGACCCCCAGGCCGAGTGTGCGCCCGGCTACACCGACGACCAGCGGGGCGTGCCCGGTGGCTTCATCGGCGACCCCGACATCATGGACACGTGGGCCACCTCGTCGCTCACCCCGCTGATCGGGTGCAGCTGGGAGGACGACGCCGACCTGTTCGCCCGCACCTTCCCCATGGACCTGCGCCCCCAGGGCCACGACATCATCCGCACCTGGCTGTTCTCCACGGTGCTGCGCAGCCACTACGAGTTCGACGCCGTGCCCTGGGCGCACGTCGCCCTGTCGGGGTGGATCCTCGATCCCGACCGCAAGAAGATGTCGAAGTCCAAGGGCAACGTGGTGGTGCCCACCGAGCTGCTGCACGAGCACAGCCCCGACGCCGTGCGCTACTGGTCCGCCGCGGCCCGGCCCGGCACCGACACCGCGTTCGACGTGGCCCAGATGAAGGTGGGCCGGCGCCTCGCCATCAAGCTGCTCAACGCCTCCAAGTTCGCGCTGTCGTTCGGGGTCGACCCGCAGACCGGCGCGGCCACGCCGTCGAGCCCGGCGGAGGTCACCGAGGCCCTCGACCGCTCGATGCTCGCCGGCCTGGCCGACCTGGTGCACGACGCCACCGCCGCGTTCGAGGGCTTCGACTACGCCCGCGCCCTCGAGCGCACCGAGGCGTTCTTCTGGGCGTTCTGCGACAACTACCTCGAGCTGGTGAAGGGCCGCGCCTACGGCCCAGGTGACGGCCACGCTCCGGGCGGCGGCAACGCAATCATCGACCCAGGGGCCGCCTCGGCCCGGGCCGCGCTCGACGTTGCCCTGTCCACCCTGCACCGCCTGTTCGCGCCGTTCCTGCCCTTCACCACCGAAGAGGTGTGGTCATGGTGGATGCAGGGGTCGGTGCACCGGGCCGCCTGGCCCGAGGCCGCCCCGATCCGGGCCCTCGCCGGCGACGCCACCCCGGAGTCACTCGCCGTCGCGGCGGCCGTGCTGGGCGAGCTGCGGGGCGCCAAGTCGGCAGCCAAGGTCTCGATGCGCAACCCGATCGACATGGCCACCGTCACCGACACCCCAGCCCGCCTGGCGCTGCTGGCCGGCGTGGCCGGCGACGTGTGCGAGGCCGGCAAGGTCGAGCAGCTGCGCACCGCCGAGGGCGACGCCTTCGCCGTGGAGTCGGTCCTCGGCGAGTCCGGCTGAACCGTCGCGGGCCGGCGCGGTGCCGGCCGGCAGTGCGGGCGACCGGCCCGGAACCCACGCGGGATGCCGTCAGTCGTCGTACAGGTCGTCCTGCGCCGCGGTCTCCCCCGAGGCCGGGCCGTGGCGGGGCACGTACACCTCGCCGAGCGTGCTCACCTCGAACGGCACGCTGAAGGCCGCCATCAGCTCCTGCAGGGTGCTGAAGAAGGCGGTGGGATTGCGCACGTCGGACATGCCCCGGAACTGCGAGGCCTCGTTGGCCGACTCGATGCGGATGGTCGAGGCTCCCACGGCCCGCTGGAAGGCCGAGCGCCGCAGGCTCACGTCGGTGACCTTGCGCCAGGGGATGAACTCCACGTTGCGCGAGAGCACGCCGTCGACCCTCATCACCCGGAAGTTGGTGAGCACGTAGCGCGTGTACCACGACACGAGCGCCCGCCACAGCACCCACGCCCCGCACCCGAGGAGCACCAGTGCTGCGAGCTGCCAGGAGCCGATCGCGGCGAGGAACATGGCCCCGAGCACCCCGCCGAGGAACACCGGCCACTCCGAGGCCAGGACGATCTTCCAGTCGGGCATGGCGAACTCGTAGATCCGCTCGCCGCTCACCAGGAGGTGGTTGACGACCTCTTCGGGGTGCCACGCGCGGACCTGCTCGAGGGAGGGGATCACGGCCACGACGAACTCAGAAGTTCTGGACGAACGTGGAGAAGTGGTCGACGGCCTCCTGGGCCACGCCGCCGGCCCACCCCAGGAGGTCCTTGAGGCTCTGCGCGGCGGCCCCACCGTCGTGCCACATCGTGGCGACGAACACCGAGATGGCGAGGATGGCGACGATTTGGAAGATCGATTTCATGGTCACCTTCGAGCTTGCGCGTCGAGGCCGCCGACTCCGGTCGCCACGGCCACCGTAACGGCCGTCACCACCGCGTGGGTGGATCCACGGGCCCACCGCCGGCACCGCGGGCGACGGGCGACATGGCCGCCGTGGACAGCGCTATGCCCTGGGCCTCGAACGCCCGCAGCACGCGCAGGCGGATCTCCCGCTCCACCCGGAACTGGCTGGCCGGCTTGGTGGTGCACACCATCCGCAGAGTCACCCCCATGGCGTCGATGAGGTGCACGCCATAGACCTCGGGGGCGCCGTCGAGCTCGGGGCCCCACTCCTCGTCGGCCCGCATGGCCGTGCCCACCTCGTCGAGCAGCGTGCAGGCCCGGTCGATGTCGGCCTCGGGGCGCACCACCACGTCGACCACGGCGCGCGACCAGTTCTGGCTCTTGTTGCCCACCCGCAGGATCTCGCCGTTGGCGACGTGCCACACGGTGCCGTTCACGTCACGCAGGCGGGTGGAGCGCAGGGTGACCCGCTCGACCACCCCCACCGCGGGGGCGCCGGCGTCGATGGTGTCACCCACGCCATAGCGGTCCTCCACGAGGATGAACCAGCCGGCGAGCACGTCGCGCACCAGGTTCTGGGCGCCGAAGCCGAGGGCCACGCCCACCACCCCCGCCGAGGCCAGCAGGGCGGCCAGGCTGACCCCGATCACGCTCAGGACGGCGGTGCTGGCGAGGAGCACCACGACGGTCGTGGCGATGGACTTGGCGATCGTCTCCAGGGTGGCCGAGCGGGCCTCGCTGCGCTCGTTGAGCACCGGTGACCCGGCGCCCGGCATCACGCCGCCCAGCCGGTCGGCGCCCGCCATCATCTGCGCGGTGGCCTTGCGGATCACCCGCCGCAGGACCCGATTGGCCGCCCATGCCACCAGCAGGATCAACAGGATCTTGAGCGGCTTGTCGGCCAACCAGCTCACCGCGGAGGCCAGCGTCTCGTTGCCGGTGGCATCAAAGACCGCCGAGCACGCCCAATCGCTGTCACCGCAGGGGGATGAGGCCACCGCCCGATCCTACGCCCGGCGATACGTGGGCCCGGGGAGCCCCGGTGCCCTAGTCTGACGCCGATGTCACGGTCAGTGGAGGAGCCCAATCGACAGCCCGAACGCACGGCGCCCAGGCGGTCGCGGCGACGGCTGCCCTGGGTGCGCCGCAAGGAGGCCGAGGCCGGGGCGGCCGGGCTGCGCGCCGCGTACGACCTCGCCATCGCCGAGGGCGGCATCGTCTTCCTGCAGCAGACCGCGGCCGGCTCGAACACCCACCACACCTCTGCCTCCGTGCGTGAGCTCCTCGGCCACGACCCCGGGGAGTTCCTGCAGCCGGGGCGACTGCGCGACCTGGTGCACGTCGATGACCTGAAGGCCTTCCGCACCATCGCGAGCGACCCCGACGCCGAGGCCCCGGTGATCCGACTGCGCCACGCGGACGGCCACTGGCGCAGCTTCCGCATCGGCGTACTCGACGACGGCCTCGACCGGCCCCTGCACCTCACCCTCGTCGATGTCGACAACGACGTGCCGGCCGCCACCCGGCGGCGCCGGGCCGAGCACCTGCTCGACCTCTCCGACGACGCGGTGGTGCTGCTCGAGCTGTCCGACCTCGATGACCCGGCGTCGCTGCGCGTCGCCGACCTCAACCCGGCGGCCCTGCAGTTGCTGGGCCGCGACACCCCCGGCTCCCTGGCCGAGGTGTTCGGGTCGTCGTCGCTGCAACTGCTGCGCTCGGCCGCCTTCGACTCGGCCCACACCGGCGAGCACCTCGTGTTCGACCGCCTGCAGTTCGCCGAACTGCCCACCCTGCGCCTCGAGCTGCGCTTCGACCGGCTGCCCGACGGCATCGTCGCCATGCGCATGGTCGACGTCACCCACCAGGCCACCCTCGAGGACCACCTGCGCCACCGGGCCCTGCACGACCAGCGCACCGGCCTGGCCAACCTCGCCATGCTCGTCGACCGCCTCGGCGAGGCCGCCCGGGGAGCACCGCAGGTGCTGGGCCTGCTGGCCATCGACCTGCAGGGCTCGCCCGTCAGCGACGCGCTGCTCGCCGAGGTGGCCCGCCGCGTGGCCGACACCATGGCCCCCGCCACGTTGGTCGCCCGCGTGGGCGAGACGCGCCTCGCCGTGCTCCTGCCGCCGCTCGGCCACGACGCCGAGCTCTCGTCACTCGCGCAGTCGGCCGCCGCGGCCGTCGCCCTGCCCCTCGACGTCAACGGGGAGGCGGTCGACGCCATGGCCGTGGTCGGCGCGGCCTCCGCCGAGCACGACTCCGCCCCCCACCAGCTCCTCCGCGACGCCGAGACGGCGGCCACCCGCGCCGCCTTCGACGGCCTTCCCTGGGCCATCGCCTCCGACCTGGCCCCCACCGACCACCGCACCGGGCTCTTCGCCCGGGTGCGCGCCGGCATCGCGGAGGGGGAGATGGAGCTGCGCTACCAACCCATCATCGACCTGCGCAGCGGACGGGTGGCCAAGGTGGAGGCCCTGCTGCGCTGGCGCAGCGGCGCCGGCCAGCCTCCGCCGGCCATGCTCGACCTGGCGGAGCGCTCCGGGCTCGTGGTGCCCCTGGCCCGGTGGATGCTGGGCGAGGCGGCCGCGGCGGCCACCGACCTTCAGCAGCTCCAGCCGGGCCTGAGGGTGGCGGTGAACCTCAGCTCGCTCGGCAACGGCGAAGACCTCGACGGGTTCCTCCGCCTGCTGGCGGCCGACGGCATCGACCCCACCGAGCGCCTCGAGGTGGAGATCTCCGAGACCACCCTGGCCGACAACCCGCTGCGGGCCGCCGAGCTCGTGAGCCGGCTGCGCGCCGCCGGCCTGTCGGTGGTGATCGACGACTTCGGCGCCGGCTACACCTCGTTGAGCACGGTGTCGGGCCTCGCCCTCAACGGGCTCAAGATCGACCGCAGCTTCATCGCCACGCTCACCTCGATCCCCGCCGATGCCGCCGTGGTGGCGTCGACCATCGAGTTCTGCCACCAGCTCGGCATCCAGGTCACCGCCATCGGGGTGGCCGACGAGCCCACGCTCACCCACCTGCGCGAGCTTCGCTGCGACCTTGCCCAGGGCTTCCTCCTCTCCGAGCCGGTCACCCTCGACCAGTTGGCCGGCCGCATCGGCGAGCTGGAGCGGGCCTACACCTGACCGGCGGCCTGCCCGGCCACCTCGGCGGCCCAGCGGTAGTCGGGCTTGCCGTTGGGGCCCCGCCGGACCCTCGGCACCACCACCACCTGCTTGGGGCACTTGTAGCCGGCGAGGTGCTCCTTGCAGTGCGCAATCAGGGCGGCACCGTCGACCGGCCCGGCCCCGGCCTCCAGGCCCACCACCGCGGTGACGCTCTGGCCCCACTTGTCGTCGGGCAGGCCCACCACGTTCGCGTCGTGCACGGCGGGGTGGAGCTTGAGGGTCTCCTCCACCTCCTCGGGGTACACCTTCTCTCCGGCGGTGTTGATGCAGACCGATCCCCGACCGAGCAGGGTGATGGTGCCGTCGGCCTCCACCGTGGCGTGGTCGCCGGGGATCGACCACACCCGGCCGCCGATCGTGCGGAACGTGCCCGCGGTCTTGTCGGGGTCCTTGTAGTACCCGAGCGGGATCGGCCCGCCGACGGCCAACAGGCCCTGCTCGCCCGAGCCGGGCTCGACGGGCCGGCCGTCGGCCGTGAGCACCGTGGCGTGCTCCCCCAGCGAGAACCGGGCCGTGCCCGCCGACCGGCCCCGCCGCGACACCGAGTTGCCGAAGCCCACGCCCTCCGACGAGCCGAGCATGTCGGCCAGCACGGCGTCGCAGTGCCGCAACAGGGCGTCCTTGATCGACTGGCTCCACATCACCCCCGAGCTCACCACCACCTTGAGCGACGAGAGGTCCCAGGGCCGGCCGGCGGCCTCGGCCCGGTCGAGGGCCTGCACGATGGGCTTGGCGAAGGCGTCACCCACGATGGCGAGCTGCGAGACCCGGCGGCGCTGCACGGCGTCGCACAGCTCGTCGGCGTCGAAGTGGCGCGACACCAGCGTCACGAGCGAGCCGCCGCTGCTGAGG
>Ga0315287_10003412_pt1 | contig 15314 bp, 15 predicted proteins | sample YL17G11_0_MG_FD_205037 | JGI IMG/M metagenome (GOLD analysis project Ga0315287, IMG submission 205037) | Sediment microbial communities from Yellowstone Lake, YNP, Wyoming, USA - YL17G11_0 | ecosystem: Environmental > Aquatic > Freshwater > Lake > Sediment | place: USA: Wyoming | collected... | reverse complement strand
TGATGGGACAGTTAAAAACAATACCAACAGTATACAGGATGGAATCAAAATGGAGTTGACCGTAAGGGATGGCAATAAAAAACTACTTGGAACCGATACGGCCTATCTCAGTTCGATGAAACCAGGAGAAACGGCAGTATTCTATGGTTTTATCACTCATACAACATGTTCCACATCAGCTCTCGATTTATCATGGAAATTTACGAAATCATATTTTTAATTTAAATAGAATGACGTCAATCTATTGTTTTTTTTTACAGAGTTTAGTATTATCTAATATAGTATTTAACTTTTTCTCATAAATTATTTGAAAATTGGTTGAAAAAATGCCCGTCAAGCCGGAATACAACCCTGAAAAGATATTAAAATTGCTCGAAAATAAACTAACTTCCTGGAAAGAAGAGAAGAAATCAGGCAAACTGACCATTGAAATTCACTTCAATCAGGGAGGCATTGCCGGTTGTGACCAAAAAACAGAGTCTAAATTTTGCTGATTTAGCCTTTTAATCGGCTACCTATCGTCTCAAAAAGAGTCACGAAAAGCCCGATTGGAACACTTTTGTAGTGTTTCGGTCGGGCTTTTTTCGTTTAAAAGGGTAAAAATGGCTTACTCCTCGACAGATTTGGCAAATATCCAGGCAGCCGTGACCGCACTGGCCACGGGTGCCCGTAAAGCGGCGGTGTGGATTAACGGAAAGCGTATCGACTACGCCCTGGCTGACCTCGATCAACTGACTAGGCTGCGCGACCAGGCTCAGGCCGAAGTCAATGCGTCGGCGGGGCGGAAGAGTTTCTTTTTGGTAAGCACGAGCAAAGGGTTATGAACAATTTACGGATTGTAGACGCACACGGAAGACCGATACCACGCTCGGCAGTGGAAAACGAGGGGGCCTCCTACGGGCGTAGGATGGCTACCTGGGGAACTTCCCTGGCCGGACCGAATACCGTCCTCTGGGGAGACCTTTCCTCTCTTCGCTCCCGTGTGCGCAGGCTCACCCGGAATAATCCTCTGGCCGAAAACGGCCTTGAATCCCTGGTTTCAAATTTGATCGGGACGGGGATAATTCCCCGCTGGCAGATCAAGGACTCTGTACTTAAAGAGGAGCTTCAGCAATTGTGGTCAGACTGGACCGAAGAGGCGGATTTTAACGGGATATGCGATTTTTATGGACTGCAATCACTCGCCACTCGTGCTCTCGCAGAATCAGGAGAAGTGCTCGCAAGATTTGTAACTCTACGCAGCAGTGACACCGTGCCCCTTCAGATCCAACTCATCGAGGCGGATCATCTTGACGAGACTTATGAGACGATAGCTCCGAATGGCAACAAAATCAGGATGGGAATCGAATTTGATTCGGAAGGAAAGCGGGCCGCATATCATCTTTTTAGAGACCATCCTGGAGAAACATTCCTTTTCTCGAACTCGATGGAGCGTATCCGCATTCCGGCCTCGGAGATCCTTCATGTATTTAAACCTCTCCGGCCTGGCCAGATGCGGGGCCGTCCGTGGCTATCTTCGATTATTGTTAAACTCTATGAGATCGATCAATACTCTGATGCGGAGATCGTTCGGAAGAAAGCGGCGGCAATGTTTGGAGGGTTCATTACCGAACCTCCCGGTACAGATATGAATATGGACCCATTGGGGAGAGTTGCAGATAACGATGTAAACGATAATCCGGTTATCGCTCTCGAGCCCGGCACTTTTCCTAAACTTCCCCCCGGCTATGATGTGAAATTTTCCGAGCCTGCGGACGTGGGCGGAAATTATCTGGTGTGGATTAAACAGCAACTTCGGGAAATTGCCTGTGGGATGGGGATCACCTATGAGCAGCTCACCGGAGACCTCGAAGGAGTGAATTATTCCTCGATCCGGGCCGGACTCCTGGAATTCAGGCGTAGGTGCGAGGCTCTTCAATGGCACGTCATTATTTTTCAATTTTGTCAGCCTATAGCGAAACGCTGGCTCGACGTTGCGATCGGGTCAGGGGCAATCCGGATACCGGGATACTTTAGAAATCGACGGATCTACACCCGGATTGACTGGCGTCCACAGGGGTGGAAATGGGTCGATCCGCTTAAGGATGGCCTAGCCGCACAGTTAGCGGTGCGGTGCGGATTTACTTCGCGATCGGCGGTAGTGGCCGAGCAGGGTTATGATGCGGAGATGGTTGACCGGCAAGTCAGCGAAGATAATGCGCGGTCGGATAGTAATGGTCTGGTCTACGACTCCGATCCGCGAAAAACACAAAAAACAGGGACCGCTCAGACAGCAGAAGCGCAGGTTACGACAGGAGCGGCAATTTAATAAATAAGCAGGAGGGGTGATTATGCCAAATAAGTTTGAACGGCTTACTTACACAAAAGCCAATGACATTTACACGAGAGATGGGCTTATTTATGACCGTCAGGAAGACCAGCTTATTGCCCGGATTATCAGATCAGCTCAGATAATTTCACGGGGCCGGTGTGGTGGAACCTACTACATTGTTGATCAGACCGGGGCCATACCCGGTTCTTACGCCACCGTGATGGCGGCAATCAATGCTGCCCGTTATATCACCGGGACTACGAACATCGATTACACGGACAATCATCACGCCACCGTTATTATTCTCCCTGGGGACTATTCAGCGGAGGGCAGAATTGCTTTCAGCGCGAAAAATGTTCATATCATCGGGCTGGGACTTCCTGGGACTGATACGGGAGTAACCATCTGCCCAACCACTCCTACGACATTTGCTTTTGGAGGATCTGGGACTGGGATTGAGATCGCAAATATTTGTATCAAGGTGGTAACAGCGGTTAGTACACTTTATTGGGAGCAACTTGATGGCAATTGCTGGTTTCACGATCTGCTACTTGTCGGGGATAATTCTTTGGCAACACATGGAATTTATACTGGTGGGGTAAAGGGATCAGTTATCGAAAATTGCCGGATATCAGGTTTTGTAACTTCCGGCATTACCCTTGCTGGCGGGGCCGACATGTATTTTTATGACGGGAAAATAATTAATAACCAGATAGGGGCCACGGCTACCTGCGTTAAGGCAATCCATGTCACTAATACTGTTACCTGTCAAAATGGGTTAATTGCGGGCAATTATATCATTGGAGATAATTTTACGAAAACCATAGATATCGATGCCACGGCAGCAGATGTCATGGTTGCTCATAATTATCTTCATGCAGCCGGTGAGGGTGGTACTTCCCGCGGAGATGTGGCAGCATAAAGGAGAATTCCGGATGGCTTTCATTCATAACAGCAAATTAGATCCGAACGAGCCTGGCTGGGGGGCGGTGGATAAAACCGCTCTCCCCCGTCTGGCCTTTGCCGATCAGGGAGACCCCGATAAAAAATCTACCTGGGGGTATCCGCATCACCATATCAAGGGCGGCACTCAAAAAGATGATAACGGGATCTGGACCGACGGGACCATGTACCTCAACGAAGGTGGCCTCAATGCTGCCTGGGCAGCGGCCAATGGAGCACGGTCAGGAGAAAAAGCCAGTCAGGAAGTTATCGATCATCTACAGGAGCATCGTCGGACGCTGGGGCTGGATAAACCTGCAGGGGTTAATGCACTGGTCGAGGATGCTCTGAGAAGACAGGCATCTTTCAATCAGATGCGGGGCATGAGATGAAAAATTTGTCCTATCTGGCTACCAGGATTTTTAATACTCCCTTGATGATCAGTTCTGACAAACTAGAGATAATTCTGAGTGTCCTGGGGCCACGGATGAATCTTGATGTCAGCCCTGCAGCCGTAGTCGATATGTCGATTCCGAAACGGTACCGATCCGATGGGAGCAATCCCGACGGAATAGCGATTGTGCCCATTTATGGCACGCTTGTGCATCGCATCCTTGGCATGGATGCTACCTCCAGCCTGGTCAGCTATACAGAAATTCAACGATGGTTTGATGAAGCGGTTAGCGACAGTTCCATCAGGTCAATTCTTTTAGACATTGATACTTTCGGCGGTGAGGTCGGTGGGCTGTATGGCCTCGTAGATGGTATTTATCAGGCTCGCAACGTTAAACCTGTTTATGCTCTGATCAACGAGAATGCATATTCAGCAGGTTACGCCATAGCCAGTGCTGCAACGGCTGTTTTTATTCCTCCAACAGGCGGAGCAGGCTCGATCGGCGTAATCATGGTTCACGTCGATCAGAGCGTGAAGGATGCGAAAGAAGGGTTGAAGTATAACATCATCTATGCCGGTGAAAGGAAAAAGGATTTTACCTCCCATGAACCTCTTTCGGCAGATGTACAGGCCAGTGGTCAGGCAATAGTAGACAATCTCAGAGAAATTCTTGTTAATACCGTGGCCCGGAACAGGGGCCTTGATCCTCAAATAGTCCGTGATACAGAAGCTGGAATTTATCTGGGACAGGCGGCGGTTGATATAGGTCTGGCTGATGATGTTATGTCATACAGTCAATTGATTGAACAAATTACAAAATTAAACCAAAAAGGAGACAAATCCATGTCATGGTTTGACAAAAAAAAAGCAGTACAGGCTCAAGTGCAGGCTGCTCAGGCAGTACAGGCAAGCGCACAGACTACCGAGGAGGATCTGACTCCTGAACAGGTTTATGCGCAGGGGTACGAAGAGGGTCTGAAAACCGGAAAACCTGAAGGGATGGCCGCTGCCAAGCTGGAATATCAGGCATCCGTTCAAGCAGGGACTCAGGCCGGAATCAAACAGGGGATCGATCAGGAGCGGGCCAGGTGCATACAAGTAACCGAGCAGGTGGCGGCTATCGTTCATCTGATTCCCGCAGCGGCGGCATCAACCCTACTCAATAGCATGATTACATCCGGGTCAACCCCGGAAATGGCCGGTCAGCAGATTATCGGCGTTTTGGCCGGACAGCAGCAAAACACCACCGTGGTATCTACGGTCAGTGCAACCTCGACCGGAGAAGTGAACAGCTTGCTTGTCGATGCCCGCAGGCGGGCGCAGGCGGCGCAGAAAGGGGCGGTGAACTGATATGCCTATCGATACGACTCAAAGCAGAGATATTTCAAGTATTATTAAGGGAGAGGCCCTCGATTATCTATCCCGCGATAAAGTGACAGTTCTGGCGGGGCAGGATCTGGCTGTCGGAACCGTGCTGGGAAAAGTGACGGCCGGATCTGTGCCGACTACGGGCACGCTGACCGCTGGGGCTGGAGCTAACGGAACAATGACCGCCGTTACCGGCGGGAAAAATACCAGGGTCGGCACATACAAAGCGACTTGTATTCAGGCCGTGACACATGGCGGCGTATTTGAAGTGACCGGCGTAAGCGGAGAGCATATCGGCACGTGTGCGATTACTCCAGGTTCCGGTCTGGCCGGGGCATTTACCTCTGATCAGATCAATTTTACCCTCACTGACGCGTCAACCGATTTTGCTTACGGGGATTATTTTTCCGTCGTGGTCGCTGCCGGTGGCGGCCAGGTTAAAATCCTCAATCTGACCGGCGTGGATGGTTCCCGGAATGCGGTCGGAATCCTGGGGCCGTATGCGATCGATGCCGGGGCATCAGGGCAGAAAACTGTAGCTTATACTTCAGGCGGGACTTATGAAATCATGCCAAATGATACTATTACCGGCAATACTTCAGGGGCAACTGCCAGGGTTGTGGCAATCACGTTGACTTCCGGTACCTTTGCCGCAGGTACGGCAGCGGGAGTTATTACTGTTGATGGACAGGTTGGAACTTTTCAGTCTGAAACCCTGAATGTCGGCGCTAATTCTAATGTCGCTACAATCGGGGCCAATACTTCGGCGGTGTCGGCATCTGATGTTGACGGGGTTATGTTTGCCCGCAACTGCCAATATGTTGACGACTATCTTATCTGGCCATCCGGGGCCACGGCTGCGCAGAAGGCGATTGCCAAGACGGAATTAGCTGCGCTTGGAATCATTGAGAGAGATCAGGCGTAAGAGTTAAAGTTTCGCTTTAACAATCGCCTTAAGGAGGTTATAAAATGCCACTTCTTAATCCTTTCGATACCAATGCCTTTAATTTGGTATCACTTACGGCAGCGATAAATATTCTGCCAAATAATTATGGTAAAATCCGGCAAATGAATCTGTTTCCTGAAAGGTCCGTCGCTACCCGTCAGGTATTAGTGGAAGAGAAAAACGGAGTATTGAATCTTCTCAGGACCATGCCTCCCGGAAGCCCCGGACAGAAGGCAACCCGCGACAGCCGGACAGTGCGGTCTTTTATCGTGCCCCATATCCCCTACGATGATGAAATTTTGCCACAGGAATATGACGGAATCCGTTCTTTCGGAACCGAAAATCAAGTCGATTCGGTGGCCTCGATTATGAATGACCATCTTCAGTCGATGCGGAATAAACATGCTATTACGCTGGAATGGCTGAGGCTGGGGGCCTTGAAGGGAATCATCTATGACGGCGACGGCTCGACAATTCTTTATAATCTGTATAAGGAGTTTCTGATCAAGCCCAAATCCGTCGATTTTCTTTTCGGGGATATCAATACCGATATCAAAGCGAAATGCCTGGAAGTTAAGCGGCATATCGAGGACAATTTGAAAGGTGAGGTCATGCAGGGAGACCCGCATGTCTTCGTCGATAAGGATTTCTTTGACGGATTGACCAGTCACCCTGCCGTCGAGGATGCCTATGCTCTATGGAATAACGGAGCCGCTGCCAGAGGAGATATGAGGAGTGGTTTTCCCTTTGGCGGGCTGGTATTTGAGGAATACAACGCTACTATCTCGGATATCAACGGGACTCCGAGAACATTTTTTGCCTCAAAATATGGCATGGCTTTCCCGATGGGCACGATGGACACTTTCAGAACAGTGGTAGCCCCTGCAGATTTTATTGAAACCGTGAACACGATGGGCGTTTTGCTGTATGCAAAGCAGAAAAATCGGGATTACGACAGAGGAATCGATATTCATACTCAGAGTAATCCGCTTCCGCTCTGTCTGAGGCCTGGTGTTCTGGTAGAGGTCAAAAGTTCGACCTGACAGCGAAGGTAAGTCATGAGTTTTGATACTGATCTTACTGATAGTCTACTTGATTTATTTACCATTGCAGGTCAGGAGGCGACATTAATCAGGTGCGGAGTGGAAACCCCTTGCCACGCGGATGTGATTAAGGGGGTTGACCTGCAGCCCAGCGGATTTTTCATGCAGGTAAGCGGGAATTCCACGGTGATAGAATTTTTACTTTCTGAGATTGTTACAGAGCCTGACAGGAACGATACCGTGATAGTAGGGACCACTGTATACACCGTGGAATCGATAGCGGAGAATGACGGATATACAGTTAAGGTGGTAGTTAAACAGGAAGAGTAGATATGCCTGGATTTTATGTTGAAATCAAGGGCTTAGAGGATGCACAGAAGCTGCTATCCGGTATTAAGGATGGTAGCCGGAAGGCCATTGTCCGCGCTTTAAACAAAACCGTGGGGACCTCTTCCGGCGGGGTGCAATCGGATGCAGTGAAAAAAGTGGCTGAAGAATTTAATCTTACACAGAAGGCCATCAAACGTGATTTTGTGATAAAAAAGGCTAATTATTCCGATCTTTCGGCCTATGTACGAGCCAAGGGCAAGCCAGTTTCCCTTGGCAGATTTGTCCGTACCAGGCAGACACTGAAGGGGGTCTCGGTCCTAGTCAAGAAAGCTAAGCCGCGAACGATAATCCGGCACGCTTTTATTCCGAAGCTGAAGAGCGGTCATGTAGGAGTTTTCTGGAGGACAGGAAAATCACGGTTTCCGATCGAGCAGAAGTTCGGGCCACGAATAGAGGATATCTTTTCCAACAAAGAAGTTATGGAACCGATTTTACAGAAGGCACAGGAGCGTTTGGATAAAAATTTTAATCATGAGGTCGAATTTCTTCTTACGAGCAGCAAATGAGCACGATCAGAGAACAGATCATAGCGGCAATTACCACGAAATTAGCTGATATCACAATTGAGAATGGCTATGCTACCAATGTCGGGCTAAAAGTGGAGCGGGTAAGGCCGGTTTTTCAACCTGCGGAATTGCCTGCAACCTCGGTTATCCCTCAAGCGGAAACGGCGGAACGGATCTGCGGAAAAATGGTTTGCACGATGCCCGTTACTATCGAAGGGTCATGTCTGCACGGAGAAGTAAACCCCTCGGTTATGGCTGAAAAAATTCTGGGAGATTTTATTGCCTGTCTGACTGAAATCGAGCGGCTGTTGTCCTTCACTTCCGGAGATAAGATCAAAATCAGGCAGGGAAATGTAATCAGGGGAGCGACATCGGCGGCGGCGGCCAGAGTTGTGGCAGTAAATCTTGTTTCCGGTATATGGGCGGATGGAAATGCTGCGGGGACTTTGCGGGTCAGGATGCAATCAGGGACTTTTCAGGCAGAAAATTTGAATATCGGAACCTCTTTAAATGTGGCCACGATCGCTGGCAATTCAATCGTGATCATTCCCCTTGGCGGGCTGATCGATGATATTTTTTATTCAGGCGGCGGGCCGGAATCCTATCCGGAATCCGGCCAGGACGTGACCGGATGCCCTGCTACCTTTGTCGTGAAATATAAAACTCTGCTGGGGAATCCCTCAGCTCAATAGGAGGTATATAAATGGGTACTGCACAAAACGGGGGGCTGTACTATGAGGCCGGGCAGACCCCTGTGGCTATGGCCGCACTGTCCGATTCGGGGGATCATCTGACCTTTGATTCCACTGCTGTCAGGTTCAGCCTGAAATCCGGCTATGCTCCGGTTATCAGGCCGAACGGATTGATTACGGGAGGGGCAATTACTCCTCATGTCGATAATAATAAACTCACGATAGCGGCATTGACCTGTTATCTGGCCGGAGTTCTGACCTCAGTCTCTACCGGACCGCTGACAATCACTCGCGGGGCTGCCGAAACGCCAATTATCATTAATTCCCTGACCGTTACCGATGCCGGAGCTTTGGAGGCGGTGGCCGGTACGGGTCATGCAACAGCATTTTCGGAAACCAGGGCCGCTGCCGGTGGGCCTCCCTTAATTCCTGTCGGCCATATCGAGATTGCGCAGATCCGCACTACTTTGCATGCGGCGGCAGCCATTGCAACGAGCGAAGTCTATGTTGTGATTGGAATACATAGAGAATACTATGCTTATCCATCCTGGAAGGTGAACGAGGAAGCGGGTACAATCATTTTTGTTCAGGCGCTCCCGCTTTCTCATACCGGCGTAATCCCGAAGGGGGTTTTTGCCAGCGCCTACCAGCCGGTTATGTCGCTCCTTGAGGACATCGCAGATGTAGTGTTGCCGGAGACTACCAATTCAATTACCTCGAAGGAAGTTTATGGCGGGGCAATCGGGGCGGTCAGCTCCTCGATCGGTCAGGGATCGTTCACGGCTTATCTGGCCGATGGGATATCAGATCCGCTTCTCCAGCAGAAAAATCAGAAAATCTGGTTTGACTGGTATCCGGATAAGAATGCGACTCCCTGCGCGAAATTCTGCGGCATATTCGGGGTGTCGCGAACCTTCCCTACCGGCGATTCAATCCAGGCAAATTGTACCGTTACCTGCGAAAAAACCGCAACTGAGGTAATAACCTGATATGAGTTTCAATTTCAGCAAATTGGCAAATGAACAATTTATCCCCAGGGAGGATGCACTTATCCTCCCTGACCTCTCAGGGTTTTTCTCCGATGGGGAAGAGCCGAAATTTACAGTTCGTGGACTGACCGGACATGAATTCGGGAGAGTTCAGGAAGCGGTTGAACGCAACAAAGGTCTCTCCGAGATCCTTGACGGGCTGACTTCTGCCATTCAGAAAGAAAAAATCGAAGCTTTGAAAGCCAGCATCGGCCTGTCGGAAAAAACTCCGAATGAGATCGTTAAACGCATTCAGCTTTTAATCCTCGGCTCCGTCAGCCCGAAGTTCGAGCAGGATTCCGCTGTACGCTTCTGTAAATATTTTCCTATCGAGTTTTATCAGCTCACGAACAAGATAACGGAGCTGACCGGGCAAGGTCATATACCGGGAAAACCAAAGCCCTCTGGAGAGATCCAGGGATAAGGGCCTGCTTAGCTCTGTGTCACTCCAGGGGGCGCTTTTTGTTCGAGGTCAGGCCGGATATTTTTCCGGAGGGATATTTGACCGATACGGAGCTTGAACTGTGGGGCCTGTATCTGGAGAAAAATGGCAAACGTTGAAAAATCCGTCAGCATAATATTCGGCGGCAAAGATGAGATCTCCGGCGTAGCGAAAACCGTATCCGGTGCCCTTTCCGATCTGGGGGGGGCTGTAGATAAAACGGCTGACTTTTTAGCCGGTTTTGCCGAAGGGATGCTCAAAGTCGAGGCCGCGGTTGCTCTTCTGGCGGCGGGGACCCTGGCGGCGGCAATCAAAGAGGCCGGTTCTTTTGGCGACCAGGTGGCGGAGATCTCCACTTTGACCGGGGCCACGTCGGGAGAAATAGACGGCTTCCGCGGACAGATCCTGGCTTACTCCCGTGATTCCAAGAAATCCATTGACGATATCAACGGAGCTATCTATCAGGCGATATCCCTCGGCGTAGACTACAAAGATAGTCTCGGCCTGATCAAGGATGCTGAAAAACTTGCCGTCGCAGGCAGGGCCGAGTTGATGGATACTACTGAACTTTTAGGGGGCACACTCAATGCCTACGGCGCAAAGGTCAGTGATGCCGCGCATTACTCCGATGTTTTCTTCGAAACTGTCCGCCTTGGAAAAACCACAATCCCCGAACTTTCCGATTCTCTTTCGCGGGTAACGGGTATTGCGGCCAATGCCGGGATTCCGATAGAAACCCTTTCCGCTGCCATTGCCGCACTAACGGTCACTGGTGCACCTACAGAGCAAGCGATCACGGGTATCAGGGCGGCGATCGACAACATTATCAACCCCAGCAAAAAAGCCAGTGATATGGCTGAAACCCTGGGTATCAGTTTTGGTGCGGCTGCCTTGAAATCCGAAGGTTTTGAAGGGATCATGAAAAAAGTCTATGCGGCAACAGGCGGAAATGTCGAAAAAATGGCAGCTCTGTTCGGATCGACAGAGGCGCTTAATGCCGTACTTACCTTGGGTGCCGACAAATCAGGCAAATTCGCAGAATCCATGACGGCTATGCAAAATGCGGCTGGATCTACCGAAAAAGCCTATGAGAAAATGGCCAACAATTTTTTCGGCATCAACCAGAATCTGGCTAACAACATCAAGGCCACCCTGATTGATATGGGAACCCCACTCCTCAAATCTTATGGAAGTGTTGCTGAGGGAATAGTGGCAATATTCAAGGGGCTGTCAATTTCATTTGATGCGGGCACTTTTCAGCCTGTTTTCGATGAGCTGAACGGCTTTGCTATGAAGGTCTCGGAATTCCTGAAAGGCGTGGCAGCAGCCCTTCCTGAAGCCCTGGCGAAAGTCGATTTCTCTCCCATTATCGATGCTTTTAAAACCCTCGGCGGAGCGGCCGTAGATTTCCTTGACGGGTTTGATCCCGCCAAGCCGAAAGATCTGGCTGCGGCGATACAGTTTGTCGTGGATTCAATCGGCTCTATGATCACGGTTACGGCTGGGATGGTTGAACAATTCAAACCACTCTGGTATGCGATAGAGGGCACGATAGAGGAATTTAATGCCTCTGACGATGCCTCAAAAAAATCAGTGGGTAACATTCTGGCTTTGGCGATAGAAATTGAAAATTTCGGCAAAACCCTTACCCTTGTGTTAGGGATAATGAACTGGTTTGGAGTAAAAATTGAAGCTGTATTCGATTATTTTCGCGATGTTGCCTGGCGTGTAGGCAACATGGTAGACATTTTTAAGGATCTGCTGACCTTCGACTGGGAAGGGTTGAAAAAAGATGCCCATAATTTTTGGTACGACTCGGAAAAAGAGGCTAACGCTGCGGCTAAATCGATAACGAGCGCTAACGAGGCCTGGTGGGCCACGGGGGATGCGGTCACAAAATCCAGTGATCAGTTGGGAGCGGCATCCGGCAAAACTAAGGAACTGACTACCGAGACCGATAAGGCCGCACAAATGGCTAAAGAGTTTGATGAGGTTTTCGGTCACACGTCAAAAGGGATCTCCTCTTCTGTGTCTACAGAGATCGTGCCTGCCATGCAGAAGGTCTCCTCTGAATCTATCAAAACCAAAACCGACCTTGAGAAACTTCCCGAAAAACTAAAAATTGCCATTGAACTGCAAAAGGTGGACACGGCTCAATTCGAAGCGGAGACGAAACGGATATCGTCCATGCTCGATTTCCAGGCCAAAATCAATACAGCACAGATTGAGGCTGATACCAAACGGGTAGAAACGATTTTTGAGAGTATCAATTCTACGGTTAAAGATACTGGAGGCCAATTGTCTGATTTGTTCAAAAATCTGCTTTCTCCCGAAGCGATAGGCCGTAAGGGGTTAGAAATCGCAAATCAAATCGAGAAGGAAAATCAGCGACGTGATGAGGTCCTGGAGCTACAGAAGGAAACGGTAGAAGCGCAGGTTGAATTGATGCGGTCACGCACGAAAGCCCTCGATCGGGGGGATGCGATCATAAAAATTTCCGGTGATGGACTGGCTCCGTATCTCGAGGCATTCATGTGGCAAATTCTTGAGGCAATCCAGGTGCGGGCATCGCAGGAGGGTCTTGAGTTGCTTTTGGGGGCGCTGCCATGAATATGTTATCCATATCATCGGCTCTTTTTGACCTGAATAGCCCTGTTGAACTGGAGATATTGCCGACGTCCTCCCTGCAGGAAATCTCCCGAAGAGTAACCCGCACTCCCACCCTGGATCTTGGAGTATCGATTACGGATAACGGATTCTCACATGGGGATAGGATTATGAAAATTCAGGCCAGGGTATCAGAAGTGATGGCCGGTATCTTGCTTTACCTGATTCAGACCTATTCTATTCTTACCTTTTCTCTGCCGGAGGGCATTTTTTCAGGGGTGATAGATAATTATATAAATAATGATGGAAATATATCGTTTTTTATTTTGATAAATGAAAAATTAAACGAGGATTAACCTATGGGTTCAAAACTTTTCATCTTTGATGCTTTCAGAAAATATATCCTTAATGGCACCATCGATCTTGATACCAACACAATTAAAGTGGCGCTGGTAACATCGGCACAGGTACCGGATTATGATGACTGGGCGGGAACGACTGCCTACGTAGTCGGGGATATCGTGGTTCCGACCAGCGATAACGGGCACAGATACAGATGCACCGTATCCGGAGATTCCGATAGTGTGGAACCGACCTGGCCGACGGCAGACGGGGGAACCGTAGTTGACGACGAGGTAACCTGGGAAGAATACGGCGGGGCGCTGGCAGATAATGAAATCTGGGCGGATGCATCCGCTAATGAGGTGACGAATGGTAATGGATACACCACTGACGGGGAGACCCTTGGTAGTAGCGCAGTGACCTATTCAGGAGACGAGGGGAAATGGGATGCTTCCGATGTTGTCTGGACAGCACTCACAAAGACAATGCGTTATGCCTATATCTATAAACTTGGGACAGCAAACGGGATAGTAAACGGGCTGATAGGATATGTTTTACTTGATACCACGCCCGCTGATGTAGCCGTTACCGGGATTGATTTTACTCTCAGCTTCAATGCTGCCGGAATTTTAGTGCTCAATTAAGAGGTTATATGGCCTGGCTAGATACCTGGCAAAAACGATTACAACTCACTATCGATCATACCAAAGTCGATGATACCCAAACCGATTTTCCGGCGCTTATTTACCTCAGCGCCGCATCGGGCATTGGGGACATTGACGCTTCCTGTGTATTCGATGAACTTGGCAGCGATGCAAACCGGCTAAAAATTGCAGTCACGGCGGATGATGGTTTTACTCAACTCTATGTCGAGATCGAGCAATGGGACGATGCAGGCGAGAAAGCCTGGCTGCATGTCAAGATGTCAAATATCTCCTCTTCTGTAGATACGGTCCTCTTTCTCTATTACGATTCCTCGCAGGACGATAATACTGATTATGTCGGAGATACGAATAGTTCTTCGGCTGAATTGGTTTGGGAAAGCGTAAACAAAATCGTGTATCACTTTGACCAGAATCCCACGGGTCTCATGCTGGATTCAACAAACAACGATAACGACGGGACGCCTGGCGGGAGCATGACATCAGGAGACCTCATTGATGGGCAGGTAGCAAAATGCCTGGACATGGACGGGGATGATGACTGCATTAACCTGGCGGATGATATTGAGACCGCCGGGATGCTGACAGTCATGGCCCTGGGGAAAATTACCGGCTATACTAACCGGCCAGGAATAGGCGGAAACGATACATACTATGCAGATGGACGAATAGTTATTTACACTGATCAGATGATTAAATTTTCAACGACTACGGGAGACGAGCATCTGATTTATCTTACCGAAACTCTGCCTGTGGATACCTTTTTCCTGATCTCAGTAACCAGGGATTCCAGTAATAACCTGAAGGTGTATTTGAATGCCACGGACATAACGAGCGAGTCACCGACTAGTGATGGGTCAATCCTCTGGCACAGAATAGGGGATAACCCAGATGATTCGGGGTTAAAATCCTGGTATGGACCTCTCGATGAATTCCGCTTATTAAATACCTGCAAATCGGCGGCCTGGGTCAAGGCCACCTATAACAGTCTATTTGATTCACTCGTTACCTTCGGGTCGGAGGAGGTCCGTACTCTGATCAGTGTGCCTTTCTTTATCATGGGCTTGATCGGAAAATTACCCTTGACAATGCCCGTATTAGTGCCAGTCAGGGGATTATCGATCCTGCGGAAAGTGCCCTCGACAGAGAGCAGGGTCACTATCGGGACAAAAACATTTTGCCTGGTCAGATATAACCCTTCATCAAAGTCAGCCCTGTCCGTACCTCAGAAAACGATACGATTTGTGAAGTTTAATCCTTATGTTGTCGGGTCCGTCCCCACCTCCCTGTTTTTGTCCGGTCAGGTACAGACAAAATATATTCTCACTCTGACCGGCTGGCTCGACAGCGAAGACGATATTGAGATTCCGATATCCTCTTTTTCGTGCAGACTCTCCAGAGTGACCAAGCGGATTTTGATGAATATTCCGGCCTGGTCAGCCGATACCAACTATTTGGCCGGTCAGATAATCAGCCCGACACTTTCGAACGGGTACCAGTATAAATGCATTATTCCCGGCAGGTCAGCAAGTGAGGGAGGCGGGGATTCTTTCCCTGCCTGGGGGATAATCCGTAATTTTGATACCGGAAAGCGCATAGTACCTACTGTCAGTAAAAGTAACGGACATTGGTATCAGGCGA
>Ga0315287_10003411_pt1 | contig 15315 bp, 14 predicted proteins | sample YL17G11_0_MG_FD_205037 | JGI IMG/M metagenome (GOLD analysis project Ga0315287, IMG submission 205037) | Sediment microbial communities from Yellowstone Lake, YNP, Wyoming, USA - YL17G11_0 | ecosystem: Environmental > Aquatic > Freshwater > Lake > Sediment | place: USA: Wyoming | collected... | reverse complement strand
GTTCTTTTAATAGGCGAACCAGGAACTGGTAAATCTTTGATAGGACAAGCATTAGCAGAAGAACTACCAATGGAAAAACAGGCTGACATTATTTGTTATCCAAATCCAAAAGATGAAAATTCTCCAATAATTAAAACTGTTCCTGCGGGCCAAGGAAGGAGAATAATTGATTCAATAAAACTCAGTTCGCTTACTAAGGGTGGAAACTCATGGGTGTATATCATACTGATATTTGTAGCAATATTTGCAGCTTCAACAATTCTTGATTGGATAGTTGGAACTGAAAGCTCTGACATTTTAAAAGCCGCAGATAGAATCTCGGGAACAATGTTCTTGATATTTTTGTTATTCGGCGCATTTATTTTTTATACTGTAATGAACCTCCAGATTGCAAGAAAGAAAATTGTTGGACCTAAATTAATAGTTGATAATTCTGAACTTAAACATGCGCCATTCGTTGATGCAACTGGTTTACACGAAGGAGCATTACTTGGAGATGTAAGCCATGACCCATTCCAATCTGGTGGATTAGGGACCCCACCACATGAACGTGTTTCTGCTGGAGCAATCCAGAAAGCAAACGGCGGAGTTTTGTTTATTGATGAGATCGCAACATTAAAACCAGAAATGCAAATAGAGCTTCTGTCCGCGATTCAGGAAAAAAGATATTCAATCACAGGAAGAAGCGAAAAATCAGCAGGAGCAATGGTAAAGACAGAACCTGTTCCAACTGATTTTATTTTAGTGGCGGCAGGAAATCTGGAAACAATGAAGCATATGCATGTTGCATTGAGAAGTAGAATCCGCGGTGCTGGTTATGAAGTCTATGTGAACGATAAAATGCCTGATACGCCAGAGAATGTCCAAAAGATAGCAAGATTTATCGCGCAGGAAGTTGTAAAAGATAAAAAGATCCCACATTTCTCACGTGAAGCAGTCCAAGAAATAATAAATGAATCAAGAAAACGCGCTGGACGTAGAGGTTATTTAACTTTAAAATTAAGAGATCTTGGTGGCTTAGTTAGAGTTGCAGGAGATATAGCCAAAGAAAACAAAGCAAAACTTGTCACAGTAGAACATGTCAAACATGCAAGAGAGTATGCAGCAACACTCGAACAACAACTTTCACAAAGGTATACAAAAGAAAAGAAAGAATACCAATTAATACAAGTCGAAGGCGCAAGAATTGGACGCGTCAATGGTCTCGCAGTTATAGGAGATGAGCATGGCTCCGGTATATTATTGCCAATCGAAGCTACGGTTGTGCCAGCTATGTCAAAAGAAGGCGGAATGATTTTTGCAACTGGAAAACTCGGTGAGATTGCAAAAGAAGCAATAACAAATGTTAGCGCTCTAATCAAAAAATATTCAGACAAATCACTAAGAGCATTTGATATTCACATTCAATTCTTACAGGTTTACGAGGGTGTAGAAGGAGACTCAGCTTCCATCTCAGTTGCTACAGCAGTTATTTCAGCTATGGAAGATATTTCAGTTAATCAATCGGTTGCAATGACAGGTTCATTATCAATCAGAGGAGAGGTTCTTCCGATAGGAGGGGTCAATTCAAAGATTGAAGCTGCAAAAGAAGCTGGCATAAAACGAATATTAATACCAAAAGCAAATGAAAAAGATGTTCTCGTTGACAGAAAATCAATAGAGGTAATCCCAGTTGAAAACATGGCGCAGGTTCTTGAGCATTCCCTTAAGTGGACTGGTAACCAGAAAAAAATTCTTGATAAAATCAAGAAAGCAATCAAGTAAATAGAAATTATTTAAACCCATTTAATCTAATCCTTTGTATGGAATACGAAAGCCTATTGAAAAAAGCAGTAAAACTCGGGGCTGATTATGCTGATATTAGAATAGCTGATTTCAATGTTCAAAATACCATTTCTGAAAATTCAAATTTAACTTCTGTCCAGAATAATGACCTTTATTCATACGGTGTAAGAGCATTCATAAAGGGAGCATGGGGCACTTCTTTTGGAAATGACATAACTAATCTGGAAAAATCAATTAAAACAGCAGTTAAGCTTGCAAAACTAAGCTCATTAAAAATAAATGAAAAGTTTGATCTTAAAGATTTCCCAGTTTACAAAGAAAATGTAAAATTCAAAGCAAAAATTGACCCTAGGGACATATCTGTTGAAGAAAAGATTAAACATGTTATCGAGTATGACAAAAACTTAAATGAAAAACCAGTTGTAAGCAGGACGATAAATCTCGCGTTTATATCTGGAACAAATGACTTCTCTAATACAGACGGTTCAGACATAAAGGAAGAAAAATTTGCCCTAAGGTTCTATGCACAAATTGCAGCCAAAGAAGGCGCTAAAGTGCAAAAAGCATTTGCACGATTTGGATTGATGGCTGGTTATGAAAGATTTGAAAAAATTGACATGAATAAATTCTGTTCTGATTTAAAAGAATCCGTCAAGCGATTACTTCGTGCAGAAAAAGCTCCAGCAGGCAAAATGCCAATAGTGATAGATCCAGTATTGTGCCACGTGTTTTTCCATGAGGCAGTCGGCCATGCATGCGAAGCAGATGCAATACTTGAAAAAGTTTCTGTCCTAAGAGGCAAGCTCGGAAAAAATATCGCTCCAGATTTTTTGACATTATCAGATGATCCAAATGTTCCAGAGGAAAACGGATTTTACAAATATGACAGCGAAGGAATACGCGGCAAAGAAGCCATGCTGATAAAAAAAGGAGTGTTATCTGGATTTATGAATTCTCGTGAGACTGCTTCAAAAATGAATTCAGAACCAAACGGCCATGGCAGAGCAGAGAATCCATCAGCAATGCCTTGTCCAAGAATGAGTAATACAGTGCTTTATCCTGGCAAATACAAATTTGAAGAATTATTCGAAAATATTAAATGTGGTGTTTATGCAAAAGGTTCAAGCGGCGGAGTTGTTAATCCAATTGATGGAAACTTTTTATTCAATTCACAAGAGGCATTTCTGATTGAAAATGGTAAATTAACAAAACCATTAATAGATGTTTCATTTGGTGGTAATATTCTTGATACATTAAGAAATGTAGAAAAAATAGGCAAAGACCAAGTTCCATGTCTTGTCGGCGGTTATTGTGGCAAGAAAGGACAACTTGTTCCTGTTTGCGGCAAATGTCCGTCAATTAAAATATCAGAGGCGATAGTCGGTGGATCTAACAAATAAAATTTTGAAAAAAGCAGAGAAATATGGAAATGCTGAAGTGCTTTTACTAGATGCAGAAAAAACATCTGTGACTTATGAAAAAAACGAAATAAGTCGTACAGAAAATGGAACAACGGTAACATTACAGATACGTTTGTCAAAAGGAAACAGATTTGGATATTCGCAGACAACAAATCCGACTAATTGGGAAAAATGTCTGAAAAATGCAAATTCTTTATTGAAGCTTGCGAATCCTCTTGAAAAAGACCTTATTTTAACTGAAAAAATAAAATATCGAAAAGTTGATGGAATATTCTCTAAAAAAATTAAAGCTATGTCAGAAGAGGAGATATTCAAAAAAGCAAAACATATGTTTGATGCAGCAAAAGAAGTTGATAAAAGAATGAATATACCAATGGCACAAGTTTCTATGGGTTCGATGGGGCAGAATTTTGCAAACACCAACGGAATAAATATTAACGAACGAATGAATTTATTATCTGCTGCAATGGAGGCTAGCATTGGAGAATCTTCTGGTTCAGACAGCAAGGTTTCGCATAATGATTTTGATTTTTCAAAAGTTGGAAAAAATGCAGGAGAACTTTGTTTTGATAGCTTAAAACCAAAATCAATCAAAACAATGAAGGCAGACTTGATTCTTGATTATTTTGCATTGTCTGACATAATAAAAACAATTCTTATACCTGCGTTTGGGGCAGACAATGTGCAAACAGATAGAAGCTTCCTTAAAGGAAAATTGAATCAGAAAATATTTTCAGAAAAAGTTTCAGTAATAGATGATGCGCTTTTGGAAAATGGCATTTTTTCACGTTCATTTGATTCAGAAGGAACGCCAGGACAAAGAACAGTACTTGTTGAGAATGGAATTGTTAAGAATTATATTTATGACAATTATTCTGCGCTAAAAGACAAAGTAAAGAGCACAGGAAATTGTTCAGGAATCGTAAAAGTTCCATATGTAAGCCCAACAAACTTCATTATTAAACCAGGCGATTATAAAAATGAAGAGATAATTTCTGAGACAAAAGAAGGAGTTTTAGCAAAATTTGCATTTGGAACGCATGTTGCTAATGTTTTAACAGGAGATTTGTCAATTGGTTTGTCAAACGCGTTTTATGTTAAGAATGGAGCTATAGTTTATCCGATAAAACAAGCAATGGTTTCATTCAATTTATTCGAAGCGCTGAAAAAAGTCCAGGTTATCGGTAAAACACTTCGCCAGGAAGAAGAAGTTGTTGCGCCAATGATGCGCTTTGATAGTGTTCAAATAATTGGTTCTTAAATTGAAGGTTTCTTGTAAGAACCCAAGATTCTTACAATTTCAATATCAGCCTTGTTAGGCTTTAGATTTCTTTTGATTTTTGATACAGCTTCTATCAAATTTTTATCTTGTATATGTCCGTTTAATTCGAGATAAAACATTTGTGACTCACAATTACTGGAGGTTATATCAGCTAATGACGGTCTTGAATGGATCTTTTCTACGTTTACCCCATCCCAATAAATTGGCATCAATATTTTTCTTGCGAGAAGACCAGCTTCATTAGTATGAGGTGTTATTGCAATCATTGTTGAGTATTTTATACCATGTAAATATTTTTCATCTCGTTTTTTACTTACGATATACATATCAGTATAATTTTTTCCTTTAGTTGTAATATTCCCGATATCCTCTGCAATTATTTCAAGTTCATTTTTTTCAAGTGCAGATTTTTTTGCAATTGCAATACCACATTTTAATTCATTTACTTTTTCAGCTGCTTTTGCAGTGCTAGCAGTTTCCTCACATTTTAATTGATTTTTAGTTATCCAATCAGAACATTGTGCAAGCGCCTTAGGATGAGAATAAACAAAGTTGTTTTCATTACTTTCTTTGTATACCCCAGCTGAATGTACAATTGGAACACGCGTTATATCTATGATGTATAAATTATTTTCATAAATTAAATCAAGATTTTCTTGTACAAGTCCTTCTAATAGATTGTAATAAGCTAAAACTCCAAGATCTGACTCACCCGAAGCTACTTTTTTTGCTACTAATGTTGCTGTGAGTTCTGGTGAAAGAAATCCACCCGTTTTTCTTTGTAAAACTAATGCAGGTTCTTCAGTATATGTTCCCTTTGGGCCTAGATATGATATTTTGGTTGTCATAATTTTAATCATTAAACGATATATATTCTATAACATATAAATGTTTTGAGTATGATTTAGATAGATTTTTAAAGTGCACAAGAGATGTTTAATTTATAGCGGGATAGACCAGCCTGGAGTGGTCGCTGGGCTCATAGGTTTTGCTGAGATACCCAGAGGTCGCTGGTTCAAATCCAGCTCCCGCTAGTCATACTAATACTTGACAAAGTGGTAATATTGGACATAACCCCGTAAAAAATATAATCTATGTCAACCTATTTTAATTTATGAATGATTTTTCTAAAAGAACATTAAAGATTACACCACAAAAAGTAAGAATTATAGCACATTGCATATTTGATGGATGGTTGTATTCTATTAATTGTAAATATGCAATTGGATATTGTAATAAGAATACCAGTTTGATGAATAAATTCGTGTCTGATATTAATGAACTGTACGGCATTTTTAAAAAACCACGTAAGAGAATAAGAAAAAGTACAACATATGAAGTAGAATTTTTTAGCAAAAAGATGTATAATGATATTAGAGTTTATATCTCAAATGACAAGAGTTTAACACAATCATTTTTTAGGATACTTAAACGTAAAAAATACTTAATTAAACTATTTTTAAGAGCTTTTTGGGATGATGAAGGAACTGTTAGTTACTGTGGGTCTACTAGAAAGCTGAGAGGTAGATGTTCTAATAAATTACTCCGAAAACAATTACTAATGCTTCATAAAATATTAGGTATTGTGATAAAAGAAGATTATGATAATTTGGGATTGATAATTTGCAATTATGAAAATCTTAGAATATTCAATCAAAAAATTGGATTTAGTAAAAATGTTTTTGTATGTAAAAGTAATAAGATTGGTCCATGGTTTGGTTATGAAAAACGCAAAGTATTGAATAATGCATTAAATTCTTATAATTTTTAGAACGTCGCCAAAATGTTTTTCAACATATTTCTTTGCTTTAGAACCAAGTTCATTTACAACAACTAATAAAACAGGTTTTCTTTCTTTTGAGCTTTCAACATAGATCTTTGAAATGTCAGTTTCTGTAATTGATTTCTTGTTTAATGCAAATAACATGAAACTTTGGCTTCCGATTATAGTTGGTATTTTTATTAAAGAAACTAGCTCATTCGGTTTGCTTCGAATAACTGCTGTTGTGTCAGCATCTATTCCTTGCAAGTATTTATTAACTTTTTCACCAAATCCAGATAAAGTTACAGCTTTCTTTCGTAAAGTTTTTTCTTTTATTGGAATAAACTCTTCTTTTATTGGAACAAATTTTTCTTTTACTGCTTCAGGCTCTTTCTTTGGAACAAGTTTTGATTTTACTATGTTCATCAATTCTGCATCAGAAACCTCATAATATTTCCAACAAGTAATCTCTTGATTATCATCAGTTTTCAATTTTAATTGTGTCACAAAATCTTTTAAATCATTCATCAAGTATCTTTCCTGGGGGTATAGATCATTATCAAGCGCAACACGCATTTTTTTGATTGTTTCAAGCGCTTTTAGCTCAGTAACATTAAGCTCCTTTAGCAGCATTTGTCGTACAGTTTCTTCTTGTCCATCAATATAGTAAATCAAAGAAGAGCCAATCTTTCTGCTTGAGTTGTGCAGATGCCCATTTTTTACAAGCGTAGAAAGAATCGCTGATGCAATATAGCTCTCAATACCAACTGCTTTAGTTAATTCTGTTGGTAATTTTGGTCCGCTAGATGTTATTATCTGCAGAACCTTTGTTTCTTTGTCTTGCAACATAATCTAATAATTGCATTACTCATATATAAAAATATTAGCTCACGAGTCTTCACTATAAACTTTTGTTAGGATATCTTTTATTTTCTGTGCTTTCTTCTTACCGATCTTTTCAACCTTTTTTAAGTCGTCTTCAGTTGCTGTGAAAACTTTCTGAACGGTCTTGAAATGCTTAAGCAAGTTTCGTGCAATCCCTACACCAATACCAGGAAGTCCAGCAACAAGATATTCCTGCAAGAATTTATCAGTTAATGGTTTTTTCTCGCCACGAATGTTTACTTCCTTTTTATTTTCAATCTGTTCTCGCTTGGCGATTGTATATAAAAATAATGCTGTATCTTCTTCGCTTTGCGTATAGATAATAGGTACTCGGAAATCAACTGCAATCGCAGAGATTGCAGCGCGTATTGCGTTTGGATGAATCTGTCGTATACTGTAAATATCTTCATCGCCTTCAACTATTACTACTGGTTTTTCAAAACATTTCTTTAGATGTTCCATTTGTTCAAATAGTCGTCCGTCAATAATACTTTGGATAAAATCATCTGTTGTCTTTCGTTCAATAGCGACATGATCTGAAAGTATAAAATCAGCAACTTCAAGAGGTTCTGTGACTACTTCTGCACCAAGCTCAAATAGTTTTTTGGCTACGCTTGAGCGCAGTTCGCGTGTATCTATTACAATTTTTATTTTATTTTCCATCTAAAAACCAGTTAACTTCTTTTGAGGGCCATTTAATTCTTCTTGTATTTCACTTAATGCCTTGTGCATATTTTTTTCTTTGTGAAAAGCAACCCAATAATATTTTTCATCAATGGTATCCTTTGTTATTAACATATAGACCTTGCCAATATTAACTCTACCAATTCTACCACGTCGTTGGATTGAACGGAGGGCTGAAGGAACTGGCTCAAAGAATATTCCAATGTCAGCGTTTTCAATGTGAAGACCTTCCTCGCCAATTGAGGTTGCAATTAAAACATTATAATCGCCATACTTGAAATCTTTGATTATTCTTGATTGTTCTTTTTGGCTTAAACCTGATTTTTGGCCGATGAATTTCACAGGTTTCACATCTTTTATTTTTTTAAGCAGCGGTACAAGAATGTCTGCAGTATTACGATAATTTGTGAAGATGATTATTTTTTTGCCGGCATTTTGCTCAACCAATTTTTTTAAAGTTTCAAATTTTGGATGCTCAATTTTTTTCTCTTCAAGCTCAAAAGTTCTTTGCATAGCTTTGCGGAATTCTGTATCTTCAATCAATGCACGCGAAGCCTTTGTTTTGTGTGATTGTTCTTTTAATGTAAAAAGAAAGTTAACAAGCGAAGAAATTCCCTGAGTTTGAAGCAATTCAAGACAATGGTAGACTTTTATGCATGCAGCTATGACAGATACTTGCATCATTTTTTCATAATTTTTTCCGATGTTCATAGCAATCTTTGTTTGTAGCATTAACAGATCTTTTTTATGTAATTTAGATAAATCAGAACTTTCGATTAATTGCCAGTTCTTTAACATATTCAATCTTTTTTTAAGCGATAATTCAAAAAGATCTTTTAACTCTTTGATTGAATCTGGCAGTTCTATTTTTATTTCTTCTATTTCTTTCCTTTGTACATAAGAGCGTACATCTTCGTCTTCTTCTTCTCGTATCTCGATTTTAGTCATGAACAAATTTTTGCGCACAGCTTCTATATGCGCACGATTGCTACCTGGAGAAGCAGTCAAAGCAAGGATTCTTGGATTCTTTGCATGCTCAATATAAGCTTTTGCAAGGAAGACATAGTCATAATCCCCGATTGCGCGATGTGCCTCATCGACTACCATAAGAGAAACATCGTCAAGTTTTAACTTCCCGCTGATTAAATCATTAGTAATAGTTTGTGGCGTTGCAAAAATAAAGATAGAGCGATGCCATAACTTCTTTCGTTCGTCAGGTTTTATGCTTCCGATCAACAAAGCAGACGTGTCTATTGCTTCATCAACATGTTTTTCAAAAGTTTTCATGTGCTGTTCGCAAAGTGGCTTCGTTGGAGCCAAGAAAAGAATTTTTGATTCTGGAAAATTCTTCAATCTATATACAGCTAACATAAGTGCTATTGCGGTTTTTCCCATACCTGTCGGTAGAATTACTAAAGTATTGTCTTTAGTCGCAGTATAAAATATTCTTTCTTGATACAATCTTGGTTGAAGATTTATTATTTCCATAAACATTAAAATGCGGGGGAAGGGATTCGAACCCCCGAAGGCACTAAGCCACTAGCTCTTGAGGCTAGCCCGTTTGACCGCTCCGGAACCCCCGCATGAATAAACATTAGAACAAGTGCTTTTTTAAGTTTTCTTTTTAAGCAATATTTATTTGTAATTTTTTTGAAACATCAAAAGCAAGTTGCATGTCTAAATGCCCATAGATGAACCATTTAGTTTGACCAGAACCAAATGGCAAAAACATTTGTGCAACATTTGCTATTGTGCCCAATGTTCCTCCTGGAGAAGCCCCAATTGACATATTTGTAGGTATTACTATTTTGAATGGATAAGACAAACCTTGCGGACTCGCTGGATAATCTTTTTCCCCGTCTAACTGAAATGGAAGATCAAAAATTTTTCCAGTACGCTGGCTCACATGATTGCCTTCAACGTGTGTAGTAGTACGTTCACCAATTAGTCTAATGAATAAACCACGAGCTTTTGTTGTACTTTTTAATTTCAGAATAAGTATGCCTTCGATAATTTCACCAGGCCTAAAATTCAGATTGTTCACTTGTAATTCAATACTTCCGGCGCCAATTCCTAACATAACTTACCTTTTAAAATTATTTTATATTTTCTAACTGAGTCCTGATTCGCTCAAATTCTTTCTTCAAGGATTCGAATGATTCAAGCCCAGTGGACATTTCAAATCTTTTTTCTGATACAGATGTCTCAAGTTTTCTTAAGTGTGGTGCAATCTCTCTACCTGACTCTTTTGGAAGCGAATCATAAAGTTTTCTAAAATTTTCCTTTAGATTTTCTAAGTCGTTTTGGACATTCGCCGTTGTTTTTACCTTCTCTTTTTTAAGCCTATTTATCTCTATAAGAAGATTAGCATAGTCTGTGTAAAGCATTGACATTTTTCTTATGTTTAATTTGTTAAGATTTGAATTGTCAATTCTTATGTACGTACTCTTTTCTTCATCAGATTCTCTTGCCATTTTTATCAAAATTATATAAGATTTTCTTATTTTTAAACAATACGAAAGCTGTTTAACAATACAAAGTGGGCCCACCCAGATTCGGACTGGGGTTTTTACCGTGTGAGGGTAATGTCCTACCACTAGACTATAGGCCCATTTTTATTAAAATTTAAAAATAAAAAAGAATATTAGCTTTCTGGTGAAGAGAAAGTTGTCTCAAGATTCTTAAGAAGCTCTTCTATTTTTAATACAACTTCTGCAGACTCTTTTATCCGTTCTTCTTCATGTTTGCCCAATGCGTGGAGATTTTCCAAATCTTCCTTTGTCTGCATTATGTTTCTGTTTAATTCCTGTATTGCAATAAGAACTTCTTTGTACTTGCCTATCTTTATGTAAATATGTGGCGGCTGAGCTTGGCCGATAGGCGCTCTCATGCTGACTTCAGAAAATGAAGGGGCCTCTTCGCGATATCTTGTTGGAGGCAATGGTTGTGGTGCTCTTGGTCTTAAAGGTGGCGGAGCCATATCTTCCGCAGACCTGAATCCTGACCCGAATCTTGAAAGATCTTCCATAGGCATTTCTGGGAGTTCTGGTTCTTCAGGCATTGGTGCTTCTTCCATACCCACTTCTGGGAGTTCTGGTAAATCAGGTAATTCTTCAAGTGATGGTAATTCAGGAAGTTCGTCCTCTCCTAAGATTTCTGCCTTTTCGTCAGCAGGGTATTGTTCAATTTTTTTCTTGAAAATATTAATTGCCATTTGGGTTTCACCTTCAGTTTCTTAATTTGTCTAATTTAATAAATGTTTTTAAAAAGAAAAGCAGTTGTTATTTATATGTTATACCCTAAGCTGGTTTTATTCAGTTTAGTTCTGGCAATCACAATTTCTTTAGCAAATGCATCAATCTCTTATAATGTCGATGCGCCAAAAGAGATACAAGTGGGAAAATGGTTCAATGTTTCTGTTTCAGTAAGCTCAAATGAAAGCACAAATCTAACCATTTACTCGTATGTTTATCAAGGACTAAATGTAGTTTCACAGGGCTGGACTGCAAACAAGAAAGAAATAATTCTTGAGCCAAATGATGAAGTTAACTTAACGCTTGAAGATTTGGTCAAGTATAACACAGAAGACGGAATTTACAATCTTCGGGTCAGGTTCAAATATAGCGATCAAACGATAAATGAGACGTTCCAAGTTAAAGTTTATCATGAGGCAAAGATATTTGAAGAGAATTATCTATACTTTATATTAATTATTGCTTCAGTAATCGGATTGGGGCTGATATTTTTGTCAAGGAGATAAAATGGCTAAAGAAGACAAAAAACTTAAAGTACGAATATTCATGGAAGTGCTCGGCTGGCCAGAGGAAGCGCTAACAGAACATCTAAAAAAGATTATTGTCAAGCTAAAGAAGCAGTGGAAGATATTAAACGAACATTATGAGACACCAGTCAAGCTTGAAAATATGGAAAAAATGTTTACTTCGCATGTTGAATTTGAGGCAGAAGTGCCAAATTTCAATGATTTAGTGGCATTTTGTCTTAGTTTTGGGCCTTCAGTAGTTGAGATACTTGAACCATCATATATACATCTAACAGCTGGGGATATGCAGGACATGTTGTCTGATATGATATCAAAAATTCAGATAATGGACAAAGAGATCAAGGTTTTGGCTGCTCAAAAAAAGATTTTAGATACCCAACTCAATGAGATACAACCCAAAAAACATTCTAAAGATGATAACATCAAAATTTGATTACCCATAAATAGTGATTTGAGAGCTTCAAAAGTCAATTAATCATCTTGAAGTGATAAAAAGGGGTATTTTCCAAGGAAAGCCTTAAATACCCTATAACGCGTTGTTTTTCATTGTAAAACCTTAGTAAAACTAGGGGATAACTATGTTGAGTTATCTCCAAGGTTTGCAAACCAAAATCAACAAAAAAAAAAATTAACCTAAAGGAAAGGTGAAAATAAAATGGAAAAATTTAACAGAACCATAAAGCGAATCGCAGCATTGGCTGGCGGAGCAGTTATGGTTGGTGCAGCATTGTCGGGTGCATTAGCACAGCTTGACAAATTACCAGCACCATTCGTGACCTCAGCTGGAATGATGGATTCGTATGTAGTAGTAGGTACTATGGGCTGGAACCCAGATATAGCATTTAACGCAGCAGCAGCATCTGGATTAGCACAGGACATAGCAGTCGGTATTGACGTCGGAGCAGCATTTGCACAAAAGGCAACAAGCGCAGCAACAGCAGGAGCATCAACAGTTACAGGCGGAACACAAGTTAACGCAGCTGGAGACGACTTTAATTACCTTGAATTAGCAGGAACACTTAAACCAATTTATAGCGAAGAACAATTAAGTGTATTGGCAGATGGAACCTACAAAGAGACAAAAGGTGCAACAAAGAATAATATAGGTTATTCGCAAAAGATTGAACTTGATGCAGCTTTTGGAGAAGCTGTGTATGACAGAGACAAAACACAGTCTACTGAAGCAGCAGGCTCTTACATTAAGATATCAAAAGCAAGTGATGCCTATACGTATACACTTAAGTTTGATTCAAATGTCGAATGGGACAATAGTGATGCAACAAAAACCCTAGCCGATTGGAAAGGCTCTAAGTTGACAATAGAAGGTAAAACATACACCGTATCTGAAACAGCAGGGACAACACCAACTAGTATAACACTTATGGCTGGATCATTGACAGCAACACAAGGTGAATACACAACACAGACATACACAATGGATGGAAAAGACTATGAAGTAGAAGTCTTAATCATCTCAGACACCGCGAAAACAGTTAAACTCAAGATAAACGGAGAAACAACTGATGCACTTGTTGCAGGCGAAACATCTGATCTTTCAGATGGAACAGTAATTGGTATCGATGAAATTATGCCAAACGAAGGTTCAGAAGCAGCAGGAGCAGACCAGGTAACATTCTTCCTTGGCGCAGACAAAATAAAACTTGTTGACGCTGGAGTGGTAAAACTTAACGACGAAGAAATAGATGGATATGACATAACATCTGACTTCAACACAGGAGCAGGAACACTTAAAGACATAACCATTACAGTGAAACCAACGGACGACCAGTGGATTGTACAAGGCGGTTCATGGGTAGACCCATTGTTTGGTAACTGGCAAGTAATGTTTACTGGACTTGAAAAAGTTACAGAAACAATTGATGCATCAGTCAGCGGACAAGAAGGCAGCCTTAACCTCAACTCATTGGATGGAAAGGAGATCGTAGTGCCAGTAGTAAATAACGATGCAGGCGCAGCAACCTATTGGGGCGACGACCTTGATTGGACAACAGCAGCAGCAATAGGAAAAGCACAATTGTCAAATGACGGTACAGGTAATGTTGGCGCATTAGCAATTATGGATAATGCAGTATGTACTGTACATGCAGCATCAGATGTCACAGACTGTGAAGGCCTTAAGTTTATGGTAGTATCAACTGGCGGAGAGATGAGAATCTTCGAGCTTACAAATGTTGATATAACCAACGACCAAGTCGATGTAAAGGACCTTTCAACTGGCAAGACATATGAAAAGCTTGACATGGATGACACAAGCCAAGACATTGGTGTAATAAGCGACTTCCAGATAGACAATACAGCTGCAACAACAATTAGACTGACAAACATAAATAACTACGGTTCACCTGAAATTAGTGGGATGGACGTTGAGTTCAAAACATCAAAGAACGCAGATGTGGGCTTGTATAACAACGCAGCAGATGACAAAGAAGTATATGTACAGGACCATGACGCACTGTCAACAGACTACTTCAGCTTTGATGAAGACGCAAGCGATGACTTACAGTTGACAGATGACAATGCAGCAGCATCGTTATCAATTGTGAAAGACTCTAAGACAAAAGTCGGACTGGACATAGGTGGATGGGGAACATTGTTTACATATGATACAGACAATAAGGACTCATTCAAGGTAGAATATCCAGAAGAGCAAGTCATCTTTGATGTATTCGTTGCACCAAGTGGAGCAGCAGCATCCGGTACATCTGGAGCAGTTAATGTAAATTACATTAATGCAGCAACAGGTGTAGCTAGAACTGACGCAGACTTCGCAGCAGCAGTGCCAACCAAGAATGTAATCCTTATAGGCGGACCATCAGTAAATGAATTGGTCAAGGACCTAGTAGATGCAAACAAGACAATGGCAGCATCGGCATATGCAGCAGATTCAGCAATCGTCCAATTAGTCGCTGACGCATTCGGCTCAAACGACGCATTGGTTATTGCAGGATATGCAGCAAAGGACACAAAATTGGCAGGCCAAGTTGTAGCAGCAAACTTGTTACAAGGACAGTTCTCTGACAAGATGACTGGATCAAAAGTAACAATAAATACAGCTGGAGCAACAACTGTTAGTGGAGTAAGCTTTGCTTAAGAGTGAAGGATAAACCTTCTTCTTTTTTTTCTTTTTATTTTAACAACATCCAGCGTAAGCTTTTTAATAGAACCAAGTTTGTGATTATCTATGAAATGGCTCGATAAACTGTTAATATTTTTTATTGCAATAATTTTGATAAGCATAGTTGCCTTCAATTTAGTTTCAGAACAAAAAACAATAAATTATCTTAACCAAAGAAACAAAATGTGTGAAACAATAACAACAAGTCTTAATGAAGAAGTCACAAGCAATTCCACATGTGTTAATTATTATTGTTATTATGCACCATACGCGCCTCCGAGTGGAGAGTTACAGAACAAAACAACCACATTATGCATATGCGACTGCAAAATGCGAAATGGGACAATTACCACAGTCCAGATACTAAGTACAATACCGACCCAGGCGAAAAAATTCTCAATTTAATTGCAAATAGTTAAGTTCTTATTGTAATCGCAAAGAATTTCCTTTGTCTGACTCAGATTAACATACCCTTTGTGGACCCCACCATTTATTATAAGTGTAGGAAAAACATCGATAGAATAAGCTTCTCTCAATGCGCTTATAACATTGAGTTCAATGTTGCCATCGATAGCAAAG
>Ga0315287_10003409_pt1 | contig 15328 bp, 6 predicted proteins | sample YL17G11_0_MG_FD_205037 | JGI IMG/M metagenome (GOLD analysis project Ga0315287, IMG submission 205037) | Sediment microbial communities from Yellowstone Lake, YNP, Wyoming, USA - YL17G11_0 | ecosystem: Environmental > Aquatic > Freshwater > Lake > Sediment | place: USA: Wyoming | collected... | reverse complement strand
TGAATCGCAGGCCGTACAGGTACGACATGTACTGGCCGGGCTGACACTCGCGCCGCCACCGCCCGTCGGAGTGCAGCACGAGTCGGTCGGCGCGGCCGCGCCATAGTAGCAGGCACACGCCGTGGGGTGCAAGTTGCACTTTGCAGAAGGTTTGATGCTTTACGCCCATTCATGGGCGTTGTCCGCCGTAGGCGGTATTAGGCCCGTGCTTTAGCACGGGTTCGCAGGGATCGCGTGTAGTTGTTTCTCCTTCTAGGATTGACTTGTCACGCCCGTTTACGGGCGTCCTGTGTGTCACCGGCGTTGCGGCAGGAGGCCCGTAAACGGGCCTGACCCAATCGTTGGAAAGCCCCTCGAACCCGACGTAAACGTCGGGCCTAATACCGCCTACGGCGGAAAGGGCCATGAATGGCCCTGCTTGCACCCCACGGCGTGTGCCTGCTACTTTCGCGGACGGCACACGGCGTGTGCCTGCTGCTTTCGCGGACGGCACACGGCGTGTGCCTGCTACTTTCGCGGACGGCACACGGCGTGTGCCTGCTACTTTCGTGGTCAGATCGCGTGTTCCCGGCTCAATTCGAACCGCTGCTTGGTGAACTCTTCAAAGCCTTCGACCAGGGCCGCATCGAGCCGCGGCTGCTCTTGGAGCGTCCGGGGCAGGCGCACCGTGAAGGCGCTACCCTTGCCCAACTCGCTTTGCACGGCGACTTCGCCGCCGAGCAGCTTGCACAACTCCTTGACGATCGACAGGCCCAGGCCGCTGCCCGAGTATTCGCGGGTCATGGCGTCGCCGCTGGGCATGGCGGTGCGTCCTTGGCGGAACTTCTCGAAGATCGCCTGCTGGTCCTCGTCGGCGATGCCCACGCCCGTGTCGGCCACTTCCAGCACCAGGAAGTCCGATTCGTCGCGTCGGACGGAAACCGTGATCCGTCCGCCCTCGGGCGTAAACTTGATGGCGTTGGACAAGAGGTTGTTGAGGATTTGCTGCACGCGGGCCTGATCCTGGTGCATCGGCGGCAGGTCGGGCTCGACGCGGCTCTCCAGGTCGATGTTCTTCCGTTCGGTCAGCGGCCGGGCCATGTCGCATTGCGCGGCGACGAGCTGGGCAATGCGGAAGTCGGCCAGCCGGGTCTCCATCTTGCCGCTTTCGATCTTCGCCAGGTCGAGGATGTCGTTGATCATCTCGAGCAGCGTTTTGCCCGACTTCTGGATGTTCTGCACGTAGCGCTTCTGCTTGTCGTCCAAGGAGTCGATCGAGCCCAGCACGTCGCTGAAGCCGAGGATGCTGTTCAGCGGCGTGCGCAGTTCGTGGCTCATGGTGGCCAGGAAGTCGCTCTTGAGCATGTTCATTTCGTAGAGCCGCATATTGGCCTGGGCCAGCTCGTCGACTTTGCCGTCGAGGCTGACGTTGACTTGACGCAATTCTTCCTGGGCGTCGGTCATGTGGCGCAACATGCGGTTGAAGGCCACGGCCAGTTCCTCGAACTCGTCGCCGGTGTGGATCTCGGCCCGCAACGACGTGTTGCCGCGGCCGATGGCGTCGCTGACGTCGCGGAGGTGGCGCAGCGGCTTGACGATCACGTAGCGGACGATCATGTAGGAAGCGACCATCGCCAGGAAGACCGTGACGATGGCCGTGGCCAGCAGGATGGCCCGGTTCCAATTGAGCGACCGCTGGGTAGGCCCGTTGGGGATGGTCACCTTGGCGATGGCGATCAGATCGCCCTCGGCAATCGGGGCGCCGCTGGTGACGCCGCCCAGCGAGAGGCCGCCGCCGCTGAGGTCGAACCCGCCGGAGGTCACGTTATGGCACAGCAGGCACGACTTCTCGGCGTAGATCGGCTGGTAGTATTGATACTCGTTGTTGTCGCTGACCAGCCGCTCGGGAAACTGCTCGGGGTCGAGGTTGGCGGGCTGCTCGGCCGGCGACTTTTTGTAGCGATCGAGGACCGCCCATTCGAATTCGTCGCGCGGCTTGCGAATGGGGTCGGACGTGTTGGGCCGGATGAACTGGTACTTGTACTCCTGCTTGCTGAGCCGCTTGGTCAGGTCTTGCACCAGCGGCAGGAACTTGCCGTTGGTCTCCAGGCTTTCCCAGTGCTTCACGTACAGGGCCTGGTCGACCAGCAATCGGCCGGTGTTGCGGTTCTGCCGGTAGACCATTGTCTCGGTCTGGCTGCCGTACCACCAGAAGCTGGCCGTGATCAGCAGCAACAGGCAGCCCCCGAACAGGAAGCGGCACTTCCGTTCCAGGCTGGTCTCGCCGAGCACGCGCTTGATGGAGCGGTAGGACATGGCCCCTGCATTTTACGGCAATCAAGAAGACGACACCAGAGGAGAATGACCAAGCTCGAATGACGAAGTCCGAATGACAAAACGGTCTCCCATTTTCGACATTCGTGCTTCGGGCTTCTTTCGTCATTCGTCATTCGACCTTCGCCATTCCCCTGGCCCCTGATCCCTAGTCCCTAGCCCCTCTACAACATATCCACCGGATCCACGTCCACGATCCACTGCACGTCCTCCGGCGGCTGAAGATCGGCCGTGGCCTGGCGGACGGCCGCGCGGAGCTTCTCGCCGTCGGGACCCTGTACCTGGATTTGGAAGCGATACTTGCCCCGGAGTCGGGCGAACGGGCATGGGGCCGGACCCAGCACGCGGGTACCGCCCACGGGCTCTGCATGGCCACGGTGGGGCAGACATTCTTGTCTGCCGTGAGGAAGCTGGGGAGACAGGCAGACAGGAATGTCTGCCCCACCTAACGCAGAGATTGGCCCACCAAGTGCTGCGCGGAGCCGCTGGGCAATCTGGCCGGCGAACTCGCCGGCGATCGGCTCCGACGGCCCGCGAACGACCAGCCGGATCATGCTGGCAAAGGGCGGATAGCGGAGCATCTGCCGCATGGGCAACTCGCCGGCCGCGAAGGCCGCGTAATCGTGCCGCACGGCCGCCCGGATGGCCGGATGGTCGGGGCTGAAGGTCTGCACCAGCACGCGGCCGCCCTTGGGTCCGCGGCCGGTCCGGCCGGCCACCTGCGTCACCAGGTGAAAGGTGCGTTCGGCGGCGCGGAAGTCGGGCAGGTGCAGGGCCGTGTCGGCATTGATCACGCCCACCAGCGTGACGTTGGGAAAGTCCAGCCCCTTGGCGATCATTTGCGTGCCCAGCAGGATTTGCACCTTGCCCGAGCGGAACGCGGTCAGCGCCCGCTCGTGGCTGCCGTGGCCCTGCATGGTGTCGGTGTCCATGCGCAGGCAGACCACGTTGGGGAACCGGGCGCGAATCTCCGCCTCCAGCCGCTGTGTGCCCAGGCCCGAGTAGCGAATGCCGGCGAACTGGCACTCGGGGCACGACGACGGGGCGGGCACCTCGTAATCGCAATAGTGGCAGAGGGCAATTTCCTCCTTGCGGTGGTGCGTCAGGGCGATGTCGCACTCGGGGCACCGCATCACGTGGCCGCAGGCCGGGCATTGGATGTGCGTCGAGAAACCCCGCCGGTTCAGCAACAAGATCACCTGTCCGCCCGCCTCGAGCGCGGCGGCGATGGCGGCGTGCATCTGCCGGCCGATGGCGCCGCGGGAGAGCCCGCCGCGGGCCTTCTCGCCGCGGAGGTCGATCGTGCCCACCATCGGCAGCGGCCGATCCAACACCCGCCGGGGCAGCTCGACCAGCTTGTACTGGCCGGTTTGTGCCCGGTGCCAACTCTCGAGCGACGGCGTGGCCGAACCCAGCACCAGGGGAATGCCTTCCGCCGCGGCGCGGGCCAAGGCCACGTCGCGGGCGTGATAGCGCGGGGCCTGCTCCTGCTTGAACGAGCTTTCGTGCTCCTCGTCCAACACGATCAGCCCGAGGTTCGGCGTCGGGGCAAAGACGGCGCTGCGGGCGCCAACCACCACGGAGACGGCCCCTTCGGCGATCCGCTGCCAGTGCCAGTGCCGCTCCGCGTCGCTGAGGTGGCTGTGCAACACGGCCACCGCCCCGAAGCGAAAGCGAAACCGCTCGACGGTCTGCGGCGTCAGGCTGATCTCCGGCACCAACACGATCGCCTGCCGCCCGAAATGGATCACCTCTTGAATCGCCTGGATGTAGACCTCGGTCTTGCCGCTGCCGGTCACGCCGTGGACGAGGATCGTTTCGTGGCGGCGCGCGTTCAGGGCGTCGAGGATCGCCCGCAAGGCCGCCTGCTGGTCGGCATTGGGCAAGAGGTGCTTTTCGCGGACGCTCACGGTTTCCTCCGCGCGTTGCAGCGCGGCCCGGCCGGTCTTCGAGCGGATCAGCCCCTTGCGCCGCAAGGCGGCGATCGGGGCCTGGGTGCATCGGGCGGCCCGGGCGAGTTCGGCCGGGGCCAGCGGCTGCTGGGCCGCCGCCAAGACCTTCAGCACTTCCAATTGCTTGGGTGGCAGCCCGCGTTGGGATTTTTGATGGGGCGGCAGTTGCACTCCTTGAGCCAGCTTGGCGGCCACTTCGGGATCGACGCTCAACAACGTGGTCATTTGCGTGCCGGCGCGGATGCGCACGCCCACCGGCACCACGGCGTCGAGCACGGCGGCCCAGTCGCAGAGATAATAGTCGGCGATCCACCGCGTCAGCCGCAGCATGGCCGGCGAAAGCAGGCTGCGGCCGTCGAGCACGTCGTCCAACGGTTTCAGCCGTCGCCGGCCGGCGGGCCGGGTTTCCAGCCGCACGCAATAGCCCACCACCAGCCGGTTGCCGTGCCCCAGCGGCACTTTTACCCGCCGGCCAAGCTCGATGCGCTCGCGCAGGGCGTCGGGCACAAGATAATCGAACTCCTGGGCCGGCCCGGCCGAGAGCACCACCGAGGCCACCCGTTGCTGCGCCTGGTCGTCGGCCTCCCACGGCTCTGGCTCCGTGTCGAAAAATTGGCGCTGTTCGGCAGACATGGGAAATTGCCAGCCCGATCGCAGCACATCGGCTGGCCCAAACTGGGGGACTGTCCCAATTTTCGTGCGACGAAAATGGGACTGTCCCCTTGCCACCTGTGCGTATCGACATGCTAGCTGCGCACGGCGTCGGTTTCAAGTGAAGTATTTGGCCACGCGGCAAGGATTCCCGATGAGGGCCGGAACCGGTTGCCAGCCGCGATGACGGCGGGCGTGGTCGATAGTCTACACACTACGCACCGACGAGCATCCCCCGCGGAACCGCACCTCGCAAGAATCGCCTTGTAGGCGCTTGTAGGAGACTTCAGCATAATTATTGGGTTTCCATCCGACCCCCGCCGGCTCGTCCGGCAGGGGTCCAAAAAAGTGGAGAATTCACCTATAGCCGGACAAACTTGTCCACCTGCCAAACGAGCTGGCAGGGGTACAGAAACCCAATAATGATGCTACAGTGTCGCTTGTTGCGCATTTATCCAGTACGGATGCACGGCATGGAGCTAATAATTCGATCCCAGAAGCTGGCCATGCTTGTCATAGTCGGCAAACGTCTTGCCGACCCCTTTGATCTTTGTTCTCAGGGGCCAAGTTACCGGCGCTGTTCTCCTGGTTCATCCGCTGGCGTATCGTTGGAGCGGGCCTGCCGGACCTCGTTCGCAAACTGATCGAAGAACTCATCGACGCCCTTTCTAAGGACGGCCAGCGGCGGACCGCGAGTCGGCGTGCGAGCCTTGATAGAGGCAAGCTGCTTGCTTCCCTTCCACACGGTGGCGACTTTCGCGCCTTGCCCGGGGCACTTCAACTCGGCCGCGATGACCATATCCACGAATTCGGCGCCCTCGTTTACTCGGAGTTCGATCTCCATTGTGGCCGGGGCGTTTTCCTCCGCAGCGATGCCGATTCGTTTCGCCGCTTCGACCGCCAGGCGTTTGATCATCAAGTTCATCTTGCTGTCCGGAGCGGAATCCACCGATTGCAGACGAAAAGAAACGGCGTTAATCCCGGCGAGCAACTCGCGCGAAGTGACCACTTTCGCCGCAGGGACGATCGTTTCCGGCGGCGGCACAGCGCGCTCGACTTGCGGCCTTGGCGGAATGGGTTTCGGAACGGGGTCTGCGGCGGGTTTCCGTGAAGCGGCGACCTCAGAGGCCAACGGCGCATTCGCGTTGCGGTCTTTTGGTGGCGGAACCACGAACGGTTCCGCCTGCTTCGTACCTGGAGGCTGTTCAGGCCGGTCTTGCACTTTGGGAACCCCGGCAGGGGGCGCCTGGGTCGGTTTGGGACGGTCGCCGGGGCCACGCGAAGAAGTCAGACTGACCACGATCACCAAGAGCAAGCCGACAACCAGTAGTCCTCCCAGAGCGATCCAAGCCCCTGGAGACTTTAGAGCCCTGCGAACGGTACGACGAAATGAGGCCCGGGGCACAGGCCATGCCGGCAGCACAGGGGCCGATGGCGGCAGCACAGGGGCCAATGGCGGCACGGAAACCCTCTGTTGAGGCGCTATTTTGGGGAGTCGATCGCCGCTGCCTGACGACGATGCCGTCTTGGGACGATCCGGACGGGACGGCTCGCGCACCGGCGCGGGCTTGGATGCACGATCATCCCTCCCGCGCTCGGCCGGCCGATTGCCAGAGGCCGTCGCGTTAGTATCGCTGGCGCTAGGCCACCCCCCCGTATCGGCGGCGCTGGCGTTTGTCGGCTCAGAGGTGCGGGTCGGTTGATCATCCAAGGGCACCAGTTCCAGTTCCGGTTCCGGGGTCGCGGCTGTTTGGGAGTTGGCCCGCGACGCCTCACGACTTGAGCGCTGCTTCGACTGCATCGCCGCGGACCTCAGTGCCGCCATCCGCGAGTACGAGCGTCCGCTTGCCGCGTTGTGCAACCAAGTCTGGAGCGATTCGGCCACTTCTTTGGCGGTTTGGTAGCGTTGGGCGGGTGACTTGGCGGTCATCTTGTCGATTATGGCCACCAGGTCGAAGGAGACGTCGGGGCGCGTATCGTTAATCGGTTCGGGCTGTTCCCGGCAATGCGCCATCAGCAATTCCGGCACGGTGCCTCTGGGGAAAGGCCGATGACCGACCAACAGAAAATAAAACGTGTGGCCGAGGCTGTAGATGTCCGCGCGGCTGTCCAACTCGGCGCTATCGACGGTTTGTTCCGGCGCCATGTAGTCCGGGGTCCCGATCACCAATGTTCCGGCGTGCGAGGCATTTTCCACCTCGAAGGCGAACTTCGCCAACCCCAGGTCGAGGATTTTCAGGGTCCCTTTGGCGTCCACGAGGAGGTTGGCGGGCTTGACGTCGCGATGCACGAAGCCGGCCTCGTGGGCATGGGCAAGTCCCAGGGCCGCCTGGCGAATGAGGTCGGCGGCCTTCTGGGTTTCGAGCGCCCCGTTTTCCTCGACCATCCGCTGCAGGTCCTGCCCTTCCACATACTCCATCACCAGGTAGTAGACCTCGCTTCCATCGCGGACATCTTTGTTGAAGTCGTAGGCGCGCACAATGTTCGGGTGATCGAGCGCTGCCACCGCCCGTGCCTCAAGCTGGAAACGATTCAGCAGATCGGGATCTTCTCGATATTTGTTAGGCAGGATCTTGATCGCGCAGCGGCGATGCATCATCTCGTGGTGGGCCAGCAACACGCTGCCCATGTTCCCGTGCCCCAGAGGCCGAAGAATCACGTAGGGGCCCAGATGGAAGCCGCGGTGCTTCCCCCGCAAGAGCATCTCCGCCTGCCACTCGGTCAAAACCTCGCGTCTGACGAACTCGTCGGCCAGTCCGCGCACATTCTCCGGCGTCTTGCCTTGGTCGCTCAGTTCTGTGAGGAGGGCCTGCACCTTGTCGTTGGGCACAACCCCACTGAGGCGGAGGACTTCCAGAAACGATTCACATTCCTTTTCGGCTGCCATGGCCACCATCTCTGGGGGGCGACTAGCGCTACTCGGCCCGGTAATACGCGCCTTCGGGCACCGCCTACTTGGCAATCCCCGGCCCTTCGTAGCGCAAGGTGAGGTTCATGTTGCCTCCATTCTGGAAGAACAAAATCACACGATTGTTCACGAGGTTCTGACCCTCGTCCTGCACACCGGAACCGCTCAGCGCCAAGCCGACGGCTATAATTTTAATCCGTGGAACTTGGCTTGTCAAGGGTCCCACCAATGACGTGCCAGAATTCTGGTTCGGGAAGCCCTGTGTTGACCTTGTTCCGGCGGCGTGGGATGCCGCCGCAGCCGCGCCCGCAAGGAAGACGATAATTGTAGACCATAGGAAACTCCAGCGATTCCAAGTGCCGTTAGAAATCGGCGTAGGTAATGTGATAGTAGCCCTCTGCCCCGCACTTTTTACATGAGGCATAAACGATTTCAAACAGACGGAGAACACTTCGGGAAACTTGCGGTTGGCCCCTCTAGGCGGCGGCGCGATCGCAGTGCTGGGAGTAATACTCGTCGAAGGAGGCGGGCACCGCCTCGTCGCGGGCGCCGGTTGGCTCGTCGCGGTCGTGCTCGGCCGGCTCGCCATCGGCGGCGAAGCGGCCCACCAGCAGCAGATTGGGCAGCACCAGCGAGCTGAACAGACAGCAGCCCATCGAAATGGTCAGCACGCGGCCGAGGCTTTGCAGGCCCTGGTGGTTGGCGATCATCAGGGCGCCGAAGCCGACCATCGTGGTCACGGAATTGACGACGACGGCGACGATCACGGAGTTGCAGGCGCCGTGGTAGTGGCGGCCCTGCGAGCGCAAGTCGTGCAACAGGTTGATGCCGCTTTCCATGCCGATGCCCAGCACCAGCGGCAGGACGATCATGTTGGCGGGGTTCAGGGGGATATCGAGCAGGCCCATCAGGCCGAAGGTTTGCAGCATGCCCACGCCCATGGGCAGCGCCGCCAGCAAGGTGTGGTTGAGGCGGCGGAAATCCAGCAGCACGGCGGGAATAATCGCCAGCAAGGCGTACCAGGCCGCCTGCTCGAAGCTCCGCTTCATGTGCCGCGATGCCTCGTAAACTTGCAGCGGGTTGCCGGTGGCCTCCGGATCGACGCTGCGGACCTGGCGAACGAACTCGCCCATCGCGTCCACGTCCCAGATGTTCGCCTTGCTGTAGACCCGCAGCAGGTAGCAGCCGCTGCGGCCGACGGAGCGGACGAGCACGCCATCGGGCAGGTCGGCCAATTGGGGCAACTCGGGCGCCGACGCCTCCTGCAACGTCCGCAGCCGCGCCAGCAGATCGGCGGCCATCGTCTGCTGGTATTCGGCGATGCGGCGGCAGTACTCATCGGCGGGAATGCGACGCAGCAACTCGCGCAGGCGCTGCAAGCCGGCGGCGGCCTCGGCGGCGTCCGGCATCGCGCAGATCATCTCCTGAGCGCCGGCCAGGGTCCGATCGAGTTCGGCGGGCGGCGTGACGGGAATCGACGGCGTCCGTTGCGGCAGATTGGCCAGCCGCCGGTGAATCCGATCCACCAGCGGCTGTTTTTGCGCCGCATCGGCGGGGATCATCGAGGCCACTTCCTCGACGCGATCCACGCCGGACAGCGATTGAAAGGCTTCTTTTCTCGCCGACACCTCGTTGGGTGTGGCGGCAATCGACAGCGCGAACCACGCGCTGCGATTGGTCTGGTTGAACAGCTTGTGCTCCAACTCGACGCTCTCCAACCCCACCGGCTGAAGGTTCAGCAGGTTGTAGTCGTAGCGGAGGTGGTGAATGCCCACGGCCAACACCAACGTGCCGGCCACCGTGGCGGCCAGCACCAATCTCGGCTTGGCAAACAGCGGCCGAAGCCAGAATCGGAAGTCCAGCGGGGCGGGCAGATTCCGCGTTGCGCCATCCCGGTCGGACAAGCGGATCATGGCCGGCAGCACGGTCATTTGAGCCAGCCAGCAGAGCAGGATGCCGGCGCCGGCGATGATGCCCAGTTGCGCCACGCCGGGGAACTCGGTCAGCCCGGCGGCAAAGAAGGCGATTGCGGCGGTGACGGCCCCGGTGGTGATGCCCGGCCCAACGCTCGACGCCGTCGCCACCAGCGCCTCGCCGGTTGAAGCGATGGTCTCGCGAAGCTGCAAGTAACGCGAGACGTAGTAGATGCCGTAGTCGATGCCCAACCCGAAGAGAATCGAGCCGAAAGCGATGCTGAGGATGGTGACGTGGCCGACGGTGATGGTGACGCAGCCGCAGGCCCAAACCATGCCCACCACCAGGGCCGCCATGGCCATCGTGGAGTGCCGAACGCCGCCGAACGCCACCACGATCACGGCGAACACGCCGAGGAACGAGAGGATCGTGGCGACCGACATCGATCGCTCGCTGGATCGCATCTCGTCGTATTCGATGATCGGCAGACCGGTCAGGCCGATCTGCGTGCCCGGGCGTTGGGCCTTCACTTCCGCGATCAGCCGACGCAGGGCGCCGATCGACTCGCTGTTTTGGGCGAAGCTCTTCTTGTCTTCTTCCAGCAGTCGCAACAGGATGAAACCCATGCGCCCGTCGTCCGACATCAATCGCGTGGAACTGGACGCTGCGGCCAGCGGGCTGGACAGCGACATGTCGGGCCAGGGCGACTGGTACGTGCCGGCCTGACCGAGCGCCGCCATCAGCCCGCCCATCATCCGCGGCAGCTCCCTTTTCATGGCGGACAGGATCTGTTGGCGCTGGGCATCGGCGCCGCCCGCCATCGTCGCGCCCATCCCCTGGGCCATGGCGCCGAGATTCAATTGCGACCAGTCTCCTTGGAGGACGGGATCGGCCTGATTGAGCAGTCCGTCGATCTTCTGCAGATCTTCGGTCTTCAGGTAGTAGAGGCCCTTCTGGCGAAGCTTTGGCGCGGCGGTCTCATGCAGAACCGCGGCGAAGAGATCGCTTCGCAGGGCCAGCCCGCGGCAGATTTCATCCAATGCGGGAATAATCTGCTCGCGACTTTCTCCTTCCACAACGACGACCACGTCTTCCTTGTCGCCGAACTCCTTGGTGTATTCGAGCCAGCGGCGATTGTAGTCGCTTTTGGGATTGAGCAGTTCCGCGCGGCTGGTGTGGAAACCGAGCCGCGTGGTGGTCAGCCAGATCGAGACGCCCGCCGCCGCCGCGGCCAACAACAGCGTGACGACGGGAAAGCGGACGACCGCCAGGGTCAGCAGTTCGAGCGGGCGCGACAACCATGAGGAGTCTGCCGGCGGCATCCGTTCCGAGGGCATTATGTCGTTCCTGGCCAGAAGACGAATTTCCCGGGGTCGTGCGGCATCCTGCCGACGATTCCACGGCGGGGGAAAAGGGGACAGGCACCTTTTGCCGGAACGGCCCTTCGGGTGCTTCGCACAAAAGGTGCCTGTCCCCTTTTCCCTTGTCCCCAAACGGCTATTCTAGCGGCAACCGCCTCGCGGGCCAAGAGCAGTTCCGGCAAAGCCCGAAAGTGCAAGTCGTTTTACTATAACGGGTTAGGTCACCTATCGCACCCGCGTGGGCAAAATCACCATCGGCACGCCGGCCCATTGCAGGCGGCGTTGCAGCGAATAGGCCGTTTGGTTGTGCAGGAACCTGTGCAGCCAGGTGTCTTTCTGGAAGACCAGTTGCCCGGCGAAGAAGGTTGATTTGGGGAACTTCCGGGCGATTTCCAGGCAGGTGTGTTCCAACTCGTCGACGGCGTCGGTGCCGACTGCCAGGAAAGAGGAGGACGGCATTCCCAGCCGCCGCCCAAGATCGACATACTGCTGCAACGACTCGATGCAATGGTCTCGCAGGGCGTCGACGGCGCCGCTGCCCTTGAAGTTACCCGTGTCGATCACGCCCACCGAAATGAAGACGAAGCTCTTGAAATGGTCCGGAGCGAAGCGGATGGCGTTGAGCATGGTGTGGATGCCCAGGCCGCTGTAGCCGCCGACGAGGATCACGGCGGCGGGCTGGGCCGGATCGGGCTCGGCCAGGTTCGGCTCGCCGGTCGGCACGAGCCGGCTTAGGTTCTCATCGAGTTGTCGAAGGCTGGCGCCGACCTTGTCGTAGTAGCGGTGGATGGCAAAGCACAGGCCCACGCATACCCCGGTGACAGCGATCGTCCGCCAAGCGCCCTCGTCGAATTTTTCCACAATGGTGACGACGAGGATCGACACGCAAAGCACCGCACCGACGGCAAACAACGCCAGGCGGCGGCGCCACAAGGGATTCGTCCGCCGCAACGAGAACCAGTGGCGGCACATGCCAATCATCGAGAGCGAGAACGTGAGGAACACGTTGATCGAGTACATGATGACCAGGGCGTAGACGTTGCCGTGGGTGTACATCAGCGCGCCCAGGGCCGCCAGCCCCATAAGCATAATGCCGTTATGGGTAGCCAGACGTTCTGAAAGGTTGGAGAACCATCGGGGCATCCACGAGTCGTGAGCCATGTTGGCCAACACGCGCGGGCCATCGATGAAGCCGGCCTGCGCGCCGACCAGAAGCAACGCGCCCTCCGAGAGCAGCGTGGCAAACACGAAACCCAACCCCAGCCAATGCGAACCCAAGCCGAGTTCGCCGACAAAGGTGTCCGCCAGCACGTTGTTGAGCGTCTTCTCCTTGCTCGCCTCGATGCCCAAGAGGAGATAGCCGACGATCAATCCGCTCGCCATGAAGGCCAGCGAGAACGCCATATAGCGCATGGTCTTCTTGGCGGTGGCCACGCGAGGCTCGCGCATCACCGGCATACTGTTCGACACGGCCTCCAAACCGGTGTAGGTGCCGGCGCCCAGGGAGTAGGCGTGCAGCAGCAGCGCCAGCATCCAAAGAAGCCCCAGGTTTGGGTTGTTGACGTCCGCGACCACTTTCTGGGAGATACCCTCCGCCACGTGGGCTGCGCTGGGCAAGTGCAGCGACACCGAACCGACGATCAAGACAACGTGCGTCAAAAGGAACAGGATGAAGATCGGCATCAATATCTGGACCGATTCTTTCACGCCGCGCAGATTCAGCACAATCAGAACAACGATGGCGCAGAACTCGGCATAAAGCTTCCAATCCGATTGGTACCACTCTGGCCCCATCAAACCAAACAGGGCGTCGCCCGCCGCGGCAATGGAAACGGTAATCGTCAGCACGTAATCGACCAGCAATGCACAGCCGGAGACCACGCCGACGCGCCGGCCCAACAACTTCGAGGCCACCAGGTATCCGCCTCCGCCGCTGGGAAACTCCTCGATAATGTGGCTATAGCAGGTGGCAATGATGAACACGGTTGCGGCAATGGCCACCGCGAGGAATATCGCCAGGTAGCTGTGTTCGCCGAGGTTCGCAAAGGCTTCGGGCGGGCCGTAGCACGACGACGACAGCCCGTCGGCCCCCAGGCCCACCCATGCCAGGAATGCAATCAGCGAAACATGCTTGAAGATCGACTGGTCGCCCAGATCGCGCGGCTTGCCAATGATCAGCGTCCTCAGCCGGTCGGGCAGGGTAGGCTGCTCTTTCCCCGTCAGCGGTTCGCCGTCGACTCCCATGGCAACGCCGTTGGCGACGCCCTCGGGCGAAACCAAAATCACCGAATCGGTCCCGCCGTTGCCGTGCGACCCGACGGGTGCGTTGGGGTCGGGAAGGTGATTTGAATCAGGGTCCATATCGGGTCGATCTGGGCGTTAGCTCAACATCGCTTGGTGCGCGCGAATCATGTTAGTGTCCCCTGCCCGCCCCTGCTTTTCAAGCCCCGAGGCGGCATCCACAGGGGTGGCAGTACAACTGCCACCCCAACGAGTATTCCGGCCGAATTATTGGCTGCCAGTGGAAGTGTAGCAGATGCGAGCAATGGTGCGTGCAGGAAAAGTTCGTCACCTGTCGCCTGCCGGCGTTCGGCGAAGATGCGCAAGTGCTGTTACAGAATACACTTGCAACACGGCTCATCACGCCCTTCCAACGCCGCGCGAGCATCGTGGCCGCCAATCCACGGCCACACACCACCCACCTGGGTAGTCAATAAGGTTCCACAGAGCCTTCCCAGGTTGTATATTTGTAGGATTCACTCTTGGGCGATGGTAGCTATCATGGGCACGATCACTGCTGCGGACATCTCGGAAGCGGGGGTCGTCGGCGCCGGCGGTGCGGGCTTTCCCACGCACGTCAAACTTGCCGGAAAGGCCGACACGGTGCTCATCAATGCGGCCGAGTGCGAGCCCCTGCTGCATAAAGACAAGGAAGTCCTTCGCGCCTACGTCGACGAGGTCCTTGCGGGGCTCGGCATTGCCATGCGGCTGGTCGGCGCCCAGCGGGGCGTCGTCGGCATCAAGGAGAAGTATCAGGACGTGATCGACCTGCTGCGGTCGAAGCTGCCGAAGAACATGGACGTGGCCCCGCTCCGCGACGCCTATCCCGCGGGCGACGAGTTCATCCTGGTTTACGACGTGCTGCGCCGGGTGATTCCGCCCGGCGGCATCCCGCTGGCCGTCGGAGCCGTGGTGATGAACGTCGAGACGGCGATGAACGTCGCCCTCGCGTCCGATCATCCGGTCACGGAAAAATACCTTTCGGTGGCCGGGGCCGTGGCCGAGCCGGTCACGCTGCGCGTGCCGGTGGGCGTGACCTTGGCCCAATGTGTTGCCGCGGCCGGCGGCCCCACCGTCCCCGACGCCAACTACGTGGTCGGCGGCGTGATGATGGGCTACCTCGAAGAGAATCACGAAGCCCTGGTCGACAAGACTACCGGCGGGGTGATCGTGCTGCCCGGCAACCACGTGGTCGTCCGCCGCCGCCGGCAAGACTGGAAGCAGATCGTGCGCATCGGCCGCAGTGCTTGCGACCAGTGCAGCTTCTGCACCGAGCTTTGTCCGCGATGGCTGCTCGGCCATCCCATCGAGCCGCATCGGGCCATGCGCAGCCTGGAGTTCAACCTGGTCGGCGAGGCCAGCGTCGTCGGCACGCAGTTCTGCTGCGAGTGCAACCTGTGCAGCCTGTACTCGTGCCCCGAAGACCTCGACCCGAAGAACGTCTGCACGCAAAACAAGCGCCGGCTGGCGGCCGAGAAAAAACGTTGGGAGAATCCGCCCTTCAATCCGCGGCGGCCGGACCAGCACATGGAAAATCGCAAGGCGCCCATGCCGCGGTTGATGACCAAGCTGGGGCTCCGCCAGTTCCGCAACGTCGGGCCGCTGAACGACGCGCTGCTGCCCGTCGAGAAGGTGGGCATCAAGTTGAAACAGCACATCGGCGCGCCGTGCGAGCCGCTGGTGCGCGTCGGCGATCGCGTGAGCACGGGCCAGGCGATCGGACGGCCGCCGTTGAACAACGGAAAGCCCGCCCTGGGAGCGAGCGTTCATGCTTCCATCGACGGGACCGTGACGGCGGTCGAAAATGGCGTGGTGTGGATCGAAACAAAATGATGAATTATGAATGATGAATCATTAGTGTCCGAACGTTACTCGAATAATAGCAACTGGTTACGACAAGTGGGTTGTTGGATTCTGTAGGATTCGCCCGAAAGTGCCTCAAATAGAGG
>Ga0315287_10003408_pt1 | contig 15329 bp, 13 predicted proteins | sample YL17G11_0_MG_FD_205037 | JGI IMG/M metagenome (GOLD analysis project Ga0315287, IMG submission 205037) | Sediment microbial communities from Yellowstone Lake, YNP, Wyoming, USA - YL17G11_0 | ecosystem: Environmental > Aquatic > Freshwater > Lake > Sediment | place: USA: Wyoming | collected... | reverse complement strand
GCGTAGATGAGACCTTGCTGATCGCGATCTTCCCCGTCTTCTCGTCGAGGAGTACGCCGTCAGTGAAAGTCCCACCTACATCCGTGCTCACTCTATACATCGCTTCCTCCTGGTCGTTGCCTGTCTCGTCCTCCGTCGGCCAACCTCCGGGACGGCGCTTCCTCCGATACCGCCTGCCACGCCTCTTCCGCTTCCCCAATTGCCGCCGACATGCGTGCGAGCAGCAGCTTCGCTCCTCCGCTGGCCTCCGTCGTGCAGACGTGCGGCGTTCCCGCGGGGAGGTGGTAGCAGTCTCCCGCCGCCAAGGCGTACGGCTCTTCGGCGATCCTCAACTGGACCCGTCCGTCGAGGACGTAGCCGAACTCCTCGGCGTCGGGCGCAATCTCTCCCTGCCCGTAGCTTGAGGGGATCTCCGCGACCAGCACCTCGAGAACTGCTGCGGGAAGACTCCCGCTCAGGAATCGATACGCAACCGTGCTATCGGACAGCTTCACATGGGGCGTGCTGTCAGTCCCGGTCCGGAGGGGCTCATGCAACGTCGGCACCCTGGCCACATCGGCGGGGTTTCCTCCGAGGAGCGCGATCGCCCGGGCGTAGCGCGCTGTCTGAATCCACAGCACCTTCGCCCCCCCGTTGTCGTTGGTCGAGCACCGGTGCGACGTTGTCCCAAGGACGTGGTAGCTGTCGCCCCGGCCTAGTCCGTACGCGTCTTCGCCGATCGTGACATCGAGCGAGCCCTCGAGCACGTAGCCGAATTCCTCACCATCGTGGACGTGCCTCTCATGACTGCTGCCCGGCGTCATCTCTCCGATCAACACTTCGAACCGACGCCCAGGGAACTTCGCACTTAGGAACCGGTAGTGGATCGAGGTTCCGGACAGGCTGAGGTACGACTGATTGTCGCCCTTCGTGATCGCCGTCGGGCGCGGGTCGACAAGGAACGCCATGCCCGGTCCGTTGGTCATTACGAGCATATCGGCGAGCGAGACATCCAGAGCGGCGCAAATCGCCTGCAGAGACTGGATCGAGAACGACGACAGGCCCCGCTCGATCTGAGAGAGGAACCCGATCGACAGTCCGCACTGCTGGGAGAGCACGCGCAAGGAGAGTCCCCGCAGGCGCCGGAGATGTCGCACCTTTCGCCCGACCTCCTCAAGGCGATCTGTTTCCATCCACCACTCTAGTACGCCGAGTGAACGTCTGTCAAGAGAGAGTGAACGCCGTTCACTCGCGGTGAACTGGCGGGCGTCGATGGGTCCCTTGTCGATATGCGGTCAGGCTACGCACGCACACCTCCGCAATCGACTCTCGCTGCCCCGCCGCGTCCGCCTTTGCTGCCCCTGTTCTCTGCGCCTATACTTGCGCGGTCATGGTCTCCCTTGGCGTCAGGATTCGTGACCTGCGAAAGGCCCAAGATCTCAGTCTGGCGCAGCTCGCCACGGAGTGCGGCTGCTCGACGAGCTTCCTGTCCCAGGTCGAGCGCGGGCTCTCCTCCATCTCGATCCCCGTTCTTGGAACGGTCTGTGAGGCCCTTTCGATCTCCCTCAGCCAGTTCTTCTCCGGACTCGAGGCGGACGGCGGCGCGGGGGCCGTCAAGGATCCGCTTTCGTCCGTCCTCCGCGTCGGCGAGCAGGTCGGCATCAACCTCTCCCAGGCAGCCATCAAGTACCGCTTCCTGACGCGCGATCTCCCGCTACGTGGCTTCGACATCGTCGTCGGCGAGATTCCGTCGGGCTACGTCTACCCGCCCGCGGCACACGATGGCGAGGAGTTCGGCTACATCCTGGAGGGGCACCTGCGCCTGTGGATCGAGGATCGGGAGGCCGACCTCGGCCCCGGGGACAGCTACCACGTCGTTTCGACATCGCCCCACGGGTACCAGGCTCTGGGATCGGAGTCGGTGAAGGTGCTGTGGGTACAAACCGTGCAGCATCTGGAGATCCGCGAGGGCGTTCCTGTCAATGACCCGTCGAGGCCGTAGGCCGTAGCCTTCAGGCTCCTAGGCTGTCCGATCTCAGAATCGTGTTGACAGCCAATCACCGCAGAGCGCGCAGAGAAGGCAGGGCCCCTGTAGCGTCGGAGCTTGTCTCCGACGTCGACGTGCGACGTTCGCGAATCTGGAACAAACTGAACGTCGGAGACAAGCTCCGACGCTACAAAGGAACGGCGGAATCGTCGTGGTCCTCTTGGCGATCTTGGCGCGCTTTGCGTGATGAACGGCGCCTCTCACGCCAAGAGCGCGCGTCACGCAGGGCTACAGTTCGCTGTGCGCGGTGCGGGCGATGACTTCGTCCTGCAGCGGACGGTCGAGTCGGTGGAAGTAGTCGCTGTAGCCGGCGACGCGCACGATGAGGTCTCGATACTCCTCAGGGTGCTCCTGCGCTCGGCGCAGGGTCTCGGAATCCACCACGTTGAACTGGATGTGGTGCCCGTCGTATCGGAAGTACGTGCGCACGAGATCGGCCACCTTGCGTAGTCCCGCCTCGTCCTTGAGGACGTCGGGGAGGAAACGCTGGTTCAGCAGCGTGCCGCCGGTGCGTACGTGGTCGATCTTCCCCACCGAGCGGATCACGGCCGTCGGCCCGTGGGTGTCGGCGCCCTGCGTTGGCGAGATCCCGTCCGAGAGAGGCACCCCGGCGCGGCGTCCGTTCGCGCTCGCCCCGACGACACTGCCGAAGTACACGTGGACGGTCGTCGGCAGGAGGTTGACCCGATACTTGCCCCCTTTGGTGTTCGGGCGACCGTCGAGCGCGTCAAAGTAGGCGTCAAAGGCGGCGCGGGCGATGGTGTCGGCACGGTCGTCGTCGTTTCCGAAGAACGGCGACTCCTCGGCAAGGAGGCGACGCTCGCGAGCGTGCCCGACGAAATCGTGTTCGAGCGCGTCCAGCAGAGCGTCCATGGTCATCGTTCGTCGTTCGAAGACATGCTCGCGGATCGCCGACAGCGAGTCCGTCGTCGTCCCGAGTCCGACGCCCTGAATGTACGTCGTCGGGTGACGCGGCCCCGGACCGTTGTAGTCCTCGCCTTTCGCGATGCAGTCGTCGACAAAGACGGACAAGAACGGCGCCGGCATGTGCTCCGCGAACAGCCGCTCGATGCGGCTGTTGCCTTCGATCTTGAGGTCGACGAAGTAGCGCAGCTGCGCGCGGTACGCCGCGAACAAATCGTCGAACGTCCGGAACTGGCGCGGGTCGCCGGTGGCGGGCCCGATGCGCTTGCCCGTCCGCACGTCGACGCCGTCGTGCAAGGCGAGCTCGAGGAGTTTTGGCCAGTTCATGTAGCCGGTCAAGACGCAGCTCTCGGTCCCGAACGCGCTGATCTCGACGCAGCCGCTCGGCCCGCCCGATCTCGCCTCCTCGAGCGACTTCCCGACGCGGAGGAACTCCTGCACGATGGCGTCGGTGTTGAAGATCGACGGCTGCCCGAAGCCCTGGCGCACGACCTCGAGAGCGCGCAGGAGGAATCGATCCGGACTCTTCTTCGACAGCTGGATGCACGAGCCGGTGTACGGCAGGCGCATCTCCTCGATCACCTCGAGGACGAGGTACGAGAGATCGTTCACGGCGTCGTCGCCGCTTGACGTCACGCCGCCGACGTTGATCAAGGTGAAGTCGTTGTACGTCGCGCTTTGTTCCTCGGTCACGCCAACCTTCGGGGGCGCCGGCTGGTTCGAGAACTTGATCCAGAAGCACTCGAGCAGCTCTCTCGCCCCTTCGCGCGTCAACCGGCCTGCGTCGAGGTCGCGCCGATAGAAGGGATAGAGATTCACATCGAGGCGCCCGGGATTGAGGGAGTCCCATTCGTTCAGCTCGGTGATGACGCCGAGGTGGACGAACCAGTACATCTGCAGGGCCTCGTGGAAGGTGCGCGGCGCCCGCGCCGGCACCCACGAGCACATGTCCGCGACGCCCGTCCATTCCTCCCGACGCGTCGGGTTCGTCTCCATCGCCGCCAGGCGCCGCGCCGCTTCGGCGTGCCGCTCGGCAAATCGGATCACGCCGTCGCAGGCAATCGACATCGCCTCGAGTTCGTCGACCCGTGCCTCCCAGCCCGCCTCCCCCCGCTCCTCGATGCCACGGCGAGCGGCCTCGATCCGCGCCTGGAAGTCGCGCAGTCCGAGTCGGTAGATCTTCCCATCCAGGACCGCGTGTCCCGGCGATCGCTGCTCCATGAACTCGGTGAACACGCCGGCCGTGAACGCGTCCATCCACTCCGGCGAGACGGCGGCGAACACCTTCTCCCGCATCGTCCGCCCTTCCCAGTACGGGATCACGGTGTCGCGATACAGGTCGACGACCGCGTCATCGACCTCGAACGGCGTCGTGTTCCGCGTCGCGAGGATGCGCAGGTCGTCGAGCGAGTGGCAACAGAGCTCCGGATAGGTCGGCGTCGCTTTCGGCGCGGGTCCGCGTTCTCCGACGATGAGCTCTCCGTCCCCGAGGGTGATCGCCTTCCGCTCGAGCAGGTAAGAGAGCGCCTTGGCGCGGTGTACGGGAACCGAGTCGCCGCCTGCGTTCTCTTTCTCGAACCGGGTCAAGAGCTCGGCCCGCTCCCCGCTCACGGTCGGCGCGCTGTCCACGCACGCGTCCCTCAGCCTTCGGATCCGCTCGTTCATTGTCTCACCCTCCGATCGTGACCGGTTTGCCCGTCGAGCGACGCAGTCCCTCGGCCGCGCGCTCCACTTCTTGCGGCCCCGCGCCGGGGACGATCGGCAGCGCCGTCGTCCGGCCAAGCCGCTCGAGCTTGGCCTCTCCCGCCCGGTGATACGGCAACACCTGCACCGCTTCTACGGACCGGAGGTCGCGAACGAGTCGCCCTATCGCCGCCAGATTCTCCACATCGTCGTTGACTCCGGGGATCAGCGGGACGCGCACCCACATGCGCGCCCCCAGGGCGTCGAGGAGGCGGGCGTTCGCGAGGATCTGCTCGTTGGCGACGCCCGTCCCCGCCTCGTGCCGCGCACTGTCCATGACCTTGAGGTCGTAGAGGAAGAGGTCGGTGAGCTTCGCGAAAGCTTCGACGACCTCGGTGGGCCCGTAGCCGCTGGTGTCGACGGCCGTGTGAATGCGCCGCGCGCGGCACGCCGTGAGGATCTCAAGAGAGAACTCGGCCTGAGCCAACGGCTCGCCCCCGGACAGCGTCACTCCTCCACCCGACTGGTCGTAGAAGAGGACGTCGCGATCGATCTCGCTAAGCAGCTCGTCGCGACGCCATCTTCGCCCAACCACTGCGCGCGCCTGCGCCGGACAGGCCGCGACACAGCGGCCGCACCCCGTACACGCGTCGCGATCTGTCCAGGAGACGCCACCCCGAAGAGCAACGGCACCTTCCGGACATGCGGGCACGCAGGCGCCGCAGCCAACGCAGGAAGCGACATCGAAGAAGATCTCGGGACCGGCGCGCTGACTCTCCGGGTTGTGACACCACCGGCACGAGAGCGGGCAGCCTTTGAGAAAGATCGACGTCCGTATGCCCGGCCCGTCGTGGATGGCGAACCGCTTGACGTCGAAGACAGCGCCTGCTTGCGTCAACGCGCAGCCAGCGCCATGCAGTGTCACTTCACGCTGTTCCACATCCGCGCCCACGCCTTGCTGCATGGGGTCATTATACCGCCGTGCAGCGGCGCGAGTTGCTTCGCCGCAACGTACAGTGTCACTGCACGGCGAGTCGACGGGCTCCGCGTCCCGCTACACGGCGACGCGGTGCCCAAGCTGATCGACGCGCACGGCTTAGCCGAGAATTGCCTTGAGGTCCGCCTCCGGCGTCGTGATCGGTGCAAGGCCGAAGGTCTTGACCAGCACGTCGAGCACGGCGGGCGTAACAAACGCGGGCAGCGAAGGCCCGATGCGGATGTTCTTGATCCCGAGATGGAGCAGGGTCAGGAGGATGACGACCGCCTTCTGCTCGTACCAGGAGAGGATGAACGAAAGCGGCAGCGAGTTCACGTCGGTCTCGAACGCACCCGCGAGCGCGACGGCAATCTGGATCGCCGAGTACGCGTCGTTGCACTGGCCGACGTCAAGCAGTCGCGGAATGCCAGCCACTTCGCCAAAGTCGAGCTTGTTGAATCGGTACTTGCCGCAAGCGAGCGTCAGGATCACGCAATCTGGGGGCACAAGCTGTGCGAACTCGGTGTAGTAGTTCCTTCCGGGCTTCGCGCCATCGCAGCCGCCGACGAGGAAGAAGTGGCGAATCTTGCCGCTCTTCACGGCATCGACGACGGCTCCGGCGACGCCGAGGACGGCATGGTGTCCGAATCCCACGGTGATCGTCCGATCCGACCCCGCCTGCGCGAAACCGGGTGCGGCCAGCGCGGCGGCGATGACCGGCGCGAAGTCCCGGCCGGCGATGTGCCGCACGCCGGGGAACGCCACCAGGCCGCAGGTGAAGATGCGGCCGATGTAGGTCTCCCGAGGCTTCTGGATGCAGTTCGTCGTCATCAAGATCGCGCCAGGGAAGGCGTCGAACTCCTTCTGCTGATCCTGCCAGGCGCCGCCGTAGTTCCCCACCAAGTGCTTGTGCTTCTTCACGCCGGGATAGCCGTGGGCGGGGAGCATCTCGCCGTGCGTGTAGACGTGGATCCCCTTGCCCTCGGTTTGCTTCAGCAGCTCGTCGAGATCCTTGAGGTCGTGTCCCGAGACGAGGATGGCCTTGCCGGCGACGGGTTCGATCCGAACGGCCGTCGGCACCGGCATGCCGTAGGCGCTCGTGTTCGCCTCGTCGAGCAGCTCCATGACCCGCAGGTTGACCTCGCCGCAGCGCAGGCACATGGCCGTGAGCGTTCCGACGTCGGTTGGATCGCCCGCCAGGAAGTCGAGCGCCTCGTGGAAGAACGCCCACACGGCCTCGTCCTCCTTGCCGAGAAGGACCGCGTGATCGGCGTACGCGGCCGCGCCCTTGAGCCCGTACGTCAGGAGCTCCTGCAGTCCGACGGCGTCATCGCCGTGTGCCGCGCGTCGAACGTCGACGCCGATCGCCTGTTCCTGTTCGAGAAGTCCTGCCAGCGTCGCTGCGGGCGCGAACGCCGCAGGCCCGGACAAGACGGCCGCCGGCCGCCCGGCCTTCTTCGCCGCCTCCTCGGCCAAACGCTTCGCCTGATCGCGCATCGATGCCGCCCGGCGCACGAGGCTTTCGAGCCGGCCGGGATCGAAGTTGACGTTTGTCACCGTCGTGAACAGCGCCTCGACGATGAAGCGGTCCACGTCTCGGTCCCGCGCGCCGAGCTGACGCGCCCGACGCGCGTACATCGCGATCCCCTTGGTGGCGTACACGAGGAGGTTCTGCAGCGCCGCCGAGACGGGATCCTTGCCGCAGACTCCGAACGAAGTACACCCTGTCCCATTCTTCGTTTGCTCACACTGATAGCAGAACATCCACCCTCCGTCCTTCTGCGACGATGTCTTCCAGGGTCGTCGAGCGCAAGTGCTCGAACACCTGACTCCGAACTCCCGCAACCACCTCGCCAAGGGCACACGTCGTCCGCCGGCACACCGGCTTGGCGAACAGGCACCCGTCGTGCCGCATCGGCCCTTCCAAGGCCTCGTAGATGTCGAGGAGGCGGATCTCCGTGCGGGGCTTGGCCAGGGCGTAGCCTCCGTGCGGGCCGCGCCGCGCCTCGAGCAGGCCGGAACGCGTGAGCGTCTGGAGCACCTTCGAGAGGTGGGCGATCGAGACCTCGAGGTTCTCCGCCGCGGCGGCCGCCGACAACGGTTGGTCGGCTCGGGCCAGCACGATCATGGCGTGCAGCCCAATCGCCGTCGCCTCCGACATTCTCACGAGTTCCGCCATGGTCCGTGTCTCCGTATCTCGGTAATGTGGTACCAGTATACGCTTATCCATCGAGCGGACAAGGCGGGGCATGCCCGCGTAGAAGGGATCTACCGCGCCTGTACCCTGGTTGGACCTGGTGTCAGCCGCCGCGCTCTACGGCACGCGGAACCCGCGCACGCCGACCACGGGGCCGTCGCCGCCGTACTCGAGCCGAACGACGGCTTGGTAGATGCCGCTCGGCAGACCCGCAACCGCAGCGGACTCAGAAACGGACACGACTCGCGCGCTCCCGGGCAGGACCTTGAACTCCGCGATCGCCGTCCGCCGCACGACGGTGCCCGTTCGGTCCACGATCTCGAGCTGGCCGCTCACGACAAGTTCGACGTTGCCCTCGTTCTCGAACGTCGAGGTCACCGCAAGCGGCGCCGTGCCTAGAACGCTCACGCTTGACACCTTGCCGGCGAGAACTTCCGTGCCCGGCGCCGTGACGAAGATCTTGATCGCCGTGCGCGGAATGCTGAGGATTCGGGTGCCGCCCTGTTCGATGATCTCGGGCTGCGCTTCGACGAAGAGGGAACTCCAATACGAGCCGTTCATTGCGTCCGGCGTCGTGATCGTGAGCGCGACCTCCCTCCTCTCGCCCGGCAAGAGCTGGATGCTGCCCTCCGATACGACGATCCAGCTCGTACACGAGCGCTCGACCGTGTCGAAACTCCCGCCTGCGGGGTCGAGACTCGAGAGCTCGACCGGTCCCGAATACGCCTCCGTGAGGACGAGACCTTGGAAGTCGACGAGCGTCTCGAGGCGAAGCGTCACGATCCTGGCTTCGACGCTGCGCGTGACGGTGACGGCCGCGCCCGCCGCGGGCGCCTGAGTCTCGCTCCCATCGAGCCGACGGACGCCCGCGACCGCGCCCGTCACTTGGGGGACGCCGGTCCGAAACGATCCGACGATCGACAGCCCGTCCGCCGCGCCGGCCACCTCGTACTGGATCGTAACGACGTCCCCTGCGGCGAAGGACCCGTCGAGCGTCCAGCGGGCACCGTTCACCGGGATGCCCCAATCGTGCTCCCCGTCCGCCGCGCGCTTCCAGTCTCCGAGATAGAGGCGAACCTCCTCCGGCGCCTCCTGGTCGCCTTCGAGGAGCAGCGTGTAGGTCTCGGTCGTTCCGGGAGCCTGCGCCAGATCGAGGCGGTTCGGGATGACGCGCGCCGCCCACGATGCCGCTCCGAATGTCGCCACGAGTGCAAGCGCAAAAGCGCAGAGCCTGGCCGCTTGTGTCTTCACGAACCCTCCATCCGCACCCGCCTAGTCCAATGCGACGGTGTACGTGATCGTGATCTCGTAGATTCCCTCCGGCAGGCTTGCGAAGTCCGCTTGAGCAACTCGAAGAGCGTAACCGACCGACACGTCCGTCGTGCCGGCGCCATTCGAGTGGCTGCCCACCGTGATCTCGAGGATTCTCTCAACCACTGTCTCCGAACCGCCCGCTGGGACCACGCACGTCGCGAGGGGCGAGAGCGTCCACCCCGACGCTGTGCTCTGGACCCGCAGCGTCGTGCTGTTGAGGGCGGGGAAGAGTCCTGGACCCGTCACTTGCGGAAACGCGACGTCCGCTCCCGCCGCCACCTGCACAGAGAGAGACGCCCCGACGCAAGCCGGCCCATCGACCCACCCTTGCAGAAACTGGCCACCGCTGTAGACCCCCACCGGGACCATAGAGACGCTCCACCGGCCGGTCGCGTCGATGTTGAATGTCTGCTTTTTCTTGTTCGGGGTGACCTTCAGCCCGTAGAGGGGCGTCGTGACCCACTCGAAGGCCCCCGACGTCCACCACAGGGCATCCCGGAATTCATCGCAGGATCCGAGAATCCAGTACGCGCACGACGGGTTCGATGCGCCCTTCACTTCGTACGCGAAGCGTGTGTAGTCCCCTCTTGCATAGTAGCGGCTCGACAGGAGCGTGATCGTCACGCCGCCGATCGTGACGGAGGACGCGGCCGCCGCGGGGATCGCGACGAGCAGGGTCAGGCTGACTACGAGGATCGCCGCACACGCACACCTCGCACCGCGGCCCCAAAGCCTCTGCTTGTTGGTCCCCACGTCGTCCCCCTTCCGCCGAGCCATCCTACCTCGATTCTTCCTGGGCCGAGGGCTCCGCCAGACTCACGCGGTCTTGTCGAACCCCTCCGACCCGGGGTCGAACAAGTGCTGCACGAGGTTCTGCTGGAGTTCGGCCAGTCGTTCGAGCGCCGACGCGATCCTGACGCGGTACTCGATCGGGAACGGCACGGCTCGCACGCCGCGGATTCGGCCGATGTCGATGCGCGGCGCGGGGTCATGCTCTCGCTGTTGCGCGTCAAGCGAGACGTAGCAGAGCGCTTCGCGGGCCTTGAAGATCTCGGCGATGCCTTCTTCGGTGATGTTGACGGAGTCCGCCAGCTCCGCCAGCGTCGGCAGCCTGCCAAGCTCACGCAGGAGCCGCGCTTGAGCTCGCTCGATCTGGCGGTTCAGATCGTGCATCCACTGGGGCACCGGGACGCGCGCCGCTTGGTCGCGAATGTGCCCGCGCACTTCGCCCTTGATGAGGTTCTCCGCGTACGCAACGAACGTCTGCCCACGCGAGAGGTTGAAGTTGTAGACGGCGTTCAACAGGCCGAGATACCCGGGGCGGAAGAGCTCGTCCGGTGTGAAGCCCGACGTGGAAAACGCATCGCGCACCGCCGCCTCGACGAGGGGAATGGCGAGGCGAAGCAGCTCCTCCCTCGCGTGTCGTTCCTGTTCAGGGTCGCCGGCCGCTTCGCGAAGAGCCCGCTCCGCTCGCTCGTTCAGATCCCTGTTCTGCTCGGTCTCCATGACTAGAAGGTCAACTCGAATCCGAAGGCCACGAGAGTGACACCGTCCCACGCAAACTCGGCCTTCGTGGACAGTTGGACCCCGCTAAACGCAACGCTGGCCCGAATGCACTCGCTCGCGAAACCCAACGCGTCGAACGTCGTCAGACTGACGAAGGTGACCGGATCGATGGAGGTTTCGATCGCGACGATTTCGGCCTCGAAGAGGAAGAGGTCGTCGAAGTCCGTCTCGCTCGTCACGGTCACGCCGCACAGCTCGAAGGCCACGCCGAATCCCTGGCCCGCGAAGATGACGGGAAGCGGAACGGGAAATGAGGGTTCGGCGAACCCTGTCCAGGAGGTGAAGCGGATCACGTCGATCGACAGATCGACGATGACGTCGATTTCCGTGATCGCAAACGCGCCGTCGACGGTGACCGCTGTGAGGAATCCGAGCGACGGATCGTCGAAGTCGTAGCCGAACTCGAACACCATCTGCGCAAACCCCAACTCGTCGAACCACGTCGTGTGGCTGACAAGGAGACCCTGGAAGGCGAAGGTCAACCGCAGCAGTTCTTCCTCGAAGTAGAGTCCGTCGACGATCGTCACGTCGAGGTCCGGGGCGGGGGTGCAAACCGTGTCCAGATGCGTGAACAGGAAGAGCATCTGTTCGGAGAACGGCGCCGAGGCGCCGCCGAGGACGTTGACCAAGTCGATCGCCCCGAATCCCGTGACGCTCGCGATCCCTAGGCCGCAGGGAATCTCGCTCTGGAATGCCACCACAATGCCCATGTCGTAGCTGGGCGTCTGGACCGAGCCGGTGTTGGCGAAGATCCAGTCCACGCCGATCTCGACCCCAACGATGGACAGGTCGAGCGACAGCTCGTTCCAGTCGAAGTTCGGCTCGAAACGAATCTCCTCGGCGATCTTCGCCGCGCCGAGGTCCACGCCGAGGGACACGCGCTGGAACGTGAACCCCGTGAGATCGAAACCCGTCTCCGACTCGAGAGCGAACCCAGGAATCTCAAACGACAACTGAAGGTTCGACCCGATGTTGTAGGACGCCGGCGGAACGGGCGTGTACGTGACTTCAAGCCCGACGCTGGCCGAGAACCCGAGGTCGCTCGCCCATGCCGGCGCTGCCGCCGCAAGAATCAGAACGGCAACCCCAGCGGCTCGTCCTATGCCTTTCCAGAGCATCATGCCCTCCTCCTGGAACCCACCGCGCAAGAGTAGGGCAGGTTGAGACCGGAAGGGGGAAAAAGGTTGCGGGACGCGACGCGGGTTCGTCACCGCATTCTAGGACATCTGTACCCGGCGTTACGGAAAGAGAGAGCGCCCTTCCCCGCTGGGGCGGGCGCTCTCCCGCCAACCGGACGCTTCGCTACTTACGGATCTCCATCTTCATCGCCACGAGGCCGGTCAGGAGCTTCGGATAGAAGTCCGTCGACTTCTGCGGCATCTTCTCGCCGTGGTCCGCGACACGAACCACCTCGTCCGCCCCGGTCGGGTTGAGGAGGAAGAAGATCTGCTCCGTCCCCGACTCGATGCCCTTCCTCCCCTTCTCGAGGGTCACGGAGTAGGTGATGTTGCGCTCTTCCTCGAGCGCCTGCGCATCGATCCCCAACAGCGGTTCAAGGATCGCAGCGTGGAGGATCGAGACGTCGAGCCGCCTGTAGTCCGCGGACCACGATCCCGCGATGAGCCGATCCATGATCCGCTCGTCGCGAAACTCAAGCGTCGCCTGCACGCCCCGCGCGGCGAACCCAAACGTGTGTCGATCCTTGCCGGCGCGCGTTGCCTCCACCATCGCCTCAAACGTTGGGAACCGCGTGACCGCGAACAGCTCGGCCGCCTTGGCGAGGAAGGACTCCGCGTCGAATCCCGCAACCCCGTGCACGAGACGGTGGATCGGTCGGATGGACATCCCGGGTTCTGCGACGTTGAACAGGGTCATCAGTCGCTTGTCGAACGATTCGGGCGCCGCGGGCGTCCATCGCTTCTCGCGACACTCGCGCTGGTAGTTGCCCGACGTCTCGAACCGGTGGTGGCCGTCGGCGATGTACAGCTCCTTGTCCCCGAGCGCCTCCTGGACGCGGCGGATTACGTCGGGGTCTGTCACCTGCCACACTCGGTGGAGGTTGCGATCGGCGTCCTCGGCCACCATCGTCGGCCTGACTCCGGCCACGGCGGCGGCGATGGCGCGGTCAGCCTGCCGCTCGGGGTCCTGATAGAGCATGAACACGTGCTCGAGGTTCGCCTCCGTCGCCCGCATCAGCTTGAGGCGATCCTCCTTCGGCCCCTTGAGCGTTCGTTCGTGAGCGTGAACGCCCTCCGGCTCAAGTTGCGCGAGCGCCATGAACCCCTTCCGCGTCAGACGCTCGCCGCCGAACGTGTACTCCTGGTGGTAGACGTAGAGAGACGGCTCCTTGTCGCGAACGAGGGCGCCGTCCTCCAGCCACCCGTTGAGCGTCCGAGCGGCTCGCGTGTAGACGTTGTTCCGCTCATCGTCGCCGGGTTCCGCGCGCCCCTTGGTGATCCTGACGATGTTGTGGGGATGGCGCGCGTGCAGCGCGGTCTGCACGTCGTCGGGCACTCGGTCGTAAGGGGGGGCCACGACGTCCGTCAGACTGCCGACCTTCCGCTGGTCGAAGTGAATGCCGCGAAACGGGAAAACCTGTGCCATCGCTCCCTCTCTACTTTCCCGCCGTCTTGGCGAACTCGATGACGATTCGTGCGGCCTCGTCGCCCACCCTGGCCTGAGCCTCCTGCGTCGCCGCGCCGATGTGGGGGGTGAGCGAGACGTTCGTCTGCCGGAGCAAGGGGTCGTCGGACGTCGGCGGCTCGGTCGCGAAGACGTCGAGCGCCGCGCCCGCCACCTTTCCCGTCTCGAGCGCTCGCACGAGGGCAGCCTCGTCGACCACTCCACCGCGCGCGCAGTTGACGATACGCGCCCCCGGCTTCATTTGAGCGAACTCGTTCTCCCCGATCGTCGCCCCGACGGCCGGGTCGTAGGGGATGTGAAGCGAGATGAAGTCGCTCTTGGCCAGCAACTCACCGAGCGGGACAAAGCGCGCGATCCCAGGAAGTGGGGTTGCCGTCAGCACCGCATCGTAGCACAGCACGGTCATCCCCAGCGCGTTCGCCTTGCGCGCGAGGGATTGGCCGATGCGCCCGATGCCGATGATGCCGAGCGTCTTCCCCTCGATCTCCACGCCCTCGAGCTGCTTCTTCTCCCACTTGCCGGCCTTCGTCGATGCCGTGCCACGCCCAATGTGCCTCGCCAGCGAGAGCATGTGGCCGAGCGCTAGTTCGGCGACCGAGTTCGAGCTTGCGCCGGGCGTGTTGCGCACCTCGATACCCTTCGCGCGCGCGTGGGCGGCATCGACGTTGTCCAACCCCACGCCGGCGCGGACGATCAGCTTCAGACGCTTGCCCGCATCGATGACCTCCGCGCGGACCTTCGTCGCGCTCCGCACGACGATCGCGTCGTACCCGACGATCTCGCGCACGAGCGCCTCGGGAGTGAGATTCGTCTTCTCGTCCACGATGAGGCCGGCATCACGCATCGCCTTCACGGCGCCCGCGTCGAGTGGGTCCGAGGCCAGAACCTTGAACGTCATTTGCTCCTCCTCTAGAGTCCGACGATGGTCTCGATCGCGCGCAGGAGACCGTAGATCTGATCGATCTGGACGTCGCCCATGTGGGCGATCCGGAAGGTCTTCCCCTTTAGATCGCCGTACCCGTTCTCGATCCGCGCGTTGTAGTCGTTGACCAACGATTTGATCATCGCCGACGCATCGATCTCGCGCGTGTTCTTGATGCACGTCAGGGTCTGCGACCAGTACCCCTTCTCCGGGTAGATGTCGAAGTGCTTCTTCGCCCACGCCTGAACGGCGGCCGCCATCTTGGCGTGACGGGCGAAGCGATTCTCGATCCCCTCCACGGCGATCGCATCGAGCTGCGCGTCGAGGGCGAACATCTGGGGAATCGCAGGCGTAGCCGGGGTTTGATTCTTCTGATGGAACTTGTACATATCGGGCAGGTTGAAGTAGAAACTGCGCGGCGGTACGTGCTTCGCGCGCTCGAGCGCCCTCGCGCTCACCGCGGCGACCGCGAGGCCGGGAGGAAGCGCGAACGCCTTTTGCACTCCCGCGAGCACGTAGTCGATTCCCCACGCATCCGTGTCGATCTTCGTGCCCGCCATGCCGCTCACGGCGTCGACGAGAAGGTAGACGTCCGGGTACTGCCGAACCACCTCCGCGATCGCCTGGAGGGGGTTCATCATTCCTGTCGAGGTCTCGTTGAACACGAGAGCTACGGCGTCGTACTTGCCCGTTCGCAGCTGCGCGTCGACCATCTCGGGCTTGATGGCGGTGTCCCAAGGGACTTCGAACGCATCGCAAGGGACGCCGTTGCCGACGGTAATCTCGTGCCACCGCTTCGAGAAGGCCCCGTTTACCAGGTTGAGGCAGCGCTTGGCGACCAGGTTCGTCACCGCGGCCTCCATCGCTCCGGTCGAAGAGGCGGTGAAGAGGAGCACGGGATTCTCGGTGTAGAGGATCTTCTGCAGCTTCGGCTGGATGCGCGCGTACAGCTCCGAGAACTCGGGCGATCGATGGTGGATCTGCGGCGTCGCGAGTTCCTTCAGGATCTCCGGCCGGACCTCGGTCGGACCCGGCGTGAAGAGACGCTTGAACATGGTTCCCTCCATGCGAACGGACG
>Ga0315287_10003407_pt1 | contig 15330 bp, 8 predicted proteins | sample YL17G11_0_MG_FD_205037 | JGI IMG/M metagenome (GOLD analysis project Ga0315287, IMG submission 205037) | Sediment microbial communities from Yellowstone Lake, YNP, Wyoming, USA - YL17G11_0 | ecosystem: Environmental > Aquatic > Freshwater > Lake > Sediment | place: USA: Wyoming | collected... | reverse complement strand
CGGATTTGAAGGATCTGCCTGATTGGTCTACGTCAAGTAGAGAGCCACAACATTCCTCTGGTGCAGAATCAAAAAGACTCCCGACCCCTTAGATTCCTCCCAAGCCGTTTGTCGTAGTCGACCATCTTCATCACGCGACTGAGGAACTCGTCACGATCTGTGGCAGCTTCATTTTTTGATCCCTCATATTGTCGACGACCATATAAGGCGTTAAACGCTATAAACAGGAATACAAATTCGGCATGTTTCTGGCCGGATGGAAGAGCGTCTGCAGCGTTAATCCAGGAGCTGGCCCGCTGCAAACGGTCATGAAGATTCTGATTCCCCATCTCGCCGGACCCCATTAGTTCGGTAGGGCTTAGTCTAGTAGAGCCTTAATCAGCACATCCTTCGCGTCGGTGAAGTACTGAATGTTGATTTTAGTGACCATGTCATCAGATAGATCATTCATCTGCTTCCTCGCAGAGACAGGGATCAATAGCGTTGCGGCGCCCTTCTCCACAGCCAGTTCTGCAACATTCACCGCATTGTAGATCGGCTCAAGCGAACCGCCGAGATTCAGCCCCCCCGAGACAACAAGTCCACCCTTCAGGCTTTTCTGCAAGAGGGCCGAACACAGGGACAGCAACACTCCGATCCCAACCGCCGCACCACTTTTCGAGGCGTCAAAAGCTCGAAGCTGCACCGAGAACTCATGCGCTCTGGGATCTCGATCACCCACCAACTCTTTCGCCCTCGCATAGAGATTCTGCTCGGCACAACGAACGCTCTCCTTGAACGGAGCGGGAGCCGGCTGATTCAATATCTTCACCCCACTGCCTGGACCTTCAGTAACATCAATTCGATACAGGCCTGAGTTTTCCTCTTGAGCGCCAGGCGAAATCACCCACACTTGACCGGGAGGAAGCGGATCCGTGCCAATGCTGTTCTCGCTGTAAAGCTCGGGCGTGGCCACAAACTGCTCCACCCCGTCATCGCCCATCGAATAGCTGAACTGGGTGTTGCGAAACTCGGCGGACCCGATGCGTTTTTGCTGTTCTTTGACTCGCCGGCGGCACTCCAGTGCGATACGCAACGCCCACTCCAGCACTTCGTCGGAAACTGGAGTATCTGGGTTGGGGGACACTAGCTTGATGAGCCCGCTCACGGTTTTCTGGACGCCCGTCGTGTCGCGTCCACTCAAGGCACCACCCAAGTGAATGCGCCCTTGGAAGAGGTTTTGCCGGCTCTGGCGCCGCAATTGGTTCCAGCACTCGGAAAGAAAGTCGCTCACAAGGCCGAAGTGATTGGTCAGAAGATCGCGGTTTACTTTTGGCACATCCCAGCCTGGCAGATACGCATGGATGCGGTCCATGAACGCGGTGTCGTGGCGCATCTCGATCGGCAGTGGGCCGAAAAGGTGACCAACCCGCTGCTGGTGTTGCACGTCCACGTCGAAGTTGCCCACCATGACGATACCGCCATCGGCGCGGATGCTCTCCTTTCCACGGCTGAACTCGCCGGACTCCATGTAGCCCTTCATGATGTTCACGCCATCCTTCTGGTCGAAGGACACGCCAGAGATTTCATCGAAGCAGACCACATCATACTGGCAGACCAATCCGCGCTGACCGTTGGCATTATTGACGAACATGCGGGCGACGGTCGCTTTGCCTCCTGAGATCAGGTGGGCATACGGCGAGACTTGCTGGAACAGATGGCTCTTGCCAGTGCCTCGCGGGCCAAGCTCCACCATGTTGTAGTTGCGCTCCACGAACGGGACCATCCGGAGAAGCACCATGTCGCGGGCACGAGGGGTGAGCTGTTCCGGCTCCATGCCGATGCTCCGGATCAGGAAATCTTTCCACTCTTCAGTGGCAAAGGCCTCCCGGCCCTGATAGAGCGCCGGCAGCACTTCGCGCTTGGACAACTGGATCTCGCGAAGCGATTCAATACCGAACGGGCGGCCATTATTCTCCTGAGCGATGGTGGGGTCGTAGGCAAGCTCGACCTCCGCATAGAAGCCGCCCGTGAGCATTCGTTCATTAGCGTGAACCATCTCTTCACCGATCCGCACGTCCTTCAGTTGCAAGCTCGGCAACGTGGCCAAGAACGAATCAGTCCCGGCATCCAATCGAGCGGTGATAATATCGATCAGCTTCACCTGCCCTTTGGACTTGGCGCGGGCTTTGAACAGCTCATGTTCCCCGGCGCGGATGGTCTTTTCGCCGAGCTGACGCTCGACAATCTTGAGGCCTTCGGCGATGTCATCCTCATCCACCGAGGCGCAGTAGCGGCCCAGCAGAAATTCGGCGACGTAGGTTGGGATCGGATACTGCCCCTTGAATTTGCGCACGAGGTCTTTGCGTACCACATAGCCTTCAAAGGCTTTCGTGGCAATCGTATCGATGGGGTCCAGTTGTTGGCTCATAAGGTTATTTTCCAAGAGTGGTGGATAGCGAATCAATCACCTGCCCCAAAGCATCCAGCAAAACAATCTCGGCTTCTTTGCCGATGTCGCCATCGTCTTTGAGGAACACCGTCACCTTGCCGTCGGGTGTGGTTTCGCGTGCCTGCTTGTCCGGCAGTAGCGAAGTGTTCGGGTCGGATTGGCTGGTGCGGACATCCACGCGCACGCCTACACAATGTCCACCGACCGACACTCGACATTTTGCCCCGGTCCACTTTGATTCCAGCAAACGGGCCGAACTGCCCGTCGGACGCGCTGCCTTCACGCGAAGCACGGGTGTCACCATTTCCTGGAGTGACACGCCGCCATGGGAATATTCCATGGAGGCGCGGAAGCAGCCGGCTCCGGGAGGGCTTGCCATCATGACTTCAGGATTCCAATGCCATTTGAACGCCAGCGCGTTGGTCTTGGCCTCGGACTTCAACGCGGCGCATCGTCCCCAGCGGGTTTCAGCCAGAAACGACTTCAGTTCGACCTTCGGCAGGCCACCAGGCACCAGCAGCCAGCCGTGATCCGTCACCACAATCACCTCAGTCCAGCCGGCCTTGAGTAGCGCACCAATTCGACTAACCAGATCGCGAACTTCTGTTTCAACGCTGCGGGCCAGCTTCCAGCCTTCGGTGTGTCCGCGCTTGTCGAGCGCGCCTGCTTCCGTCCAGGCCGATCCGGATGGATCTCCGGTCTCCTCTGAGGCGAGGAATTGCCACCCGCGTGCTTTCAGAACGGACACAAAGCGATCCTGAGTCAGGAGCTGCCCCGTAGAAATCAGCCGCGTGGCGAACTCGTCACCTGCTTCACCACCCTGAACCGCGTCGGCGATAGGTGAAGCGGCCGGCTTGGCGGTGGCCGTGACCGACGGAATGGTCGACCACTCCCAGTCCCGCGTGGATTCAATCCCAACCATCGCCAGTTTCTCCGCCAACTCCTGGGCAACATCCATACGCAGTCCGTCGGCAAACAATACGAGCCGTCCCGTAGCAGTTTCAATTGGCTTGGCGCGCTTGGAAATCGACTGCCCATGGTCGTGAATAAGCTGTTGCAGGTGGCGGGCGGTGTTTTCGAGCCACGGCAGGTAGACGGCTCGTACGGTTCCGAGCACGGCACCATGCTGCTCCGGTGACCCGCATGCCGCCATGGTAGCGAGGGCGGCTGCATCCACGCGCCAGCCTTCGCTTGCATAAAATTCTGCATACACCTCCGGGGTCGGAGCGCCGGGGGCGGTCTGGCATAAACTGGCCAGTTCCGCTAATGGTTCGAGAGCCGTCGCCAGCGGACTGAGCCCCAGCTTCCGCCACGGGTAATCGCGCCGGCGTGCGTGTTCAGCGTCCAGTTCAGCAACTCGACGAATCACCTCGTCCTGCGGACGATCCACCAGCTGCTCCAGAGCCTGCTGCAACTTCCGCTCTTCTCTTTCGTTGATGTTCGGCCATACCTCGGCCGAATCGAACATCGACGGATTCTTAGGCGCCGCCCGCTTCAGCCATTCCACAATCCCTGGATAACTGGCCGGAGCCTCGGCAAACCGTTCCCAGACCTTGCTCCAAGGGTTGCCGCGTTGAGCCAACAGCTTCGCCGCCTTGAGCGGACCGTCTTTGACCGGATCGAAGCGGAAGTCCGCTCTGCATTGCTCGCAGAATGCCCTCCATTCCGCGTCTGATCGGCGTTGTTTGAACGTCTCCGGATCACCCAGCCATCGCAACAGCAAGCCGGTAGCATCCGGTGCCACAAGCCCGTTGAAAAACTCTGAATCAAGTCGCCGGCCCTGCAACTGGGAAAGTGGTTCAACCATCAGCGACGGGAGCGCGCCGGCCAGCGCGTCGAGTGTCGCCTGGTCTTTGGCCACATCAAGCCCGAGGCCGCCGTGTTTGGAAACCAGGAAGGCGTAGGGCGTCCACTCCTTGCCGTTTATATGCAGCCACATCACACCTCGATACTGCAGCTCCACCAGCGCCGCGAGTTCCTGCGGACAATCTTCTGCCGCCCGCAATTTCTCCCGGCTGATGCCGGGCAGGTAAAAAATCGGGGTGGTTCCCACCGGCGGCGCACCTTCAACGACTCGCGCCTCGATGCAACGCAGCCACAGCGCCGGCCCAGTGCGCTTTTCCGGTGCATAACTGCCCAACAGAAACAGCTCAGGCAGCATCGGTAGTAGTTCGGGCATGATGCATTCCCACAACCGCTCGGGATCGGTCCAGAGAACCGCGCAGGGCGCAACTTGGTCCCCGGCGGCATAGGCCTGGGCAGCTGTTCTAAGGGTGGCGGCTATGCGTTGTCCGAGGGTCTCACTCATGCAAAACAGTTTCCCATTTCAGTTTCACCGATTTGTCCGTCTATGGACATTGCCAAGGACCAATCTCGTCCAGCGTTGTCCATAGAACCCACTGCATTGTTAAGAGTTTCTGTTCACGCTTGGACAACCTTATTCATGTGTCCCTCCGGTTTTGTCTTTGGCGGGAACCCACCGCGCCCAACGCCGGCCGCCTTTCGTTTCGACCTTTCCGTCGTCCTTTAGTCGTTTGAGCAGGTATTTGACGCGACGTTCCGACAAACTCGGAAGGACTTGAACCAAGTCGGCCAAAGGACTGCCTTGTTCGCGGTTGTCGCAGATATGCTTGTAAAGGAGCGTCATATTTTCCGACTCCCCTAATCCAAGGATACGGGTGTATGTCCCCTTCTGTCCGAGATGGGCGTAAAGGTTGCGAGAGAGGATGTACCGTCCGCGTCCAGCTTTCTCGACGATGCCAAGCTGGACCAAGTGCGACATGCGGTCACGCAAGACTTCCGGGACAAGTTGCTCCCGCTGCAACAAATCAAGGACGAGAAAATCCTGAGTCGCGAAACTTGCCAACCGCTCGCTGCCAACCTTCTCCAAGAACCGAATGAAGGCTGGGTTTTGGATTTCGCCACGCAGTTCCAACCGCACGTGGTGCGCGTCCGAACCGGCGAAGGTTGGCAGCGGTTTGCTCTGTCGGATAGTTTCCTCAAAAATCCGGTTCATTCCCTGCCCTGACCGTTCGATGAGTCCGCACCGTGCGAACGCCTCGGCCAGCCTACGGTTTCGCGGCGATTGTTGTTCGAGGATATTTTCCACCGTAATACCGGGCGGAAATCCTCCGGGGCTGGTGATTTCCAGATGACGGGGGAACTGTTTCACGAACACCGAACCGCTCAACCGGTAATCGCGATGACCCACAGCGTTCAAGATGACCTCGCGCACAACGCCTTCCGAGAAAGTCGGAAACTCAAAGCGGAACAACCCCTCCTGATAACTCTGCGCGTCGTTTCGTAGAGCGATCGCATTCCAGAGCGCGTCATAGAACGAAAAGAAACCCTGGCGATATTCGATCCGCTGTTGGAAGGGCACTGACCCTTCGCTGGAACGGTATTCAAAAATCACCTCCGCCTGTGCCAGATGTTTCCCCAACGCAGAGTGCGTGCCGAAAAGAATCAGCGCGGCGTAATTCAACTGTCCGTCCACCCGCAACTCGGCGTCCGCCAACAGGTGTTCTGGCGACAGCCTGCCCAGCGCGGCGTTGCCGGACTTTCGCTGCCACCGACCACGAAAATCCTCAATCGCTGCCATGTCGAGGTCCGCCATTGTCGCCTTGGCACACGGCTCAGCAGAAAAGTCCGGGCTGGCTTCCGCGAAAATTCCCTTGAGCATGTCTGGCGTCATGGTCGCCAGCGACCCACCGGCCCGCATCCAGTAGGCGCCCCCATATTGAATCGGCATCCCAATGGGCCGCGCCGGCGCGTGAAAGATCAATATCCGACCGTGCGGATGATTGAACTCCTCCGCCTCAATCCGCAGATGCAAGCGCTCGATCAACCCCTGCTTTGTACGTTCCAAATCCGTGAAAGCCTGGCTGCCCACGACGCGCCTTGGCCTCAGGTCAGTCACACCAAGAATGATTCGCCCGCCGCCCTCGTTGGCCAGCGCAACGCAATACTTCACCAACTCCTCAAAGTCATAGCGGACCTTCGCCTCCTTGAACTCCAAGTGGGCGTCCTCGGGTGCGGCCAGCCATGTGTTGAATTGGTCAGTTGAGGTCACTTTTGCGCTCGTTGTTTGAACTCGCTCGTGTAGTGACAATCATTCCAGCGGTTGCCGTCCGGCTCTTTGCCGATTCCGGCGAAGTCTTGCTTCTGCTCATCCCAGCCCCAGAACCATGGGAACTCCTTCTTGTCCCGCACGGGCTCCTTCCCGCGGTCCTTCTCCCACTTGATGTTCGGCTTGGTGCGTAGGATACCAGCGCCTTTCTTGCCGCCCGGGATGTCTTGGGCAAGGAAGGGGCGAATGTTCATCCGCACGCCGTCGTTCATGTCAGGATGCCAGCCAATGGCTTGCTTGGAAAGCGGTTTCCAGCGGACAAAGAGGTCGTAGGGCGGCTCGCCTTCGAGGAGAAGCTTGAGGCGGGCCTGTAATTGCTTGGCGGCCTGCTGGCGAGCGTCGCTGCCGGCCTCCCCGGCCTCCACGGCGGCCTGCTGGCGGCGGATCCAATCGCCGAGGTAGGCATAGGTCAGCTTTTCGAGATTCGCGTGGGTGAGCTTGTGATAGTTCACCAGCGCGCTGAAACCGTTTTTGAGACCGTCCCAGACGTGCCAGATGAAGGGGCGATGATGGAAGAGCGCGCAATGCTGCTCGAAGAATCCGTTGCGCAGCCAGTCCTCCAACGAAGCGCCGGCGTAATCCACCTGGGCGAGCAAGGCTTCCTGCCGGGTGGCGTTCCAATCCTTGCCGTAGGCGCGGGCGAGGAGTTCGCGCAAGCGTTCGGCGGCCGGGCCTTCGCCTTTGGCGGGACTGATGGGCACGATGCCATCGTCATCCGCCAGCTTTTCCAGACCATCCGGGCCGAGCGCCGAGCAATCGGGAAAACTTGAACCGGTCTGGCGCGGCCACTGGTAGCCGAGCAACCGCGCCACGGCCACGTGCAACGGTTGGTCTGCCCCGGCCGGGTGGCCGTTGAACAGCCATTGCGTCGGGTCGCTGGAAAACGGCATCGGCAATCCGTGCGGATATTTCTCCACCGCCAGCTTCTGCCAGTGCGCTAGGTCAAAGGGAACTTTTACGAGTGACGAGTTTGTAACTTTGAGTGCTTGATCGACATTCCGAACCCCAACGCCAAATTGTGGTGAGGAGCAATAACACCAGATGGCAGCTAAAAGTGATTCCTCATTGGGACATATCACCCCCACGTTGTCGTCAAAACGGTCGCCAAGATAGATCGTGCATTCTAGACCGGACATCCGGCTCACAAGGATTCCTTTCTTGCCCCAAACTTCTTGGCCAGTCCGCCATCGTTGAACTGCCGTGTTAAGGTGCTTGACGCTTTGAGCAGCAGCAAACAGCTCTCCGACGCCTTGTTGCCAGAGGACGACTTGTGATCGACCGCCATAAAGTTCAGAGTCGGTAACGGAGCTTTGAAGACACTCCCAGTCTGGGGCGAGACTCATGAGTTCCCAGAAGAAATGAAAAAAGCGATTCCCGTCGCCAGTGAGCATTCCTGAGGCAAACGATGCGACGTTATTGAGGAGCGCCGAATCGGTTAGGGGATCAATAACAATTCGAGCGTCTGGATTCCGTAACTGATCTGCCTGCGATGCGAGCACTATTGGAGTTGCGTTTTGATCGCCGAGTCTTGTCGATTTTTCGGCTGCTGTAGTTGCATCGGTCACGTCGATCCCAGCCATCGTTACCCCTTCGCATGGCCGGGTAGCTGAAATCACGCCCAGTTGAATGTTAAAATCCCACATCGGCGTCTGAAAACCCTTCGGTCCAAGCCGAGCGACAATATTCCATTTCTGATGCGTGAGAAGCGATTCTCGAAACGTGGAATAAATGCCGAGGAACAGCCAATTCTGTGGCGTGACCAGAGCGGTCGAGCCGTCCTTTGCACAGAACGCTAGGCAACGCTCGACGAAAGCAGTGGCGAGGTCGGGTTTGCTATTACGGAAATGCTGCTCTAAATGGTTCTTGAGCGTGTCGTCCTGTTTGCGGCTACCGAGGTAAGGCACGTTAGTCGCGACGAGCGTGAACTGGCCGGCGAGAATTTCCGCCGCCTTGGCCAGGCCGCGCGCGGTCACGGCCATTTCATGCGCGGTGTCGTCCTTGGTCTCCTGCGCCAGCGCCTTTTCCAGCAGCGGCTGGAGTTCATGGAACGCGGCCACCAGCAAATCGCCCTCGCCGGCGCGCGGGTTGATGAGGCTGCCCAGCACCGCCGCCTTTTGGAACAGCCGGTAAAGCCGCTCCATGCCGCGCTGGAGCTTCTGGTTGTCGCCGGCAATCGCCAGCCAGTCGGCTTCGCGGGTGTTCGGCGCGAGGCCGGAGCAGGCCAGGTTCATCGCCGGCAGCTTGCAGTGGCCCACGCGCCGCCACGCGGCGAGGGCCAGGTTGAACGCGCCGATCTGCGTGCAGCGCGGGTCAATCTCCAAGCCGAACAGGTTGTCGCGGATGACCGCTGCCACCGCCACCGCTTCGTCCAGCTTTTCCTCGGCCATGCGCATGGGCACCAGCCGCACAAACATCGCCACCACGAAATGCCCGCTGCCCATGCAGGGGTCGAGGCAGGTGAGTTTCTGTGCCCTCTTCGGCCAGCCGTCGAACGTGCCGGCGGCGGGTGTCCACTTGCCTTCCTTGCCTTGAATGAAGCGGAGATAGTTCCACGGGCAGCCCGGCAGTGCAGCGGCTCGGCGGAGTTCTTCTTCGCTGCGGGCGCTCTCGGCCAGCCTGGAATTCGCGGCGAGGACTTTGCCGGCGTGCCACGCACCGAGCGTGTTGTCCAAGAGGAAGTCCACCATGTAATCCTCGGTGAACAACTGGGTAACCGCCGGGAGTTCGTCGGCGCCGATCTTTACCCCGGACTTGTTGACAGCCTCCTTGGTGTCCGACTGCCAGAATTGGTAGCACCAACCGAGACTGTCGCTGGCGGTGAACACCTCCACCTGCAAACCGGTGACAAGCTGGATGAGCGGCTTGCGGTCCTCTACAGGCAGGTCCACCGCACCAGCCGGATCGTCGGCACGGAAAATCTCCGGCAGTTCCTTCGCGGCGAAGCGGGCCGCTACAGCCCAGGCGTCCTTGAGTCCGAGCGACGGGGCGAGTTCTTCGCAATCGTCCAGCGACACGGACACGCCGTGCTCCGGCGAGATGAGGAGATTGGTCTCTAGGAGAAAGCGGGCGAAGAGCAGCCGATGCCACTGATCGTAGGCAAGTTTCTCGACGAGGTGTTTGATCTCGTACGCGCCGCGCTTAGTCTGGCTCTCGCCATCGCCCAATTGCTTGGCCTGCGCACGGAGTTTGCGCCGCAGATTGCGCTGCCCCTCATTCATGTGCCGGTAGGGATCCGGCTCATGCACGGCGAGCGCTTCAAGCGCCTTACGCGCGCCGCCCTCGGCGATCGTGCGGGCCTGCTTGATCGCGTTTTCCAACTTGCGACGGTGATTCGTGGGAAGAGTGCTCATAGAATCACGGGGCCGTCCTTGAGTTTTTCCTCAACGTGCTTCCGAACGCCAGCGAGCCACTGGCCTAATTCGTCTGTGTTGTGGATCGTCGCAGCAGGCAACACTACGCGCTGGGCCTTGGGTTCCAGCAGCCTACTGGCCTCGTCCAGTGCGCGGGAGAACCGCTGGGGCACGGCATCGAGCAGATTACGCCGGTCGGCCAAGGTGCTAGTGCGCAAGGCGGAGAGGATTTCGTCGTCCGTGCCAATGGCCTCTTTCGCCGCCGGCTTAAGCTGACAGGCAGTGACGATCGACAAGCGTTGTTCTTCACTCAGACGGCTCCACACTTGCGAGGCGGCGAGTTTGTCATCGCCGGCTTTGAATGCGGCGGCGAGGTCGCCCTGCAGTTTCCCGAGAGCGGTGCGCAGGGCAGTGGTGAGCTGTTTGGTTAACTCAGGTACGTGGTCCGGGTCGGTCAGCAGAGTGCGGCCATCGGTCATGGCGGTGATGGATTTGGCGCAAGCCTCCGCTTCCGGTAGGCCAGTGGCAAAGCTCTGACAATCCAGCAACCGTTCCCACAGCGGCCAGCGTTTGGCGATGGCGTCGGCGTTCTTTTTCCATGCGGCGAGTTTGGCGGTGAGGTCGTCCTTCAGCTCGTGGATCTTGAGCAGTTGGTCATTGCCACTGAGCATTTGCAGGGCACGCGCGGCCTGCGTATCGGGGGACTCCGGCCTGGGCGCGCTACCACAGGCAGAATCCGCCAGTGCGAGCAGCTTTTGCAGGAACTGCACGGCGGCTTCGGACTCCTTGCCATTTTGGGTGGTAATTCCGATTTTCTGGAAGAGCGCCTTGAGCTCAAGCCGCTGCGGCGCATTGAGCGGCGGCACATCCACGTAGAAGCTCGCAACGCCCACCTGACTCTGTGGGAGCGTCTGCGCCTGTGCCGGTTGGTTATTGATGGTGGCGCGCAGATTGCCGGCGACGAGCATAATGAAAAGCGCACCGTCGATGGCGTCTTGCGGCCAGCCAAAAGGGGCAGCCTTGAAGTGGTCGCGCAGGTCTTTGCCCTTCTTGCCAGCCCCGATGACTTCGATCACACGGCGGCAGACGGGATGCTTGGTGACATCGCCGGGATAGCCTACTTGCGAGAGGGCGCCCACATCGCCAGTGCGGGCGCGAGTGACGACCTGGCCCCAGTTAGCATGATCCGCCTCGGAGAACTGAGGGAAGAGCCGTTCCAGTGCACTGTTTGCGGAATCCTGCACCTTATCGGCCAGCTCAATACCGTTGGCCTCCTGCCCACCGCCGAGAAAGACCTTCGCGCCTCCGATAATCTGGCCGAGCAGTTCCTGAATTCGGTGCCTCGCAACCTCCAAATGGGTCTCGACGGCCTTGCGGGCCTCAATGGCCTCCGGCGTGGCGGCCGGGCCGTGGGCGTCCAGCGTTTCCTGCGCAGCAATGTGGGAGGCAATAGCCTGCTTCAATTCCTCGTGGTGGAGCCGTGGCAGGTAGCCGAAGAGTAACGGGCTATCGACTCCAGCCGCACGGGCATCGTTCAGGACCGACTTTTCGTCGTCGCTCCATCCGTCTCGCACCCAGAGTGTGACCTCATCGCTGCTGGTAGTGGGACGGCTGGAGGAAAGCTCGACAGCGAGCTTGCGCGGCTGGCGAGAGGTGCCCTGCTGCAACGACACGGGCTTGAGCGCCTGCTTGGCTCCGTCGCGGAGCAGTTCCGCACGCTTGGAATTGATGCGCTGGTCGTCATTGAGGGTGGCGGTGCGGCGGCGGTTGAAGTCGTGCGTCCAGAGCACGCCCTCGCGAGTCTGGAGGCGGTATTCGGATTCCACCGCCATGAGCTGGCCGGCATCCACGAGCTGCTTGAGCGCTTTGGGGACTTGCTGCTCCAGCTTTGGACGGTCGTTTTTCAGATCGCTGACAAGCAGGTCTACCAACGTTTCGGCGTTTGCCCGGACGCCGTCGTCAGGACCCGGAGTGCGGGGCAGTTTTCCGATGAGGAAGATCAGGGCGCACAGGCTGGAGCGGAGATCGCCATCCTTGGTGCCGTCGCGCTGCTTGCGGATGATCTCGTCATACTCGCGTTCCAGCTCGCCGGAGTTGAGGAGGTCGGTGGAAATCTGGTCATAGATGAAGTCCCCCGGCACCACCGTGCCTACGGAAGCCGCTGCAGTTTGTCGCGTCGCCTCGAAGACGATCTGCAATTGGGAACGCAACTGAGCCTTGGTGCCTGAATGGTCGGTGTTGCGCAGCACTTTCTCCCAGAACCGCCTGCGGGTGGGCAGCAGCGGGTAATCGGCTACGAAGAACTTGTCGTCTTCGTGGGTGGCGGCAAGACGAGTATTTTGCAAATGGCGAGCCAACTCGCCTTGATTAGTCTCCATGCACTGTGCAATGGCCGCCTCTTGCTCTGGCTTTTTGCATAGGACTGTTTTGCGAATAACACTCTCAACGTCGGTGTCGGAGAGCTGCACCTTGACAGCGAAGCGGGCCTGAAGTCGTTGCAGGCTGGACGTCTTGTCGCTCAACGCTGACTGGCCGGTGCCGACGAGAAGAAGGCGCTGGTTCAGCTTGGTGCAGCAATACTCCGCGATTTCCTGCAGATCCATCGTGCGCTGGACATTTCCACCAAGGAACTGCTGGATTTCGTCCACGACGAGTAGCGTGCAAGGAAGGTTATTTTTCTCACCGAAGACTTGATGTAGGAAGTCGAGCGCCTGCCCCATGGTGGGCGAGGTGAGCTCGGGAAAGCCGGTACGCATCGCCTCCTGGACGTTGGCCACCGTTCCGTATTTTGGGTCGGCAGACAGGAGTGCCTCGGCAAGGGGCACTGAATAATTCAGATTCACTACTTCCTCGAGCAACTCGCAGTTGTTCTTCTTTAGTGCCTTCGCGACGGGCATTTCTAGACCAGAGGAACGCAGCCATAGGATGAATTTCGCATGGGCGAGATCTTCTGGAAGGCCAGCAGAACGCAGGACCAGTTGCACGAAAGCCAGCCGGACATTCTCCATGGAGCCTGCGCCGAGGGTGCCTGCCGCCGCGCGCAAACCACCAAGTGGCTTGCTTCGGTTGCTCAGTTCCTTGAGCAGATCAGCAATTTCAGCCGGCAGCTTCACGAGCGAACGGGCGGTGGCACCATCGGCGAAGTGATAATCCTCCCAGAGATAGCGCAGCACTTTGACGAGATGGGACTTGCCACTTCCAAAGAAACCGCTAACCCAGACCGCCTTTTGCTCTTCCCGCCCCAAGCCATCCAGGTAGGCCTTGAGAATCCGCTCTAGGCCACGGGCGTATTCGCCATCGCAGACAAAGGTGTCCAGCTCGAATCGGAGCGTCTTGATCTGGCGCTCGTCGTGGCCGATTTCGGAAACCTTCGAGACGCCGTTGTTGAGCAGCTCGATGGTTGTGGGATCGCGGAAATAAAGTTCGCGGTTAGTCATAGGCTTACTCATGGGTTGATGAAGCTCTCGGTTGAGGTGATGGGAGCGGCCATGTAGTTGAAGCCGTCGCGCGCATCCATGAAGCGATAGACGTTGCCCGCGTATTCGCCTGGGAAAAAGATGAGCAAACGTCCTGGCACGCTGTCTTCGACGCGATCGATCAGGCTGGAGACCCGCATGAAATCGAACAGCGAAGCAAGGCCCGTAACGGCCACGACGCTGTCGGCATCGGCTTGTTCGCGGGCACAAGCCTCATTCACAAGAGCAGCGGCACGAACTTCGATCTCACTTCCCGCCCGTAAATGTTGAGGCTGCTTAAAGATCGACTCACGGTATTTGTGTGCTGCCAGGAATTCTGGGAGCAGCCGTGTGAGGTCCACAGTGATCCATCCGTGTTTTGCCTCAAGCGTAAGAGCTTCAAACTGCGGGAGGCGTGCCCGCACCCGGCGTTCTTCTGCCGGCGGATAAACCGCGAACCAGACGCGCTGCTTGCCCGACATGTTGGCCGACCAAGGCAGGCGCACTTGGCGGGAGTAGTTAGAAAGAAGACGGTCAATAGCGCTCATGATGGTTGGCCTTGGAATTCAGCGAGCAGCGGAAAACTCAATTCAACGACCTCACCCACCGCACGCAGGTTGAGCAACCCGGCCCGATGGGCTTCGAATCCCATGGTCTTGGCGCGGTCGGGGCTCAGATCGAGGAGGCGGCACCAGGGATTGGAAAAGACCGCTGCACCGTGATAGCCGGCAGTGTCCCCGAGGAAAAAGGCCATGGTGACGGCCACGGCTGTAGGCTTGATCCGCTGGCGGGTCTTTTTCGCACGACCAGCGAGGTGCCCGGACTGGGTCCACGAGGACGCGGCATTCCGTGCGATCTTGTTCCGGTTCAGTTCCGAATACTGATTCGGAAACGCGGCTTCTAACGCCTGCGCCAAGCTGGCCGTTTCAACTCGCTCGCCCTCTGATGCATCCATGATCGGCGGAGTCGTAGCCCGCAAAAGCGGATCGCGCGCCCAGGCGACCTGCACTGCCAGCAACGGCAGGCTCGCGGCGTCCGTAGTATGGAGCTTACGCAGGAGTCCGAAAATGGGTGTGGCTTCATCGAGCGCATACAGCTCACGCAAGTGGCGTAGCGATTTCTGCCTCGTGCTCTCAGTGCCTTTGCCGAGGACATTTAACGTCAGAATTGCCGAGCGATATGTATCTGGTGACGAGCCTGAGGGTACCGCGTCAAGAACCTGCTTCAATTCAGCCAACATGATGGTTCGGCTGCTATGAGACCCACCCGGGGTGAACTTACATCCAGCCTGAGCTAGAGCCTCGATCTGTTCCTTGCTCCAAAGATTGTCCATCTGATTCCGCTATACAGGTATATCAGTTGTGGTGAGGCAAAAAGCTTTAAGATGATATCCCTTTCCCTCTGGGAAAGCACCCAGTGGCTCAAGACCAAATTCACGTATTGCTCAGGTAAGCGCCTGCAAGCTGGAGGGAGGCTTGGAATGGCTGGATAGGCGACCAACTTAGGGCCCCGTCAACTACTGTGTTGGCCGAAACCTGGAGTAATCCTGGCATCATAGGAATGAAGGGGACTTCGAATCTGTGAGAGCTCCGTAGACTCCTTGGGGATTAGGGAGATGAGCTTGATAACGACTCTCCGGCCATGAGCCCCATGTAGACGGTGCCTAAATAGTGCCTATCACCGGCCTCATTCCCTGTCACAAGCAATCAGGTTGCCAGCAGTCAGAAGGACTGGAAACGCCGCTCCAGTGGCATTGAAGACTCACTCCCGATTACTTGCGCTCACACCGTATCAACAAGCCCTAAACGCCCTCTCAAGGCTTAAACACGGGTTCAAATCCCGTTGGGACCACCACCCCGAGCTTGCTTGGCGGGAGCCGCTCAACGTGGCGATCCGCGAGATCTCGGACTCCCTCCTTCTTTGCCTCGCTCGTGCCGCGCGTGCTTCGTCCATGATTGCGCGTGG
>Ga0315287_10003406_pt1 | contig 15332 bp, 14 predicted proteins | sample YL17G11_0_MG_FD_205037 | JGI IMG/M metagenome (GOLD analysis project Ga0315287, IMG submission 205037) | Sediment microbial communities from Yellowstone Lake, YNP, Wyoming, USA - YL17G11_0 | ecosystem: Environmental > Aquatic > Freshwater > Lake > Sediment | place: USA: Wyoming | collected... | reverse complement strand
TCCGCCCACAACTCTTCGCAGATATGGGGCGTGAACGGGTTCAGCATAATAATAAGTGTTTCCACGGCCTTTTTGAGAAGCGCATAACGGCGCTCTGCGTCCCTTTCTTCCTTTTCCGGGTCAAACCCGCTGATCTCGTTATAAAGCTCCATCATGGCGCTGATCGCGGTGTTGAAGATGAATTTGTCTATGCGCTCGGAGGCTTCCTTGATGGTGCGGTTGAGCTTGCGATAAATTTTCACCTCTTCTTCAGGCCCGGAAAGGAAATCGAATTTTTCCTGGGCGCGGACGCTCATCAGCTTGTCCCGGTGCCGGTAGACCAGGGTGTGGATGCGGTTGAGGAACCGGAAGCAGCCCATCACGCCCTCGTCGCTCCAATCGATCTCCTTGTCAGGCGGGGCCGCGAACAGGCAGAAGAGCCGGACCGTGTCCGCGCCGTATTTCTCGATCAGCTCCTGGGGGTCGATGATGTTTTTCTTGGACTTGCTCATTTTTTCCTTGCGGCCGGCCTCAATCTTCAGACCGCAGGTCGGGCACTTAAGCTCGGGCACTTGCTCGGGATAAAAATAGCCGTGGCCCTTGCAGACCTTGACCGCGGGCTTGCCCTCCGCGACCACCTTCTCGCCCACGGGCGCGCCGCAGATGCCGCATTTGTTGTCTTTGGTGATCTTGTCGTCGCCGAGCTGGCCGTGGCCCGGGCAGGAAAAAGATTCCTTGATCACCATGCCCTGGGTGAGCAGGCGCGTGAACGGCTCGTCGACCTTGAGCAGGCCGAAGTCGCGGAGCACCTTGGTGTAGAAACGCGCGTAGAGCAGGTGGAGCACCGCATGCTCGATGCCTCCGATATACTGGTCGACCGGCATCCAGTAATTGACCTGCTTGGGGTCGAACATGGCCTCTTGGTAAGTCGCGCAGGCGAAGCGGTCAAAGTACCAGGACGATTCCACAAAGGTGTCCATGGTGTCGGTCTCGCGTTTCGCCGGACCTTTGCACTTGGGGCATTTGGTCTTGACCCAGGACTCCGCGTTGGCAAGCGGGTTGCCGGTGATTGACGGGTCGAACGCGACATCGAGCGGCAGCTCCACCGGCAGCTCTTTTTCCGGCACCGGCACAATCCCGCACTTGTCGCAATAGACCATTGGGATGGGCGCTCCCCAGTAGCGCTGCCTGGAGATCAGCCAGTCGCGAATTTTATAATTGATGGCCGCCCCGCCCTTTTTATCCTTTTCCAGTTGTTTGGCGATCTCCAACCGGAACTCCTCGCTTTTCATTCCGTTGTACTGCCCGGAGTTGATCATGACCCCTTCGTCAACATAGGCTTCGGTCATGGTCTTGCCGTCAAGAGTTGGCTGGTCTGCAGGCTGGACCACCGGGATGATCTCAAGGTTGTAGACCTTGGCGAAGTCGAAGTCGCGCTGGTCGTGCGCGGGCACGGCCATGACGCAGCCGGTGCCGTATTCCATGAGCACGAAGTTGGCCACGAACACCGGGATTTTCTTTCCGGTCATCGGGTTAAGGCAATACGCTCCGGTGAACACTCCCTCTTTTTTGTAGTCGTCCGCGGCGCGCTTGAACTTGTCTTCCGCACGCACTCGCCTGCAGAACTCGGAGACCGCCTTCTCCTGGCCGGTGCCTTTGGAGAGGGTTTCCGCAAGCGGGTGCTCGGCTGCAATGCTCATAAAGGTGGCGCCGAAGACCGTGTCCTGGCGCGTGGTGTAAACGATTATCTTATCGATCTTTTCCCTGCCCTCCGGGTCGGCGTAAGTCTTTTCCAGCGGGAAATGGATGAAGGCGCCGATGGACTTGCCGATCCAGTTCTTCTGCATGGTGAGCACTTTTTCCGGCCAGCCCGGGAGCTTGTCCGTGAATTCCAGAAGCTCTTCCGCGTATGCCGTGATCTTGAAGAACCACTGCGAGAGCATCTTCTGCTCGACCAGGGTGTCCGGGTGACGCCAGCAATACCCGCCTTCAACCTGCTCGTTGGCGAGCACGGTGTTGCAGCGGGGACACCAGTTTACCCAGGACTTTGACTTGTACGCCAGCCCCTTTTCCAGCATCTTCAGGAAGATCATCTGCTCCCACTTGTAGTAGGCCGGGTCGCAGGTCGCGAACTCGCGGCGCCAGTCGTAGGAATATCCCAGCCGCTTGAGCTGGCTTTTCATGTTGTCGATGTTCTGATGGGTCCACTTGGCGGGATGGGTGCGGTTTTCGATGGCCGCGTTCTCGGCCGGGAGTCCGAACGCGTCCCAGCCCATGGGGTGGATGACATTCGCGCCCTGCATGGCCTTGCAGCGCGAGACCAGGTCTCCTATCGAATAGTTCCGCACATGACCCATGTGCAGTCGTCCGGACGGATAGGGGAACATCTCGAGCAGGTAGTATTTGGCCTTGCCTGGGTCAACCTCAACTTCAAACGTCTTCTTGTCCTCCCAAACCTTCTGCCATTTGGGTTCAATTATTTCAGGACGGTATTTCTCTTCCACCTAGAAACCCCCTATTAAGAACAAAGCAAGGGCGCGCCCTTGCCGCTATTGAGGCTAACACCAGCCCCCCCCCAAGTCAAGGAGTCCGGGCCGCGCCTTGGGCGCGCAGGCTTATTCCCCTCACATCCGAGGGAGGGAAAATCAGTCTGGGCGACAGACCCTCAAGGTTTGGTTTTGCGCCTTTTTATGGGATACTTTTCCCCAAGGCCGCTGATGAAACTTGGGCGAAAAAGCGCGGTTCTGTTCGTCGTGATTCTGGTCAGTCTGCTGGGAGGGGCTTTGCGGATTTATCGCCTGGACCGGGAGAGCCTTTGGCTGGACGAGGGCGCCAGTGTCAAGGTTGCGCGGATGGACCTGGTCCCGTTGCTCAGGCAGTCCGCGGTCGAGTCCTATTCCCCGTTTTACAACACCCTGCTCCATTTCTGGATCAAGGCCTTCGGGGACTCCGCGGAATCGGTCCGGATGATGTCCGTGCTCTTCGGCGCGCTCGCTATCTTCGCCATATTCGTCGCGGGTCGGGAATGGTTCGGCGCGGAAACCGGCCTGCTCTCCTGCCTGCTCCTGTCCTGCTCGGCCTTCAACGTCAGGTATTCGCAGGAAGCCCGCGGTTATACCCTGGCCCTGTTCCTGACCCTGCTCTCCTATTATTTTTTCCGCCGGATGGAGAGGATCGGGAATGGGCCGGAAAAAGCTTCCGGGCCGGGCAAGCTCGCCCCCCTGGCATATCTGGCAATCAACATCCTGCTGGTCTTCAGCCATCCCTACGGCGTGTTCATCATCCTGGCCCAGAACCTGTATTTTTTCTCGCTCAAGGTCCTGGCGCCCGGGCGGATTTCCTGGCCGGTCAGGAATTGGCTCCTGGTCCAAACCCCGCTCCTGGTCGTGACACTGGCCTGGGTCCTTGTCATGGCCTACACCAGCCGGAAAAACCCGGGGGTGTTCTGGATCCCGCGCCCCGATCTGATGTCGCTCTTTATCACCCTCTGGTACCAGGCCGGGTCCCGTCAATTGATCCTGCTCTTCGGGCTGCTGGTCATCCTCTCCCTGCTGACCGTGGGACCCCGGAAGGTGACTCCGGGGCCGGGCCCCGGGCCGGTCTTCGCGGTCCTGCTCTGGCTGATCGTGCCGGTCCTGGCCCCCTTTGTCTTTTCACTATGGTTCACCCCGATCTTTCATTTTCGGTACACCATACTGGCCTCCCCGGCCCTTTGCCTGCTAGCTGCCCAGGGGATCGGCAACTTGCACTACCGGGTCCTCAAATGGCCCGTGGCGGCCTTGGCGATCGCGCTTTCCCTGATCAGCACCAAGGAATACTTCTCAACATTCCACAAGGCCCAATGGCGCGAGGCCGTGGACTTCCTGGAACACAGGGCGCTACCCGGAGACATCCTGATCTTCCACCAGGGGTACACCATCTGCAACATCTATGACTATTACGCGAAACGAAAGGACCTGGCAAAGGTCCCGTTCCCGGACCTGGAGGGCGAAATCGACGCGGAAAATATCTCCAAACTGGACCAGCTGATCCAAGGCCGGGACCGTGTCTGGGTCGTCATCTCATACAGCCAGGGGGACGAACTCCTGCTCTTCAAAAAACTGGAACAGAGCTACTCCAATATCTACCAGAAGACCTTCGTTGGCATCGATGTGTATATGTGCGAAAACTGATGAAGGGCGGAGCATGGCCATGCCCCTCCTATAAGAAAAAAGCAAGCTTGGTCGTTCTTAGCGCATGGCTCGTTAAGGAGGCGGAAATTAAGCATATATCACGCTAAGCTTGACATTTTTTCAGGAATAACTAGAATCTTTCGGGTATAGGAACGTAGCTCAACGGTAGAGCACTGCCCTGACGCGGCAGGTGTTAGGAGTTCAAATCTCCTCGTTCCTACCATAAAAATCTAGGAGGACATTTATGGCTTATAAATGTTATGTTTGCGACAAGGGCACGATCAGCGGCAACAACATCAGCCATTCCCACCGCAAGACGCACCGCAAGTACCATCCCAACCTTCAGAAGGTCCGGATCAAGACCGCGCACGGCAACAAGCAGGTGCTGGTCTGCACTCGCTGCCTGAGGAGCGGCAAGGTAGAGAAAGCGGCGTAATTATTCACCGCAGAGACGCAGAGTGCGCAGAGAAGATTTTATTATTTCACACCCGCTTTGCGCCCTTTGCGTTAGAAAAATCAAGCTGCTCCTGAAATTCTCCGGACCTGGATTATGTTTTTAATCCGTTCCAGGCTGTTGATTATCTTATTCAAGTCCCTTATGCTTTTGACCTCTATCTCAAAGGTCGCCACCGCTTTCTGGTCTTCCCGGGTCTTGATCACGGCCTTGGTGATGTTCGATCCGGTCTCGGAAATGACCCCGCTCATTTTTGAGAGCAGCCCCTTCTGGTCCCCGCTCAGGACTTCGATGGTGGACAGGAAATTGCCTTTCACGCGCTTGGACCAGATAGCGGGTATGATCTTTTCCGGGTCCAGCTCCAGTATTTTAGGGCAGTTGCTCCGGTGCAGGACCAGTCCGGAATCCGCCAGCAGGTAGGCGACCACTTCCTCGCCGGGCAGGGGCTGGCACCCGGGATCGATTTCCAGGAGCGGCTCGCGGGCGCCCTTGACCACGATCCCCTGCGGCTTTTTTTCCTTGACCGGCCTGGCCGGCATCATGACCTCATTTTCTTCCGGCTTTGCTTTTTTGGCGCGGGAGGGCGATATCCTTCTCAACTGTTCCGCGGGCAGCACCGAAGCCAGGACTTTTCTATAGGAAAACTTTCCGAACCCGATTCCCTCCAGCAGTTTTTTGTATTCGGTGAATTTGTATTTGCGGGCGATCTCGTCCAGCTTCCCGGACTTGATCAGGTCGTGCACCGACATATCGAATTTGATCAGCTCGTTCTCCAGGATTTCCAGGCCCAGTTCCCAGCTTTTCTTGACTTCCTGGCCGTGAATGAAGTGCTGGATTTTGGTCTTGGCGCGCGCGGTGACCGCCAGGTCCAGCCAGGCCTTTACCGGGTGGGCGTCCCTGCTGGTGATTATCTCGACGACATCCCCGCTCTCCACTTTATAGGACAGGGGCACGATCCGGTTGTTGACCTTTGCGCCCGCGCAGCGGTTGCCCAGGTCGGTGTGGATGGAGTATGCGAAGTCGATGGGGGTTGCGCCTTTGGGAAAAACCTTCAGCTCGCCCTTGGGGGTGAAGATATAGACCTCGTCCGGGAACAGGTCGCTCTTGACGGTTTCCAGGAACTGGTGGGGGTTGCTCAACTCCTCCTTGAACTCCACCAGCCGTTTCAGCCAGTCAAACTGCTCCTCGCTGCCCGCCTCGGCCAGGCCGGTTTCCTTTTTGTAGCGCCAGTGCGCGGCAATGCCGTGTTCCGCGACCTTGTGCATCTCATAGGTCCGGATCTGGATTTCGATGCGCTCTCCCTCGGGGCCGATCACCGTGGTGTGTAGGCTCTGGTAGAGGTTGGGCTTGGGGAGCGCGATGTAATCTTTTATTTTCCCGGGCACGGGCGCCCAGAAGGAATGGATGACATAGAGGGCCTCGTAACATTCGCGGATGGTCTTGGTTAAAATCCGGAACCCGTAGATGTCCGTGATTTCCGCCAGGCTCAGCTTTTCCTGCTCCATTTTATAGTAGATGCTGTAATAATGCTTGAGCCGGCCCTGGACCTCGGCTTGGACACCGGATTCCCCCAGCTTTTCCATCAAGATGTTCTGGACCCGGTTGATATAGTCCTGCCGGCGGTGCGCGATTTTCTCGACCTCCTCCGCCAGCCGGCTGTAAATCTCGGGCTTAAGGTATTTGAAGCTCAGGTCCTCCAGCTCGGTCTTCATCCAATAGATGCCCAGCCGGTGTGCGATGGGCGCGTAAATCTCGAGGGTTTCCTCCGCGGTCTCCAACTGATTTTGCTTGGGAAGGAAATCGAGGGTGCGCATGTTGTGGAGCCGGTCCGCGAGCTTGATCAGCACGACCCGGATGTCCTTGGCCATGGCCAGGATCATCTTGCCCAGGTATTCGGCCTGGATTTCGGGCTTGCTCGCCTTGCTGATCTGCCCCACCCGGGTCACCCCGTCGACCAGGGTCGCGATCTCTTCTCCGAACTCCTTGGCCAGATCCTCCTTGCTGATGTTGCAGTCCTCGATGGTGTCGTGGAGCAGGCCCGCGGCGATGGTCGGCTCGTTGGCTTTGAGTTCGGTCAATGTCCAGGCCACTTCCAGGGGATGGGAGAGATATGGGAGTCCGGAGGCGCGGAGCTGGTTGCGGTGCAGGCGCGCGCTCCAGATGTAGGCCTTCTGGATTATTTCGATTTCCGCTTTAGGCTCGTAGCTTTGAAGCCGGTCTATGATTTCGTTAATACGAACCAAATTTTTGAGCCCGGGTTAGCTGTATAGGCGTTCCTCTTCGATCTTCACCGGATTATATTTGGGGGTCTTCTTCGCGGATTTCTTGGTAACCGGGGCGGACATCTTGACCCTGCCCGCGGCGATCTCGCGGAGCGAGATAATTATTTCCTTATTATCAGCCTTGGTCAGGGGCTGGGCGCCTTCCAAAAGCTGCTTGGTGCGCCTGGTCGCCATCTTGATCAGTGCGAAACGGTTGTTAACCTGCTGCAAACAATCCTCCACGGTTATCCTTGCCATTTTTATTTCCTCCGAAATTGCTCCACTATGGGCTTTATTTCCTGCTCTTTGACGATCAGCCGGCTGCGTTCACTTAAGATTATACCCTCAAGTTCCCGGGCCGCAAGCGCAAAGTCCTGGTTGACAATAATATAATCGTAAAAAGGATATTCTTCAACCTCTTCCATGGCCCGCTTCAGCCGCCGGCCGATCACATCCTCGGACTCCGTGCCCCGGCCCTTGAGCCTGCGTTTGAGTTCCTCAAAACTGGGGGGCAGGATGAAAATGAACACCCCCTTGTATTTGTCCCGGAGCTGGCGCGCGCCCTGGCAGTCGATCTCCAGGAGCAGGTCGATGCCCTTGTCCTCGGCCTCTCTCAAATACCTGACCGAGGTGCCGTAATGGTGCCCATGCACCACCGCCCATTCCGCGAACTCGCCGGACTTGATCATCTGCTCGAAATCCTGCTCGGTAACAAAAAAATAATCCTCGCCGTTCTTCTCGCCCGAGCGCGCGGGCCGGGTGGTGTAGGAGCAGGACCACTTGAGCGGCCTCTTGAAGTCGCTGTTGATTTTTTTGAGCACCTCCCGGCATAGGGTGGTCTTGCCCGCGCCGGAGGGCGCGGAGACCACGAATAAGATTCCCCGTTCGGACATCAATTATTCCGGCTTTGCTCCCGCATTGATTCCTCCAGGCGCTGGGCCATGGTCTCGGCCTGCACGCCGGAAAGAATAATGTGGTCTGAATCGGTCACGATAATAGCTCGGGTCCTGCGGCCCTGGGTGGCGTCCACCAGCTTGCCTTCCCGCTTGGCCGAATCCTTCAGCCTCTTGATGGGCGCTGAACTTGGAGACACTATTGCAATTACACGACTGGCCACAACAACATTACCAAATCCAACATTCAGCAATTTCAATATGGCTTCCTCCCTTACTCTATATTCTGGAGCTGCTGGCGTATCCTCTCCAGCTCCGTTTTCGCCTCGATCACCCATTGCGAGACTTCCGCGTTCTGGGCCTTGGTGCCGATGGTGTTGAACTCGCGGTTAAGCTCCTGGGTAAAAAAGTCCAGCTTCTTGCCTTTGGCGCCCGGCTCTTTAAGCTCGGCCTGGAACTGCTTGAGATGGCTTGAAATCCGGTCCAGTTCCTCGGTGATGTCCGAGCGCGCGGCCAGGATCGCAAGCTCCTGCTCCAGCCGGCCCTTGTCGAACGCGATGCCTTCACCCAAAAGCTGCTCCACGCGCTTCTTGAGCCGGGCCTTGGCGTCCGAGGCCACGGTATCCTGTTTGGTGCTGATAGCGCCTTGCAACTGCTGTATGCGGTCCACCCGATCCTTGAGGTCCTGCCCCAGCCTTTCGCCCTCCTGGCGCCTGGCCTTGGAAAGGCCTTCAAAGCACTGCTGAAAAATCTTTTCCAGCTCGGGCCGTGTGTTTTCCCCCCATCGCCTGGACTCGATAAGAATATCATCTTTCAGAGCGGTCAGCAATTGCAAATCAATCTGTCCTGCAACTCCCAGTTCCTGTTTCATTTCAGAAAAGATTTGCAGATACGCTTTTGTCCGGGGCCGGCTCCACTCCAGGAGTAGCTGCTCGGGCTCGGATTCGATGGTCACGGTTAGTTCGATTTTTCCGCGCTCGAAAAATTTCCTGGCCTGGGCCTCCAGCTCCAGTTCCATGCCGGCGAGCATGGCCGGCAGCCGCGCCTTGAACTCGAAAAAGCGGTGGTTCAAAGACCTGGCCTCCAGGCAGAACCGATACCCTTTCACCTCCGCGCTCAGCACGCTGAACCCGGTCATGCTGGTCAGCATTTTTTAAACTCCTCTGATTTAAGTTTTACTTTCAGGACTTCCCGCAGCCGGTTGAACAGCTCGATCAGGGCCTGGCTCTGGTAGTCGGGATAGGTCCAGGGAAAGGGCTGGAAAGACCCGGACTGGTAGATCAAATGCAGGTCCGCCCAGATGCCGTCCCTGAGATAGATGCGGTGGGGGGACGGCTTGCCCGTGGCCAGAATAAGGGTGTCGATGCTTATATAGCCCGGGTCCAGGTTTACTTTTCGCTTTTTGGCGGTGCTGGCTTTCTCTTCCAACTGGTTGGTGAAAAGCTTGACCCGGGTCAGGTCCTCCGGGCTGATCAGCCGGCTGAAGCTCAGGAACTGGCGGTAAAGCTCAACACCCATCTCGGCGCCGTAGTAATCCGTGAACCCGAAAGTCATCTCCTTGCTCGAGTAATCGATCTCGCCGAACTCCATCTCCAGGGCCGGCACCATCTCCAGCCAGAGCCTGCGGTCCGAATAGATCGCGCTCATGATCAGCTTCACGGGCCTGGGGTTTTCAGGCTTGCTCATTCAACCTGATATTTTGGCACTATTTTCTAAATCAGCAAAAGCGCGCCGCATGCATCGCGGATGCGGGCCGGGATAATAACTCCTGCTCTCAGTGCGGGTCCGCTTTTGGGGGCGACAGCCGCGACAGGGTCTGGCTCTTGTGGTGGGCGAGCAGGGAATGAGGCACCTCCAGGCAGGCCCTTTGCATCAGGGCCTCATCCGAAAGCACCTGGGCCGAGTCGCCTTCCGCAATAATTTCACCTTCCGAGAGCACAATCACGCGCCGGCACAAATCCAAGATCATCTCCAGGTCGTGCCCGATGACGATCTTGGAGTTATTCAGGGCGCGCAAATAGTTGATGAGTTTTCTGCGGTTGGCCGGGTCCAGGTTGGCGGACGGCTCATCCAGGACAATGGTGTCCGGCTCCATCACCAGGATGCCCGCGAGCGCGGCCAGTTTTTTCTGCCCCCCGGAAAGGTGGCCGGGAAATTTGTCCGGCAACTTCTCCAGACCCAATTGGGCGAGGATTTTTTTCACCCGGTTTTCCAGCGCGTCCCCGGTGAGTCCGGCCTGCGCCGGGCCAAAGGCGACATCCTCATACACGGTGGGCATGAAAAGCTGCTCATCCGGATTTTGAAAGACCAACCCGATCCGCTTGCGGACTTGGGAAAGATTTTTTTTGCTCAGCTCGATCCCGCTCACTTCCACCCGGCCCTGCCCGGGCATGAGCAGTCCCACCAGGCACATGGCCAGGGTGGATTTGCCGGAACCCGCGGCGCCCACCAGTCCCAGGCACTCGCCGGTGTCAATGCTCAAATTGACGCCTTTCAAGGCGCGGGTTCCGTCGGGATAAGTGTAGCTCAGGTTTTGGGTCCGGACTGCGATGTTCATTTGGTCACGATCATCCTTCCCAGCCATTCGCCAAGCGGCCAGAACCTGAACAGGACCGACCCGGCCGCGACCAGGGCCAGGTAAAAGCTGTCAGCAGGCCGCCAGTTCATGGGCCGGGTCACTTTCAATCTTGTGTCAAAGCCGCGCGCTTTCATGGCCATCCACACCGCTTGCGCCAGGTCCAGGGTGCGGTTGAGCAGCGCCACGAGCATTGAACTGGCCAGGCCGAGCGGGGTCTTGTCCGAGGCTGAACGCAAAGACCTCGCCCGTCGCGTTGCCCGGGCCTGGCCGATGAGCAAAAAAAGGTAGCGATAGATGAGCATGAGTTGTGTGGCGAGCGCGTCCGGGACTTTCAAAGCCTGGAGCGCGGCGATGAACCGCGGGAAGCTGGTGGTCCCGATCAGGGTCACAGCCGCGGAAACGCAAAGAATTCCCCGCAACAGTATGGACGCAAAACTGATCCAACCCGCGCGGATTTGAAACCCGTCCCAGAGCATGACGGGCGCGCGGTCGAACACCGGGTTGAAAATCCCGATCAGGACAATAAAAGGCAGCGCGGCCAGGACCCGGTTGAGCACGAGCCTGATCGGCAAAAAACCGAGCGCCACGGTTGCCATCGGCAAAAGAAAAAAAGGCATAAGCCCGGATAGCTCGTATTTATTGAAAGAGACCACCGCGACCACGAACCCGAAGGTGGCCAGGACCTTTGCGCGAGGGTCGATCCGGTGCATCAGGCTGTCGCCGTATCCGAAACTGTCCAGGACATCTATGGAAAAACCGCTCATGTCTTTTGGGCCCGCGCCCCCTTGCCTCTCAGCTTAAACATGACCAGGCCGGCCAGGCCCACCATGCCCAGCACGATCAATGACCCTACTATCCCGGAGAGGCTGGTTCCCGCTGATACCGGTGAACCTGCCTCAGCTCCGCTTTTCTCCTGCTTGGGGTTCATTCCTGATTTGAAATCATAATCGGGAAGGAACGCGGTCTTTTCCTGAAGCTTTGCGATCCGGGCTATGATCCCTTTTTCCGGGGCAGGCAATTCTCCGGAGCCGTAAACCTTGTTGACCGACCATTCCAGGCCGTCGGGATTTGAGGATGCGAACCTGCTTAGGATTCCTGCTGCGAGCAGCGTGATGACAGCCAGCGCAAAAAGGAGCGGCCGCAGCGATAATTTCGGGGCCGGCTTGCCCTCGGGCGCGAGGGCCGCTTGGACGGCCTCGGGCCGGATTTGGAACACAAAATTAATCACCGCGGCTGTGACCAGCCCCTCGATGAGTCCTATGGGCAGGTGGATCCCGGACATGAGCAGGATGAACTTGTCGAACGGCAGTTCGCTGCGGCCGGAAAGCGCGGTCTGGAGAACAACCGTCAGCGCGCCCATCTGCAGGGTAATCACCGGTATGACCACGGCCGCCAGGGAGATGCGCAGCCGGGAAGGATTTTTGGAGACCAGCAGGCGATAAATCGGCCAGCCCACGAACGCGGGGTAAAAGGCCATGTTCCAGACATTGCAGCCCAGGGCCAGGATGCCGCCGTCCGCGAAAAAAAGCGCCTGCACGATGAGCACCGAGGTCAGGGTTATGAATGCCGCGTAAGGCCCCAGGAGCATGATGAGCAGCACGCCCCCCACCAGATGGCCGGAGCTGCCCGTGCCCGGGATCGTGAAATTGATCATCTGCGCCGCGAACACGAACGCACCCAGCACCCCCATCAAAGCGGTCTTGCGCTCGTCATCCTCCTCGCGCAATTTCCGGGCGCTATAGACCAGCGCACCCCCGCTCAGGGCCATGAAGCACAGGCCCACCGAAGGCGACAGCAACGCGTCAGCCATGTGCATTTTAATCTTCCCGTCCCGTCAACGGCGAAAGTGCGCCTTTGCCGCCATTGCACCCACAATACCAATGCCCGCATTTCCGGAAATAGATAACACGATATTAGAAAAAGTAGCACAAGGAAAAATTTTGTCAAACTGATCCCGGGTTCGCAAACGGGGGTTGAAAAACCGGAAGTTTCCGGGAAAGAGTCTTAAAAAACAGGCCGGATGAAGCGCGGTCTAGGGTGCGGCTCGTTTCCGCCCTTTGCAGGCTCGGACGCATATGCCGCAGATGCCCACGCTGATCCCGCGTATTTTTTCAAACTCCTTGGTCTTGGCGAAACAGGCCTTGCGGTCAAAATCTTCCGGCCCGGTGTGAATGGCCGCGACCGGGCAAGCGGAAACGCAGTCCGCGCATGAGGAACAGTCCGGTTTTTTCCCCTTGACCGGGCCGGGCATGTCCAGCTTCATGCTTGTGAGGATCGTTGCGAGCCGGACTTGAGAGCCGTATTTTTCCGTGACCAGGAGGTTGTTCCTGCCGTACCAGCCCAGGCCCAGTTCAACCGCGACCTGGCGGTGGGAGAGGTGCCCGATATTTTTCTCCCAGTCGTAAATCTGGCTGGCCGGGATGGGGATCGCTTTTTCACCCTGCTCCTCGATCCAGCGGCTTAATAAGAGCGCGGCCCGGTCCAATAGATTATTCACCTGCCGGTAAAGGTGCTTGTAGAGAAGCGTGGGCCGGTCAACGATCCCATCCAGCACCGACGAGACCAGGGGAAAAGCCATGACCAGCGCGTGGTCGATGCCCGATAGCTCCATTTCCTTGGCGAGCGGGAAATCTTTCTTGATGGTCGAAATATCCCCGGCGCAAAATTGATCGATGCCCAGCGCGGACAGGAACGCGCTTAATTCCTTTTCTTTGGCCATCACAGCCCGCCGCGCTTAAGCGCGTCTTTCAGTTCTTCCCTGCTCACCACCGAGGTCCCGAGCTTGGCCACGCCGATTCCCGCGGCCAGGTTTGCGAGCACGGTCGCGCTGAAGAGGTCCATGCCCGCGGCCAGTCCCGCGCCCAGGGTGCTGATCACGGTGTCTCCCGCGCCCGTGACATCGTAGACCTCGCGCGCCTCGGTCGGGATGTGTCTCGCGGGCTTTCCTTTCTCGACCAGGCTGATGCCGCGCTCGCCCCTGGTGATCAGGACGGCTCGGCTCTTCAGTTCCTTGATCATGATCCTCCCCGCTTTTTCCACATCCGAGTCCGTTTCCACTTCGAAGCGCGCGGCCTGGCCGGCCTCAATGTTGTTGGGGGTGATGACATCCGCGCCCTTGTAGCAGGCCAGGTTTGCGAGCTTGGGATCGACCAGGATTTTCTTTTTATGTTGTTTGGCGATGGGAAAAAGTTTTCTCGTGAGTTCCGGGCTGATCACTCCCTTGGCGTAATCCGAGACCAGGATCAGGTTGACCTCGGGCAGAATTTCTTTGAGCGCAGCCAGCATCCTGACCCGGCTCTCCGGCGCAATGGCCGCTTTCACCTCGCGGTCGAAGCGCACGATCTGCTGGCTGTGCGCTATGATCCTGGTCTTGACCGAGGTGGGCCGGTCCTGCTCAACCACCACCGCCCCCAGCTCAACCCCTTTTTCCTCAAGCTCGCTGACCAGGGCGTCGCCCGCGTCATCATTTCCCACCACACCCGCCAGATAAACCTTGGCGCCCAGCACCACCAGGTTGTTGACCACATTGGCGGCGCCTCCGAGCATGGCGGTCTCTTTCATCACTTCCACCACCGGCACCGGCGCCTCCGGGCTGATCCGTTTCACCTTGCCCCAGATGAAGATGTCGCGCATGAGGTCGCCGATCACCACGATGCGCGCTTTTGAAAAGCGCTCCAGCCAGCCCAGGAGACTCGCATATTCCTTGCTATTTTTCTTTTTCATTTTCCGCCTCGATCATTTCCCTGAGATAGGGGGACAGATACACCCCGGACAAATCAAATTTTTTCAAAGCCGACACCAGGACCCTGACCTTGTCCCGGAGCGGGAGCGCGTCATCCAGGTAAAATATTTTCCGCTCGCGTATCCGCACCTGGCCGCTCTGGGCCTTGCCGTCACCCGTGTCCAGGCCCTGCTCCTTCAACTCCAGCCCGATTTTTTCAAACAGGCCCTTCAACTCTGAAAAAAGCGCCTGGTCATCCATGTTGCCACATCAGGTCTGGAAATGGCTGACTTCCTGCTTGAGCTTGCCCGCCTCTTCCTCCAAACGGCGCAGCACCTGCTCCAGACGGGCGCCGCTCTCCACCGATTCCGAGCTGATCTGCCGGATGCGCTCCATCAGGCGCACCACCTGCTCCGCGGCCTTCTTCTGCTCCTTCTGCGCGGCGTTGATGTTATAAAGCATGTCCGTGATGTTCTCTATGGACTTGCTGATCAGGCGCGCGCCCTCCATCTGCTCCTCGGTGGTCCTGTGCACGAGCTTGCTCGATTCCTTCATCTGCCCGGTGGCCTTGATGATGAGCGAGCCGCCCTTGCTCTGCTCGGTTGTGGCCGTGGATATCTGGCTGACCATCTCCGCCATCTGCTCCATGGCCTTGCTGATCTGGCTGGCCGCGCTCGCCTGCTCCACGGTTGTGCGCGCGATCTCTTTCACCCGGTCCGTGCTCGCGCGCGAGCTTTCCAAAATCTTGTCCAGGGTCTTGCGCGCCTGGTCTGAGAGCCGGACCCCCTCGGCCACCGAGCGGGTGCCGGCCTGGACCGCGGTGACAGCCTCGTTTGACTCCTTCTGCACCGCGGAGATCAACTGGGTGATCTCCCGGGTGGAGCCCGCGGTGCGCTCCGCGAGCTGCTTGATCTCGTCCGCGACCACGGCGAAGCCCTGGCCGTGCTCCCCGGCCTGGGCCGCGATGATCGCGGCATTGAGCGCGAGCAGGTTGGTCTGGCTGGTCACCGCGTCGATGACCTGCACGATTTTCCCGATCTCCAGCGCCCGCTTGCCCAGCTTTGAGATTACCTGCTCGGCATGGCTCACCACCTCGGAGATCTCCTGAATGCCCTGCTGGGTGAGGTTTACCGCATCCGCGCCTTCCTCGGCGTCCTTGATCACTTCCTCGCTGATCCCCGCGGTCTGGTTGGCCAGCTCCTCGATCGAGCGGATGGCCTGGTTCATCTGGGACATGGAGCTTGCGGTCTGGTCCGCGATCGCGCTCAGGTGGT
>Ga0315287_10003405_pt1 | contig 15335 bp, 18 predicted proteins | sample YL17G11_0_MG_FD_205037 | JGI IMG/M metagenome (GOLD analysis project Ga0315287, IMG submission 205037) | Sediment microbial communities from Yellowstone Lake, YNP, Wyoming, USA - YL17G11_0 | ecosystem: Environmental > Aquatic > Freshwater > Lake > Sediment | place: USA: Wyoming | collected... | reverse complement strand
AAGAAAGTAGGCATAGGTGTTATTGGTTATCCAAATACAGGAAAAAGCACTCTTATCAATACTCTGGCTGGAAGGCACGCAGCTGGAACAGCACCAGAAGCAGGATTCACAAAAGGAGTCCAGAAAATAAGACTAACAGAAGACATAAGATTAATTGACAGTCCAGGAGTTATTCCAGAAAAAGAATACTCTGAAACAGAGCAGGAAAAAATCTCAAAACACGCAAGACTTGGGGGACGTTCTTTTAGCCAAGTCAAAGACCCTGAAATGGTTATTGTAGAATTAATGAAAAAAGATAGAGCAATGTTAGAAAAGCATTACAACATCCAAACAAACGGAGACACTGAAATCCTAATAGAAGAATTAGGAAAAAGGCGTGGATTTCTAAAAAAGAAAGGTTTAGTAGATGAAGATAAGACAGCAAGATTTATTCTAAGAGAATGGCAAGAAGGTAAGATTAAAGTCTAACCTTCTAGAATCAAAATAAATTTTGCTTAAAGAAGGAAAAATCAAAGATTAAGATTCGAAAATTAGTTACACTACCTTAGTTTTTAGAGATTTTATTTAATATCCTTGACTAAATCATTAATAAAACTAAAGTCCCCGTCTCCTAAAAGAACAACATCAAAATTCTCTTTATACAATGCAAGTCTTTCTTCAACATTTTCATTTAAAAAACCGATTTTTATAATATTATCATAATCTAATCCCTCAGCCATTCCAATATCTCCTATTTCATCCCCAAGTAAAATAACATTTTTTCTATTCTTTAGTTTTTCATAAATTGGATAATTCTTTAACGAAGTCTCTGTTTTATTTAAGGTATGAATTATAGGTTCTAAAATCTTAACCGCCCTTCCCTTCTTATCAAATTCATACATATTAGACACAACAAATACATTTTCTTTAAGCAAATTATCTTTTTTCAAGTACTCAATTAACATATCTCCAGGAGCAGCTGACATAAAGACCAAAGGAATATTTCTAGAGTTTAGAAGCTTAATGACATCCAAAGAGCCTTTTCTAAACTTTAAAGGTCTTTCTTTAACTACCTGTTCTATTGTCTTTTTACTAAAACCACACTCAATAAGCAAATTAAAATGCTTTTTCCACCATTCATACATCTTAGCTTTTTTCTCTAAAAAAGGAATTTCAGTGCTTATCTCAATAGGACGATAAATATCAAATAACTCATGAGCCTTTCTTGAGTAATCCTCTCCAAGATATTTAGGACTGCTTCTTATCTGAGAAATAACTGTCTCTGTTCTCTTCCCTTCAGCAGTAGTTCCATAGGTAATTGTCCTATCAAAATCAGATAAAATATGCAGATTATCAGCCCCTGCTTTAATCATTGCTTTTTTGATTTTCTCAAAATTCTCTTCATTAGGAATAATTACTTCTGTCATTTTATCTCTTTAATCATATACTCGCCCTTTTCATCAATAGCATATCCAAGCTTCCTATAATACTCTCTTACTCCAATACCAGAAATAACCTGAAGTTTATTAATTTTTAGTTGTTCTACAATTTTTTCAGCACTATTCATCAGCCATTTTCCAATTCCTTGGTGTTGTGAAGCAACCTTTAATCTCTCACCAATCTTTAATGCTCTTCCATAAACATGCAACTCTCTAATTATAGCAGACTTATTCTTTTTGCCATGAATCCTCAATCTTAACAACCCAAAAAGCACATCATCTTTATTAACAACTTCCAAGAAATACTCTGTTCCTTTGCTTGCTTTGTATTTAGTCATTTTCAACTCCAAATCCAGATTAACATTTCTATTATCACGCAAAGCAAATCCAACTTCTCTATATCTTATTTCATTTAATTTAACATCCTCTTTTCTCAGCTCTTCTTCAATGTCTTTTCTTAAGTCAATTCTAATAGTTCCTGCAACAATATAATCAGGTGGAATCTCTCTCATAACTCTCATTACTCTGCAATATCTTGGAATAATCTTTAGCATTGCAATAAGAACTTTCTGAATCTCTTCTTTAGTATAAGGTTTGTATTTTCCTTTAGAATACCACTCTTCTAATTCAGAACAAGGCATTACCTGACACGGATATAACTTAAGCTGGTCTGGTTTAAACATCTCACTTGCAAATAGCTTCTTAAACAACATTAAATCATGTTTAACACTACTTCCAGGTAAACCAGGCATAATATGATAACCAACCTTGAAACCAGCATTTTTCAAAGCCAGAGTTGCACTAACAACGTCTTGAACAGTATGCCCTCTTTTAACTAATTTGTAAATCTTATTATCTGGAATCTGAACTCCTAACTCAACTCTAGTGCACCCAAACTCCAGCATTCTAGGAATATAATCAATGCAAACATCAGGTCTTGTTTCAATGCAAAGAGCAATGCATCTATGTTTAGCTGTCTCATTAATCTTCTTAGCTTCATTTAATGTCTTAGAAATTTTTCCATTTAATGCATCATAACATCCTTTAACAAACTTGTACTGAAATTCTTTAGGATATTGCAAGAATGTGCCACCCATAATAATGAGTTCTATTTTGTCAGTTGGATGATTCATTACTTGAAAGGCTTGTAATCTTCCGATAACCTGCTTAAAAGAATCATACTTGACTTGGCTTGCTCGCAACACAACAGGAGACTTAGGAGTATAGGATTGAGGAACTTCCAGCTGCGGGCAGTAAACACAGCAACCGTGCTCGCACTTTCGTGGAGGAAGCATTACAGCTATAGGAGTTATTCCAGATATTGTTTTTGTTGGCTTTCGCATCTCGCCTAGGTTCGGCTTTAACATAAAAACATCATATTTTTTAAGCTTTAAAAGTCTTCTTAATATATGAAAAAAGAATCGTCTCAATCTCAACACCAAGTCTGGAATGCAATTGCACCAGAATGGCACGAGTACAAGCAAGTTCCAGGAGAGAACACAATTGAATTTCTTAAAAAACAAACAGGCAAAGTCTTAGACTTAGGCTCTGGAAGTGGAAGACATCTAATGAAAATTAAGAAAGGGGAAATGTATCTTTCAGACTTTAGTGAAGAAATGATTAAGTTAGCTGAAAAGAAAGCCAAGAAGCTCAAAATCCCAGCTCAATTCAGTGTAGCAGACATGACTAAGCTTCCATATGAAGATAATTTCTTTGATTCAGCTATTGCAATCTCGTCTTTTCATTGCATTCCAAAATCAGAACATAAAAAATCAGTAAAAGAACTATTTCGTGTATTAAAACCAAAAGCAAAAGCTCTAATCGGAGTCTGGAACATTAAATCCAAGAGATTCAAAAATGCAACAAAAGAAAAGATGATTAAATGGACAGATAAAGGAGAAAGATACTATTATCTATTTGATGAACCAGAAGTTCATAAGTTATTCAAATCAGCAGGTTTCAAGATTCTATCATCACAGAATAGTGAGATGATGATAAATTTTGTTATTGAAAAATAACTTACCACTCCACCCTTAAACAAGCTGGCAATTTCCCATTATATCTCTTTTGTTCTTGACAATAATGTTTTTTACATAAATAACTCCAACCCTTCTTATCCTTACCCTTAATAAACATAGGATAAACCTCTGCATAAGCCTTATTTTTACAAGTTCCATGAAAATCACAACAAGGAAACTTTTTTTTATTAATAATCTTAAATCGTATAGAACCTTTTTTAGTTATCATCAATAGTTAAAGGGAAGAAAAATCATTATAAATCTTATTTAACATTAAAGAGTTAATAATTTATTATTATCCTAACCTGCAATGAATATTTACCCCAATGATTTTACTTTATTAATTATTTCTTCTCTTCAAGCTTTTCAGAAGGAGATTCTTCGCTCTTCTCGTCTTTCTTCACAACTCTCATCATATCCATAAAAGACTTTTTCTCAAACAAAACAATCTTCATGTCAGCAATATCTATATTCACCTTTAGCAAGCCAAAATTAGACAAAAACGCAGTTCCAACAAGATAATCTTTTCCATCCTTATTCTGAAGCGAGAAAAGAAGCTTCTGAAGCTTGTTTTTAACTTCCTTTTTATCCATCTCATCCTGAATCATCTGCTTTATGTCATTAAAATCAAAACTATAATTCAGTGCAACTTTCTTAGGAGCTTCAGTGTCAGCTAGTTCAACAGGAATAATAGAACAACTATCCTCTAACTTAAAACTAAACAGCTTTTTAGTTAAAGGAATATAATAATCAATATGCTGCTTGTTATCTGGTTTCTTAGAATCACTCAAATCAATTACAAAAAACCCAGAGCACGGATAAGCTTTTTTATTCTCTTTTATAAAACTCTGAAAACTCTCAGAGTCAAACAGTTTCTCTAAATAAAATTGGAAATTCATGATAATCTAGTGATGCTTGTGTTTATAAGAATTTTGATGTTGATTTTTAATCTCTATAAAAAATCTAAATTTTTATAAACAATCTCTTTCTAATAAGATCATGCCTGAAACATTAGATTATATTCCATTCACCTGTGAAGCACCCGAATGTGATCTACTTACTTGTGATGGCCTCAAAGGAAATTCTCTCTATTATAGAGCATCTAAACTATCTAATGGAATTGTAATTAGTGATACTATATGGGATTTAAGTAAACAAACTATTTTTGTAGGGGATAATTACGGCACAATTACAGAATTAAGATCTAAAGGCATCTCATGGAAAGATATCTTTCCGGGAGCTGTAGAAGCATCTGGCAATGTCAGACCTAAAGAAATAAATTATCAATAGTCTTCATCTTTCTACGAATACAAAAAATATTTTTAATCTCTATTTTCAACAGAAAATTATTCCCTATTCTCAATCTCGTTCTTCAGTTTAGAAATAAACACATCAATCTTAACACTTTCTATTTTCTGATTTCCTTTGCTTCTAATCGCAAGTGTCTTTTCTTTTTCTTCTTTATCTCCAATTACAATAATATAAGGAATTCTCATTAATTCAGCGCTTCTTACTTTAGCTTGCAATGGTGATTGATTAAAATCAAAGTCAATTCTTAATCCAGGAATTTCAGATTTAATCTTTTCAATAATCTTTTCAGCAGCTTTAGTATTTCTATCTGTAAAATTCAACACACGAACTTGAACAGGAGCAAGCCATGCTGGAAATCTTCCATTAAGATGCTCAATTAAAACACCCATAAATCTCTCCAGACTTCCATAAACAGTTCTATGAAGCATTACAGGTCTCTTTCTTTCATTGTCAGCATCAGTATATTCTAATTCAAATCTTTCTGGCATTGCAAAATCCAATTGTATTGTTGCTGTTTGCCATGTTCTTCCTAATGAATCAGTCAAATGGAAATCAATCTTAGGTCCATAAAATGCTCCATCTCCTGCATTAAGTTTGAACTTCATTTTCTTTTTCTTTAAAACATTTTCAAGAGCAGCTTCTGCCTTATCCCAAATCTTGTCATCTCCAATTCTTTTTTCAGGACGAGTAGACAACTCAACATGATAACTAAATCCAAGTTTCTTATAAAATGAATCAATTAAATTTATAACTCCTAAAATTTCATCTTCAACTTGTTTTTCAGTACAGAAAATATGTGCATCATCTTGTGTAAACTGAATAACTCTGAATAATCCTCCTAAAACACCTGAAAGCTCTTGTCTATGAACAGTTCCTAATTCAGCAACCCTCATTGGGAATTCCTTGTAACTCTTAGGACTTGATTTATACACAAGCATTCCTCCTGGACAATTCATAGGCTTGACAGCAAATACTCTTTTTTCATATTCAGTTAAGAAAATATTATCTCTGTACTTTTCCCAATGCCCAGAAATCTGCCATAATCTTTTATCTAAAATTTGAGGAGTCATTATTTCAGTATAACCTGCTTTCTTATGCATCTCTTTCCAAAAATTAATTAATTCATTTCTAATAATCAAACCATTATTATGCCAGAACACCATTCCAGGAGCAACTTCATTAAAACTATACAAATCCATTTGCTGTCCAATTATTCTATGGTCATTTTCCTTAAGCTTAGATGTATCTAGTCTGCTTCTTGAAACCTCATTAAGTAAATGTTTGATATCATATTTCTCTTCAACTGCTTTTCCTTTTCCCTTCTCATCTTCTTCAAGAATAATGCTTCTACTTAATTCAGAAAGTGGATGTCCCTTAACTTTCAATTCAAATTCTTTATAATATCCAAAAGGAGCTCTTACAACTTTTAATCCTTTATCTTTAGCTAATTCTTTTTCAGCTTCTTTCAAAACTTCCTGAGCTACATCAGGAGAAGATAAATTAGGTGAAAGGTGAGCATACGGATATAAAACAATATTCTTAGCCTTTACTTGAGATGCAACATCTTTGATATTATCAACAAGCTTTACAACAGCTAATTTAACATTAGAATCACTCTTCTCAACAGCAGTAAGAACAACAAGTGGCTCTTTAACTTCAATCTCTTTTTTCTCACTCTCGCCAAGCTCAGCAATGCTCTTTAATGCTTTTTTTAAAGGTTTGAACTTAATATAATCGCAATGTAATAATAATATCTTCATAAGTTCTTAAGATAAAGGCAGTTTAAAAATATTATTAGTTGTAGAAAGAATTTGATTAAAACCCGAAACATTTATATATAACCTAATATATAATAAAATATAACTAAATATATAACATATCTTAAATGACACAAACACTCGCAACTACAAGAAAAGTAGGTGGTTCATTAGTAATAACCATTCCAGCAGAAGTTGTCCAATTAGAACAGCTTAGAGAAAATGAAATAGTAGAAATACAAGTTAAAAAGAAAAAAATAAATGGCTTTGGCGTTCTAAAAGGCATAGGAAAATTTACAAAAGAAGACAGAATGAAAGATAGATTTTAAAATGAAATATTTAATAGATTCATCTGCTTGGATAGAATATCTTAGAGGAAGCAAGGCTGGTGAAAAAGTATATGAAATATTAAAAGAAGATAATGAAATTTATACTCTCTCTATAAATATTGGAGAAGTTATAAGCAAGGTAAAAAGAGATAACGGACAAATAGAAATAGCCTATAATTCTCTTACTTCAAATGTAAATATTCTTGGGATAACTCCAGAAATAGCAAAGGAAGCCGGGTTATTACATGCACAATTAAAAGAAAAGATAAACTCAATAAGTTTAGCAGATACATTCATGATAGCCTCGGCAAAAGCAATTTATGCTAAAATTCTAACTTGTGATGAACATTTCAAAAACTTCAAAGAAGCAATAATTATCCAGAATTAGATTTTATATATAAACTTTTCAACCATGCCTTTAGCTTTTTCTCTTTTTTCCTGATGCTTAGCTAAGAATTTATTTATTTTGTCAATTAAGTATTGCTTTAGCTCTCCAGTAGTCAGCTTTCCACTTCTGTAATCTGCTTCTATTTTTGCAAGTTTAGCATCATCTTCTTCAAACATCATTCTAAGATACTGGAAACTCACATCAACATCAGGATTTCCACCTTTAGCTCTATGTTCTTCAAGTGTTGCCTGTCCTCCTGAAAAAGCATATTTCTTTATTTTCATTTCAACTTCTTTTGGAGTGTCAATTGGTGCAATATAAGAAGTTGGAATAGAAGCACTCATTTTTCCACCTGATAATCCTGGCATAAATAATGTATAAATTGAACTTAATTGAGTAAAATTAAAATCTTTTATCTTTTGAGAAATATCTCTTGCTAATCTTAAGTGTGGGTCTTGGTCAATTCCAACTGGAACAATAACAGGAAGAGGTTTTCCTTCAAATTCAGGAAGCTGTGCATGAAGCATGTCTGCTGCCTGAAGCAAAGCAGAAAGCATTTTTCCAGGAGAAATATCACCATAAACAGCCTTGAATTCATTAAAAGTTGCATATCTTGCTAAAAGATTCTGCAATCTATAATAGGCATTTGCTTTTTCAGCATCCTTGCTTCTATCTGATTGAAAATACAAATCGCATTTGTTTAAATCTAATCCCATTGCAACATAATTTAGAATATAATCTTCTGCAATTTTTCTGCTATCTTCTAAGCTCTGTCCTCGAGCATTATATGCTTCTATATCTGCAACAGCAATATAAACCCTAGCTCCAAGCTTCTGAAAGAAAACCATTTGTTTCATAATCATCAAATGTCCAATATGGCACTTTCCAGTTGGCATTAATCCAGTCATCATTCCAAAAGGTTTCTTATCCCTGATTGCAAGCAAAACTCTCTGAATATCCCTATGAGCAAAAATTATCTTTCTTCTGTATTCAAGTTCCTTATTAAAAACAGGTGGTAATTCTTTCAGTGGTTCTATTCCAAATTCCTTAATAAGTTTTTCATAATTTATATCCCCAGAAACTTCCCATGGATTAACTACACTACCTTTTTTTACCATATTTAATATAGCAAATCCTTATTTTTAAATCTTAGTCAAACCAGAATAATTTAGTCTAATTTACCCCAATAATCTTTATATAACTCAAAATAATATTGTAAATCCGTGGAACCAATGAATATCTATGAATATCTGGACTGGTATTGCAAAGAAAAAGACAAACTAGCTATTTCTTATGAAGCAGCAGTGGAATTTGAACAACCAGAGGAAATGAGAGAGGCAGTTAGCAAAGTATATGAGTTAAATTATGAACATCATAAAATTATGGAATCCTTTATCAGAGATGTGGTTAAATGGGCTGAAGAAGAACAAAACCCTGACCTGAAAGCCAGATTAAAGGCTTGTGAAAAAAATCTAAGAGCGCATAATCACGAACTTGGTGAATTTTTAAATGAACTTGCAGATGCTTCGCTTGAATTAGAAGTAGAATTAGATAACATTAGATGACTAATCCTCCCTACAAATATTTATAAATAAGATTTTGCTTTAAAATATTGAAATGAAGAGGATAATATTTTCACTATTTTTGATAATTTTGCTGACTTCTATAGCCTCTGCAGAAATAATAATCAAAGAACAGCCAAAAGAACTATATAATTTAGGAGAAGTTCTAAGAATTCCAGTAAAAATATCCACCTCATCAGCAGTAGAGGATTTTTTCTCAATGAAATTAATCTGCAATGGAATTGAAAATGAAATTCATAAGCAGTATGTTTCAATACCTATTGGGGGGGAGCAGGAAATAAGCGCAGCAATCCCATTAAGCATTTCATTCCTCGGAAGAACAACTGGAACCTGCACTATAAAATCAATTCTTGGAACAGATTTTATTTTATCAAAAGAATTCAAGATTTCTGATTTAATTAAAGTAACTGTAACAGCAGCAAAGCCAGAATTTGCACCTGGAGAAAACATAATTGTTGAAGGAACAGCAATAAAAGAAAACGGGGAAAATGCACAGGGATTTGTAGACTTATCCTTAGTAAGTGAAGATGAAACTACTGTAACAAGCGAGACAGTAAAAAACGGTTACTACTCTTTGAATATCTCTCTTCCTAAAAATGCAAAAGCAGGACAGTATCTAATAAGAGTAAATGTGTATGAGAAACTAGCAGAAGGAAATATCACTAATTCTGGAGTTGGAGATATGAATATCTTAGTTAGCCAGGTTCCAACAAGCCTGGAAATAGCATTTGATACAAGCAAAGTAGAACCAGGAACAAGCTTATTAGTTAAAGCAATTCTTCATGACCAGTCAGGAGAAAAAATAACTTCTAATGCAATTCTAACTCTTAAGAATGATAAAGACAAGATTCTAAAGCAAGTAGAAATTGCTACTGAAGAATTTTTCGAATATCCAATAGTATATAATGAAAAACCAAATCAATGGAAAATCATAGCTACTTCAAATAAACTTTCAAATGAAGAAGCATTTAGTATAATTGAAAAAGAATCAGCAAAAATAGAAATAATTAATGGAACAGTAATAATCACAAACACTGGAAATGTTCCTTACAATGAAACAGTCTTAATAAAAGTAGGAGAAGAACCAGTAGAGATTACTACTTATATGGAAGTAGATGGAATTCAAAAATATACTCTAAGCGCTCCAGATGGAGAGTATGTAGTCAGCGTCAGCAGTGGAGGAGCAGAAGCTAGTGAAAGTGTAATGCTTACTGGAAGTGTTATAGGAGTAAGTGAAGCTGGCGGAATTTTAAGTGCAATTAAAATGCCTTTTGTATGGATATTTATGATTGCAATTTTAGGATTTATGACTTTCCTTGTTTATAAAAAAGGCTACAAAAGAGTTTTCATTGGTTACATTACAAAAAGAAAAGAGAAAAAAGCAGAGAAAGAGGCGAATGTTAGCCCAAGAAATATCTTAGTCAATCCAAAAAATAAAGCAGAATTATCTTTGTCAATTAAAGGAGATAATCAGACAGTAAGTATGGTCTGCTTGAAAATAAAAAATCCTCATGTAATTGATGAAGCTGGAAAAAGAGAATTGCAAAGCATAGCAGATGTTTCTGATGAAGGAAAAGCTTCTGTTTATGAAGCTCAGGGCAATCTATTCTTTATATTTGCTCCAATAAGAACTAAAACCTATCATAATCAAAAAACATCTATTGAATTTGCTCAGAAAATAAAAGATGCCTTAAACACTTATAATCAGACAGCTAAAGAAAAAATACAATTCGGACTTGCAGCAAACTTTGGTTCAGTAGTTGCAAAATACGAAAAAGAAATCTTAAAATTCATGAGCTTAGGAACTCTAATGACAGGAGCTAAGAAGCTTGCAAATGTTTCAGATGGAGACGTATACCTAACTAGTGTGATAAATGAAAAAGTTTTAACAGAAGTTAAAACAGAGAAGATTCAAAAGCAAGGAGTAGAAGCTTATGCAATAAAGGAAATACGTCATAGGGGAGAAGACAATAAGAAATTCATAAGCAATTTCGTAAGAAAGCTTGAAGCTGAGAATAAGGAAAATAAAGCAAAAGAAGAAGAGAGAAAAAGAAAATTAAGTTTTAACTCTTCTAATAATTCTTCTGATTCTAATTAAACAATTCTAAATAACTGCTAATAACAGAGTTCTTTATTTCAGGATGTTTTTTCTCAAGTTCAGCAACAAATTCAGATACTTTATCTACCTTCTCTGTATGTTTTCCATATTTTAATCCCTTAAGTTTAGCATATAATTCAACTTCCTTGTCTAAGAACAAATATAGGGGACGTATTATCTTTCCATAAACAGGAGCAAGCTCCTTTAGTTTAGAGGCTTTGCCATTAATTAGTATATTTGTTATACTCTCTGCGATACTATCACTAGTATCTGCAACTGCCATAATGTTATGTTTTCCATTCTTAATTAATTTAATAGGAGCATTTTCAGCAAACATCTCTAATAAATCAGCCAAAACTACTGCTCTAAAACCATTTCCTTTTTCAAATCCAACAATATCGCCCTTGGAAACCATATCAAACTTTCTAAGAGTATATAGAAACTTTTTCTCAAACCAGTGAATAAACTCTCTCTTAGTCAGTTTCCGTTTGTTTGTGAATTCGTACACGTATTTCATATTAATTAGCGAATTTACAGCTAGGAATTTTTAATTTCTTGTCAGTAAATTCATAAACATATTTCATTTTAAATTTAAATCGTATTTCTCAAACTCCTTTTTATCTTCTAAACTACCTTCTTTAGAATAAGCTGAAATAAGTTTTTTAACTTTATCTTCAATTGTTTTATTAGCCTTATCAAGTATCACTGCTGTTGGCCCTGTTTCTTTTGGGATAATTAATTCTTTGCCCTTTAATTTTTCAATAATTTTATTCTCAGATTTATTTCTTCCTAAAACCACCCAACAACTGTCAATTAAAAAATGCCTTCCAACTGCAACAAGTTTGACTTCTTCTTCATCCATTCCTCTTTTAATAAGATACTTCAGTCTGTTTCTTAGATTTTTCTCACAAAGAATGCATCCTCCAGCAGGACTTGGATACGAAATCTTGAACTTTTTAGCTAATTCAATTTGCTTTTGCCTTGTTCTTCCGATTATTCCTAATTCTCCAAGAGGCCTAAGCAATCTTCCACGAATCTCTGATTTACTCTCAATTAATTCCAAACCATGCTTGTGCTGGCTCATAGGACGCTGTCCAAGAACCTCGCCAGTTGCAATAAACTCAATCTTATTTTTATCAGCGAACTCCTTAGCCTTCTGCAGCATAAAAATCTTGCAATCAATGCATGGATTAACACCTGCTCCTGTTCCATATACTGGTTTTTCAAGAACTTTCAAGTATTCCTGAAGAAGTTTTCCCTTAGTAGCATCAAATACCTGAATCTCAGCTCCTTGCTGTTTGCAAAACTCTTTCACCTCTGTTTCAGTGTCTTTGCTAAATGGAATCTTAAAATATAATGCAGTAACTTCAAATCCTTTTTCCTGCATCAGCTTTAAAACAAGCCTGCTATCTAATCCTCCAGAAAGCATTACAATGCATTTCTTAATATCTTTCTTAATCATAAATAAAATAATAGAAAAAGCCTTTAAAATCTATCTTATTTATTTTTCTTAGACTTTTTAGACTTAGGCTTTTCTTCTTCCTCGTCTTCAGACTCGTTTTTCTTGCTTTCTTTTTGTCCAAACCACTTTCCAAGAAATCTTCCTAATCCAAGGAACTTCAAGACAATTCCAATTCCAATAAGAACTATGCCAGCAATAAATGCAATTAAAAATACAACATAGGCTTTAGTAAAAAATGCCTGGAATATTTCAAAAAATGGCCAGGATTTTAACAATCCTAAAAGCCAGTTTATTTTTAAGAAAGGAAGCGAGGAAATTATTAAGACAATTCCAGCCAAAATAGGCAAGTCATGCTTATTTTCAATTAATAAAAATGTCAATGCAATCAAAATAAGAGAAATAATTAAACTCCAGTAAAACAAACCCCTCCAGTAATTATGAGCTTTTTCAGAAATTAAATGATACGGAGGATTCATATCACACTGCCAAAATTTGCAATCATACTTCTTATAATAGTTTTGTTCAACTAAATCACTAATAGCATAAGTTATTACTGCTTCAGAACCATTATTTATAGTTTCGCAAGGAAAAGTAAAAACATAATCTTGAAAAGAGTAGACAAATTCAGTATTATTCTGGCAATATACCTGCATTACTTGCAAAACATCATCAAGATTTTGAGCTACATCTGACTGATTTCTCATAATATCGCTTACAATAGAAGTTATTTCTGGCTTAATTGTCTCATAGTCAAGAGACATTGAAATTGTCAAGAAAGTATTCATGCATAACAAGGAAACAAATAGCAAAATAACTACAAGACTCAGCAATCCCCCTCTTATTAATCCCATATTTAAAATAAGCAAGAAGTATTTTTAAACTTGTCTAAGACTATTACATTCTCTCCAGTATTTCTATTCTCTTTTCCAAAGGCGGATGTGTACTTGTCAATCCCTTAAGAGGATTTGCAAAAAACAAAGGAGCAACAGCCTTGTTTACTCTCGGCTCTTGTAGATTTTCATTTTTAATCTTTTTCAAAGCTCCAATCAGTCCAGTAGGATTTCTAGTAAACTGAACAGCAGTAGCATCAGCTGAATACTCTCTTTTTCTTGAAATAGATAATTGAACAAGCTGAACAACAATAGGAGCAAGTATTGCAAGAATCACTCCGATTAAAATAAATATTGCATTCCCCTTGGAATTTCTGTCTCCTCCGCCTCCTCTAAACCACAAGCTTCTCAAGAATATCTGAGAAATAATTGCAATCATTCCAACCATAACAGCAACAAGAGTCATGTATCTTATATCATAATTTCCAACATGCCCAAGCTCATGAGCTAAAACTCCTTCAAGCTCTCTTTTATCTAATCTTTCCAATGCTCCTTCTGTCACGCACACAACTGCTTTTTTGGGATTTCTTCCAGAAGCAAATGCATTTATTTGAGAAGAGGGCATAACATAAAGCTTAGGCATTGGCAATCCAGAAGCAATTGTTAATCCTTCAATTAAATCATAGAATTGCTTGTGCTTGCTTCTATCTGCTGGCTTAGCTCCAACACTCATAATTGCAATTTTATCTGAATTGTAAAAGCTAATTAGAATATAACTCAAAGAAAATATAATTGAGATTATCATTATAATAAAAAAATAACCAGGCTCAAAAGCCATTGAAATAACATATCCAAACAAGACAATCACAGCAAAGATAATTATCATTAGAAAATATGATTTATACTTATTCCAAGATATTTGATCACGAAAATCAATTCTAGATTTATCCATGTTAATTAGAACTTAACTTTAATACTTCTCTTCTCAGCTTCTGTTATCTGCAAATATTCCCTTGCTTTTTTGCCATACAAGCTTGCAAAAAACTTTCCAGGGAAAGTCTTGCATAAATCATTATATGATAAAATACTATCATTGTAATACTGCCTTGCATATGCAACCTTGTCTTCTGTAGAAGATAATTCCTTTTGCAATTCTAAGAAATTCTCATTTGCCTTAAGATTAGGGTAATTCTCAGCAATAGCAAAAATAGTCTTTAATGCTCCTTCTAATTGGTTATTAGCAGCAACCTTCTTAACAATGTCTTTAGCACCAATAAGAGCTTTTCTAGCATCTGTAACAGCCTTGATAGCTGCTGTCTCGTGCTTAGCATAACCTTTGACACTCTCAATTAGATTAGGAACTAAATCAGCTCTTCTTTTCAACTGAACATCAATCTGGCTTAGAGAATTATCAATCCTATTTCCAAGAATAGCAAATCTATTATAGTAAATAAAAAAGACTAATAAAACAAATGCAATTATTCCTATAATCCACCATAACATATTAAAAACTAACAAAGTAAATTTATAAACTTAACTAAATTAAATAAATTATGGTAGAAATAGATAAGAAAATCTGCATTGGATGCGGTGCATGTGCTTCAATTTGTCCAGAAGTCTTTGAAATGAAAAATGGAAAAGCTAATGTAAAAAAGCAAAAGAATTGCGAGTGCGTAAATGAAGCAATAAACTCGTGTCCAGTAAGCGCAATTAGCAAATAAGGGTGATAATTGCCAAGATTACAATAAATATTTATTAAATTCACAAATAAAAATATTTATTAACTATCTTTAAGTTTAATATTTATGGCAGTTAAAAAAGAGGATAAGCCTAAAGAAATCTTCATTAAATGGTTTGCTGAATTAAATAAGAGTTCTGGAAAAGTTGCAGGAGGAAAAGGGGCTAATCTAGCTGAGATTTACAATTTAGGTGTTCCAGTTCCTCCAGGATTTGTTGTAACAGCTCAGGCTTATGATTATTTTATTGAAAAAGCAGAAATAAAAGAAAAAATTAAGGAACTTCTAAGCACAATTGACTATGAAAATACAAAACAATTAGATGAAGTAACTAAGAAAGTAAGAGCTCTAATGACTAATTCTAAAATTCCTAAAGAAATGGAAAAAGAAATTCTTGAAGCATAC
>Ga0315287_10003404_pt1 | contig 15337 bp, 11 predicted proteins | sample YL17G11_0_MG_FD_205037 | JGI IMG/M metagenome (GOLD analysis project Ga0315287, IMG submission 205037) | Sediment microbial communities from Yellowstone Lake, YNP, Wyoming, USA - YL17G11_0 | ecosystem: Environmental > Aquatic > Freshwater > Lake > Sediment | place: USA: Wyoming | collected... | reverse complement strand
TCATGCTGCGCGAGGCCGCCGGCGCCTGATGCCGTCCGCCCGGCCTACCGCATGCCCTGGCCCTGGCTCGACGGCGGCACCATCTTGTTCAGGCGCATGTAGGTGATGACGTTGCCGTAGTGTTCGAAATCGTGGCTGGTGTTGAAGGAGAGGGCGCTCAGCCTCGGCATCGAGGCCCCGAACGGCATCTTCACCATTGTCGCCGCCGACGCGTCGGTCGTCGCGGCCCACACCTTGTCGCAATACGCGAACGATGCGGCGAGCCCCGCCCCGATGTCGGCCTTCGTGGTCTTCGTCTTCTCGATGTCGCCGCCAGAGGGCTTCTCGCCGGCTGCGGCGCCGCAAATCATGTAATTCGCGTCGGCCACATGCGCGAACAGTTGCCCGAGGCTGCGCACGTCGGGCGTGGCCTTGAAGCCGTAGAGGCTCTCCGGGACCTGCTCGGCCGCCTTGGTGAGGTATCCCTTCACCATTTCGTAGGCGCCCCTACTGCCTTGCGTGAGCGGATTGTCCGAGGCGGCGCCGCCCTGCGCGAAGGCTGGAACAGCGGCAAGTGAGCAGACGACGGTAAACGACAGCACTCTCTTCATGCGAACCTCCTAGAGCTAACGGCGCTCCGCACTGCGTAGCGTCGTCGCACGTTGACTGTGAGTTGACTGAGGACCAGTATAGTGATTCCGGCCCGCTGTCTGCCACTCGCTCGCGCTGTCAGTGCCTGGGCGAGAGCAAGGCGAGCACCTGTTTCGAGGACTGGTACCCTGCCGCCCGGCCGACCTCGCGCCCGTCCGGGCCAAGCACCAGGGTCGTCGGGAAGCCGGCCACCGAGTAGCGCCCGACGAGGGCTTTCTCCACATCGCCGTCGAGTCTCACCGCGATGTAACCCGCGCCGACGGCGGCCGCCACATCGGCATCCGACCACACCCACTCGTCCATCGCCTTGCAGGGACCGCACCAGGTGGCCCAGAAGTCGACGACGACCTTCCTGCCGGTGCGGCGTGCCTCGGCGAGGGCGGCGTCGAGTTGTGTGCCCCACGCGATGGGCGTGGCGGCGCGCGGCCGGTTCCGCTCTTCGCGGACGGTGTCGTCGCCCGCGCGGTCAGCGGCCCTGGTGACGGGCCGATCGACGATGGCGAAGCTCACCGAGCGGCCGTCCGGGCTGAACGACCGGAACTCGAGCACCAGTTCCTTCTCCGGTGCCCTGGCGAACATCAGCCGCGACGTCGCACGGGCCTCCTCGTACGAGAGCACGCGCTTCGGCGCATCGCTGGCCGAAGCCTCCAGCACGCTCCACATGTCCTCGCGGTCGAACACCGCGTCGTTGTTGCCGTCCATCGCGGCGACCAGCGCCTCCACGCCGCCGACACTCACCGTTCCGGCCCGCCATGATCCGACCGAGTAGCGCAGGATGTCCGGCACCGCCTCGCCCTCGCGCACCAGCCAGATGGAGAACAGGTAGGGCTCGCCGAGGTCGGTTCTGTCGGCCGAGCCGTACGGCACCGTGACCTCGATGCCGTTGAACGACGTCCAGACGGCGCCGGTCTTCTCTCGCACGGTCGGCACGGCCACCAGCGCCGCGCCATCGTCCGTGAAATCGCCGTTGCGGTTCTTGTCGAGGACGATGCGGCAGAGGTCCTTGGGATGATCAGCATCCGCGGCGGCGAGCACGCGAATCCAAGACGCCTCGCTCCGACCGATCTTGATGGTGCCGATGCGCGCGGGCCGGGTTGCCCCCGCGGGCAGCACCGCGGCTGCGGGTGCGTCGCTGAGCGTCACCTGGGTGCCCTTCGGGCTGAAGTTCGGCCGCGGGCCGGTGCCCGGAGCCTGGTACGACAACTGCGCGGTGATCACCTGCTGCGCCTGTACCGTTCCTGCGGCAGCCAGTGCGGCCAATGCCACTACCGCAATTCCTGCGCGCATCCGTGAACTCCTCATCGAGTGTGTCTCCCCGCGCTGACGAGGCACGCCGATCAGCGCAGCCGCTCCGCTCGGATCGTCCGCTTCAGGATCCGCTCCGGGACGACGCGGGCGCCGATGCCGGGCCCCTTCGGGATGTCGATGAAGCCCTCGGCGTCGAGGACGACGGGCTGGTCGACGATGTCCTCGTCGAAGTAGTTGGCCGTTTCCGAGGTGTCGCCCGGCAGCGAGAAGCCCTCCGCCGTCTGGAGGTGGATGTTGACCGCGCGGCCAATCCCAGTCTCGTCCATGCCGCCCGACCACACCCCGACGCTGCATCCCGCAGCGAAGTGCGCGATGCGCATCGATTCCAGCAGCCCGCCGACCCGTCCTTGTTTCACGTTGATGATGCGGCAGGCGCCAATCGAGATGGCTGCGGCCGCGTCGGCGAGGCCGTGGATCGACTCGTCGAGGCAGATCGCGGTCTTCATCTCCCGCTGCAGCGAGGCGTGCTCGATGATGTCGCTGTAGGAGAGCGGCTGCTCGACCATCATCAGGTCGAACTCGTCGAGCCGCCTGAGGTGGTCAGTGTCCGAGAGCGAATAGTCGCCATTCGCGTCCACCATGAGCGGGACGTCAGGGAAGCGGTCCCGCACGGCGCGGACCCACTCGATGTCCTGGCCCTGCTTGATCTTCATCTTGACGCGGTGGTACTTCCTGGCGACGGCCCGCTCGACGGCCGTGAGCAGATCCTGCTGCGTATCCTTCAGACCGATGCTGATCCCGGACGGGATTCTCTTCGCCGGCCGGCCCAGCAGCTCATGAAGGGCGACGCCCTGTTGGGTCGCGATCAGGATGAGGCAGGCGTTCTCGACGGTGGCTTTGGCCATCCCGTGGCCGCGGACATGGCGGAAGCGCCCTTCCAGTTCACCCAGCGTGATCCCCGGCTCCACGAGCGGCAGCAGGAAGTCCCTGATGATGTGCCGGACGGTCCCGTTGGTCTCGTAGGCGTAGAACGGGTCGGGATCGGAGACGTTCTCGCTCCAGGCGGTGACGCCGCCCGACTCGAGGCGCATCAGCATCGCTTCCTTGTCGGTCCAGACGTGGACGCTGGTGCCGAAGGGCGCGACAAACGGCAGCTTCACCGTCACGAGGTCGACGTGGTCGATCGCGGGAAGCACCAGCGCCTCGAGGGCGGCGGTGGGTGAAGGGTGGCCTGTCGGCGTCATGCATACCTCCAAGGACAGCGAACCGGCGACGTGGAGCCGTTGCGTGCGCTGCGCGGCTTAACAGGATACGCTGCCGGAGGTCCGGTTGCCACTCGGCTCGGACTCGGCTCGGGCGAGGCGCCTGCCGGCCGGGCCGGGTGGCCGGCCGCGCCGCGGTCGGTTTCCCATCGTGATTCGCGTGCTAGGATTCGCTGTGGACCTGGCGGCTTTCATGGCCTGATATGGCACGAACCGTTGTCTACTTCGCCGTCGTGGCGGCGTTGCTGCTTGCCGTGCCGGGAGCGCATCCCGCGGGGCAGACGCGCGTTCCCCGTCGCCCGAACATCCTGCTCGTGACGATTGACACCCTGAGGGCGGACCGCGTGGGCGCGTACGGCGCCAAGTCTCCGGCGACGCCGGCCATGGACCGGCTGGCCGCGGAGGGCTGTCTGTTCGAGGAGTCGATCGTGCAGGTCCCGCTGACGCGCCCGTCTCACGCGACCATCTTCACCGGGCTCTACCCGTTCCAGCACGGCATTCGCGACAACTTCGCGCCGCCGCTCGGGATTGCGCACCGGACGCTGGCTGAGATCCTCAAGGGGCAGGGGTACGCCACCGGGGGATTCGTCGGATCGTTCATCGTCAACACGCAGTCGGGGTTGAATCGCGGGTTCGATGAGTTCGACGACACGTTCGAGACCGGCGGGAAAGGGTCCGCTTTCTTCACCGAATACCAGCGGCGCGCCGCGCAGGTGGAAGAGCGCGCCGGTCCCTGGATCGAGCGCGCGGCCGCGGGGAGCCGGCCCTTCTTTGCCTGGGTCCACTTCTACGATCCCCACTCTCCGTACAAGGCGCCGCCGCCGTACGGCGCGCGATACGCGAAGACCCCGTACGACGGCGAGGTTGCGTACACCGACGACGTGCTCGGGCGGCTCATGGCGCGGTTGGTGAAACTCGGCGTTGCCGATCGCACGCTGGTGGTGGTCACCTCGGATCACGGCGAGTCGCTCGGCGAGCACAAGGAAGAGGAGCACGGCTTTTTCGTCTACGACGTTGCGCTGCGCGTGCCGCTCATTCTGCGGATGCCCGGCCGGATCGCGGGCGGCGTGCGAGTCAAGACCGTAGCGAGAAGCATCGACCTGGTTCCGACGATACTCGACCTGGCGGGTTTGCGGACGGCAACGCCGCAGGGACTGCCCGGCCATTCGCTGGCGGCGGCATTGGGCGCGCCCCAGAAGGCGGACCCGGAGATCATCTCCTACTCCGAGACGCTCTTCGCGCGCCTGCACTTCGGCTGGAGCGAACTGCGATCGGTTCGCATGGGAGGCTGGAAGTACATCCAGGCGCCCCGGCCCGAACTGTACGATCTCGCGCGCGATCCCGCTGAGCAGAACAACGTGTACTCGAGCGAGGGTCGCCGCGCCGCCGCCATGCGGTCACGCCTACTCGACACGCTCGGCGGCAGTCCCGAGACGGCCGTCGTCGGCGTGGCCAATCCGGTGCTGGATCAGGAGACGATGGACCGTCTGGCGTCCCTGGGCTACATCAGCGGGCCCGGTGGCGGCGCCCCGAGCAACGTGGACCCCAAGGACAAGATCGAAGACTTCATGGAATATGGCCGGGCCATCCGGACGGCTGTCGAGGCGTTCGGCAGCGGCAACCTGAAGGCGGCGGTCAAGGGACTCGAGGCGATCGTGGCGCAAGGGCGGGGCGGGTTCGACGTGAGCTTCTACCTTGGCCGCGCCTACCTCGAGCTCCGAGACTTCCAGGCCGCAGTCCCCCACCTGCGAGACGCAATCCTCAAGGTCCCGACCTACACGCCCGCCTACCTGGAACTGGCGAAGGCGCTCGTGGCGCTCAAGCAGTACGACGAGGCGATGCGCGTGCTGCGAGACGGCCTGGCGCGCGATCCCCGCAACTTCCAGTTCCACTCGCATCTTGGCTTCATTGCCCGCGCGAGGCAGGACCTCCCGACGGCACGCCGGCACTATGAGACCTCCCGATCGCTCGAACCCGGAGACTTCGACGTGCGCATGAACCTCGGCGCGATCTACCGGGATCTGGGCGAGCCAAGACTGGCGCTCCAGGAGGTGGATGCCGCGCTGCAGATTCAACCGAATTCAGGCGAGGCGCACAACCAGCGGGGCATGCTGCTCGGAGGGCTAGGCGATCTGCCTGCGGCGGTGGGCGCCTTCGAACGGGCCACGACGCTGGAACCGAAGAACGCGTTGATGTGGTTCAACCTGGGCCTGACGAGGCTGCGTGCGGGGGACAAGGCAGGCGCGGCCGCGGCCCTGAGGCGAACGCTCGATCTGAAGCCGGACTTCACCGAGGCGAAGAAACTGCTCGCCGAAACCGGGCGTTGACCCGCGCCGTGCGGCCGCGTGCGTTCGCGTTGTGAACGCAGCTGTCGCCTGTCGCGGCTCGTCCATTTTCCTTGACAGCATGGTAAGGGAAACCTAGAGTGGGGCAGCGGAAACCCTCTATCACGTCATGACCGCGCCTTGCTCGTGCGACCAGTCGAGCGGTTCCCCCTGAGGTGCCGTCCGCTGCCGCGTTCGTGGTTGGAGTTCGCTTACGCAGGAGGTGCTGGCATGCGTGTCGCTGTGCTGGGAGTTGTGCTGCTGGTGATCGGCGGGCTCCTGTTACCCGCCGGTCCGGCGGCCGCGCAGATTACCACCGGCGTCCTCCGGGGTGCCGTGACTGACGCCAGCGGAGCGGTATTGCCTGGCGTGACCGTGGAACTGGCTGGACCCGCGCTGATAGGCGGTCCGAAGACAGCAGTGACGGACGACAAGGGACAGTACCGGTTCCCCAACCTGGCTCCCGGGATCTACACCATCACGGCTTCGCTGTCGGGGTTCTCGACCATGCGCCGGGACGGGGTTCGTGTCGAGGTCGGGAGCCAGTTCGACGTCGACTTCAAGATGAGCGTCGGCGGGCTGGCCGAGACGGTCAACGTCGAGGGCGCCACGCCGATGGTGGACACGTCCCGTTCGGCCATGACGACGACGGTCCCGACGGAACTGCTCGAATCGACGCCCACCGCCCGGTTCACGTTCTTCGACGTCGCGTACATGACCCCCGGGGTGTCGACCGTGCGGTTCGACAACAGCGCGTCCCGCGCGTCGGCGTTTGGCGCCAACGTCAACGAGAACCAGTACCAACTCGACGGCGCGGACCTGACCGCCCCGCAGACGGGCGCGGCCTGGCCGTGGCCAAGCACGGACATCATCCAGGAAGTCCAGGTGATTGGCCTCGGCGCGCCGGCCGAATACGGCAACTACCAGGGCGCCGTGTTCAACGTCATCACCAAGTCGGGCAGCAACAAGTTTTCCGTGAACGCGAACTTCTACTGGCAGCCGGAAGCGCTGACCGGCACCAACGCGAAGCTGGAGAACCCCGATACCGGCGAGATGCTGGGATTCAACCGGGACCAGTACCGGGACTTCAGCCTTCAGGTCGGCGGCCCGATCGTGAAGGACAAGCTGTGGTACTTCGGCGGCGTGCAGTATCGCAACGACTTCTTCTCGGAGCCCGGGACCGACCCGGCGTTTCCGAAGATGGAGAAGGACTGGCGCTACTTTGCCAAGGGGACGTGGCAGTTCAACAAGAGCAACAAGATCAATGCCTTCCTCGAGTGGGATGGGTACGAGATCCCGCGGACCCTCACGGTCAACTTCCCGTACGAGGTGGGGGGCTCTGAGGTTGGCAACAACCCGGTGCCCAACGTCTCGTGGACCTCGGTCATCAGCGACAAGACCGTCGTCGAGGTGAAGTACTCCGGGTACTATGGCGTGGACAAGTGGCAGCCGAATTCCGGAGACTTCAACACGCCTGGGCACTACGACACCGCCACGGGGGTGTACTCGGTCAACAGCTATAGCTGGTACGACGGGAAGGTGTGGAAGTCCCAGGTGTCGGGCAAAGTGTCGCACTACATCGAGGACGCGGCAGGAAGCCACGACCTGCGGGCCGGCGTGCAGTACCTCTGGGGCGGCAGTGACTATATCGACGGCTACTCCGGCGGGATGTACTACTACGACTACAAGGGGCAGTACGACGAACTGAAGGTCCAGGACGCCTACCACCGAGACGCCCTGATGCGCAATTTCGGCGTCTTCATCGACGACACGTGGAGTATCGCGAAGAAGGTCAGCCTGACGCTCGGCATCCGCTACGACCACTCGGTCGGCAGCGTGCCGGACTACCCGCAACTCGATGCCGTCGGCAACGAGACCGGCATCATGATCACGAACCCGGGCGACGTCGTGTTCTGGAACAACATCTCGCCTCGCGTCGGCGCGAACTTCAAGTTCGACGACGCCGGCAAGACGGTCGGGCGCTTCCACTACGGCCGGTTCTACGGCCAGTTGCAGACGCGGATTTTCAGCGCCCTCAATCGCGCGGTGGCGCCTCTCACGACGTACAGCCTCGACCCGATTACAGGCGCCAGGCTCTCGGTCATCAGCCGTACGAACCCCCTCGTCGGCATTCCCGAAGTACAGGACAACCTGAAGGCGCCCTACACCGATCAGATTTCGGTCGGCCTCGATCACGAACTGTTCGCGAACTTCTCGATTGGCGGGTCGTTCATCTACAAGAACGGTGGCAACCTGATCGGCCGGACGCTGCCGCTCGCGACCTACACTCCCGTGCCCTGGACCTACGTCGACCGCAACGGGCAGTCGCAGACGGTGACCGTTCAGTCGCAGGACAACACCGACGCGGTCGGGAACACCGTGCGCATCTTCAACCAGCCTCGGTTCTACCAGAAGTATAAGGGGTTCGTCGTGCAGGCGAACAAGCGGCTGGCGAACAAGTGGATGCTGCTCTCGTCACTCACGGTGTCCAAGTCCTATGGCATGAACGCCGGGAGCGCCTCCCGTGACCCTGGCGCGAACCAGGAGTCGAACAGGGGAACCTTTGGCCAGGACCCGAACGACTTCATCAACGCCGACGGCGTGTTGATCGGCGATCGCCCGTACATGTTCAAGATGCAGGGGGCGTACGAACTTCCGTGGGGGATCCAGTTGAGCGGTGACTGGCAGATGCTCTCCGGTAAACCGATCTTCACGGCGGTGCGGACGCCGAGCGGGCTGCTGAAGCAGGGACGCCGCTTCATCTTCGACGTCGACAGATCGGAAGAGGTCATTCGCGCGCCGAACCTGAATCTGGTCGGGTTCCGCCTGCAAAAGGCCTTCAGCCTTGGCGGCAGCCGGTCGCTGGACGTGGCGTTGGATCTCCTCAACGCGTTCAACGACGATTCGTTCTATGAGGTGTCGAGCACGGTCGTCCCGTCCGCCACGAAGGCGTACATGCAGGGCGTGACGTTCGTTCCCCCGCGCCGGGCGAACATCGTGTTCAAACTGTGGTTCTGAGGCAGTCCGAGTGAGCGCGGGGCCGTGGCCCCGCGCTCACCCTTCGTGCGATCCCTTCTCGACCTTTGCCAGCAGCGCCCGCGCCTCCCCGAAGTCCGGCTTGTTCGCCAGCGCGCGGCGCAGCGCCTCGGCTGAGGCCTTCCGGTCTCCCGCCTGGTACCGCGCCAGTCCCAGGTTGAACCAGAACCTAGCGTTGCCGGGCTCCAGCTTTGACGCGCGTTCGAACGCGGCGGCCGCGTCCGCGAACCGGCCGGCCCCGCCAAGCAACATACCGCGCTGGTTGTGCGCGCCGGCGTCGCCGGGGCGGAGGGCGCTAGCCGCCTCCACCTCAGCGAGCGCGCGCGTGACATCGCCCGCATCACGGTAGAGGGACGACAGGTTCATCCGGACGTCGAAGTCGCCGGGCTCCAGCGCCCGCGCCCGCTCGAACTCCGCTCGTGCGGTGTCCGTATCACCGCGGCTTCTCGCGACAAGTCCCAGATGGGATCGGAACTGGAAGTTGTTCGGGTCCAGCGAGAGGCCCTCCCGCAGGACCGCGTAGGCGGCGTCGTTCTGGCCGAGTGCGAGGTGCGCTTTCGCGAGGTCGATGTAGGACGGGGCATACGTCGGCAGCTTGCGGATCGCGGTTCGCAGAGGTTCGATCGCTTGCGCAGGCCGACTCTGTCGCAGGTGCGCGGCGCCAAGATAATAGTAGACGTCGAAAGCTGCGCGTCCCGTCGCGACGGCGGCCTGGAACTGTGCGATGGCAGACGGCAGATCACCGCGATCGTACGCGTCGAACGCCCCTCGGACCCGCCTCGTGTACTCCTGGAAGGGCCCGACGGCATCCTTCGGGTCGGTCCGGCCGCTGCCTCCGCTCCCGCTGACGTAGCCCAGGCTGGCGAGGCGGCGGAGCGTTTCCGGGTCGAGCTTGGGATTCGCCAGGCCGACCACGGCCGACTCCGGGCTCCCGCCGAGCGTGTCGAGAAGGCGCGATCGCAGTCCCGCAGCCCGGCGGCCCTCGCTCGAGTGCCGATTGTTGCGCTCGCCGGGATCGCGCGTCAGGTCGTAGAGCTCCGGACGCGGCGCCTCGATGTATTTCCACCCGCCCTGCCGGATCGCGCGCAGCTCCGCGCAGTCGAAGTGGAAGCGCGGAAAGAGCGACTCCGCGTACGCCACTCCGTCGGTGTCGGGACTGTCGGGCGCACGGAGTGCGTACACGAGGGACCGGCCCGGCAGCGCGCCCTTCACGGCAGACCCGCCAGCGACAAGGTCGAGAATTGTGGGCATGAGATCGATGCTCCGGGCGAGGACCCGCGTCCGCGAACCGCCCGCAAACATCCCCGGCCATCGCATGATCAGCGGAACTCGCACGGTGGTGTCGTAGACGAAGAACCCGTGCTCGGCCTCGCCATGTTCACCGAGCCCTTCACCGTGGTCGGAAGTCACGACGACGAGGGTGCGCTCGCGAATCCCGAGCCGATCCAACCGCGCCAGCAGCCGCCCGAGGATCTCGTCCGTGTACGCGACTTCGCCGTCGTAGGGACGGGTCGCATACCGGGCGGCATACGGAGGAGGGGGAGTGTAGGGCGAGTGTGGGTCGTAGAAGTGCACCCACGCAAAGAACGGCCGGGCGCCCGCGGCGGCGCGCTCGATCCACGGGCCCGCGCGCCGTTCGACCTCACCGGCGTTCCTCTGGTGTTCGGCCAGGAGTGTCGAAGCGTCACCGGCCCTCCCGAAGTCATCGTCGAACGCATCGAAGCCGTGGTCCAGACCGGACTGGCGGTTGAGCATGAATGCCGCGACGAACCCGCCCGTGGCGTAGCCCCGCGCCCTAAGTGCTTCCGCCAACGTCAGGTGGCCGGCGTCGAGGGGGAACGAGAAGTTGTCGCGGATGCCGTGCTGGAAGGGGTGTTTCCCCGTGAGAATCGACGCATGGGACGGGCGGGTCAGCGGAACCTCGACCGTCGCCTCCTCGAACAGCACGCCGTCCGCCGCAAGCCTGTCGAGTATCGGTGTTGCCGGACTCCTCGCCCCGTACGCGCCCACGCGGTCTGCCCGGAGCGTATCGATGGTCACCAGCAGGACATTGGGCGATCCGTCCGGTGGCGGGCCGCCCCGGGCCGCCTCGCCCCTCGGCGCGAGCACGCCGAACGCCAGCACAAGGGCCACGAACAACAGCCGATTCCGGAGACGGCCCATCGCCATCGTCGCGTCTCTCGTGCTACAGCTCCACTTCGGCGTACCAGCCCTTGACGATGATCTTCGTCCCGTAGGGCTCGGACAGCTTCTGGATCCTGTCGAACATCTCCCGCGCCCGCTGGTCGCTGACGAGCCGGGGCACGCCATAGAGCGGCCCCTCGTCGTCTATCACCGCCGGAATCAGCTGAATCCTCTTCAGCTTGCCCTCGTTGACCGTCATCCGCACCAGCACGCCCTCCATCGTGTCCGGCGTATCCCGCCGGTCCCAGACCGAAACGTTGGTCGGGCGGTCCAGTTCGGTGTCGCGCTGGTGGATCAGATCGATTGGGATCTTGTCCGGTGTCCGGTACTGGTAGATAAAGTCCGAGAGGCTGTAGAAGATCGGCTTGCCCTTGTAGATTTCGATGCCCCGCAGCACGTGCGGCCCGCTGCCGAGCACGATGTCGGCGCCCGCGTCGATGGCCCGCCGGTACATGATTTCGTCGTTGGCCGGCGTCTTGTTCTGGATGCCGTACACCCGGTGGTGGCTGACGTCGTGATTGTGGAGCGACACCATGAGGTAGTCCGAGTGCCGCTTCGCCAGCACGACGTCGTCCTCCATCCCCAGGACGTCGGACTCGAGCGGTCCCTCGACCGACTCGACCTTGCCGTCCTTCGCGACGAGGATCACCGCCGGGTCGATCGTGGCGAGGGAAGGCGAATTCGGATCCCCGCTGCGGTACCGGTTGGTCCAGTAGCGCATGTACGAGAGCAGCGAGAACTTCGTCTTCCGGCTCTGCGGCTGCTTCGTGCCGGGCGCGTGCGCCGCGGCGAGCGTGAGGCCCGCCCCCGCATGCGTAATGCTGGTCAGGTCGAGCGCGCGCAAGCACTCCTTCAGCCCTTCGGGGCCGAAGTCCAGAGAGTGGTTGTTCGCCATGCTGACCATGTTGATGCCGATGGCGGCGACTTCCCATGCGAACTCCCGCGGTGCCCTGAAGTTGTAGAAGGGGCGCTGCAGCTCGGGACGGTCGTTGATCGAGAACTCGAGATTGCCGTAGCCGATGTCCGCCTCCTGCATGATGCGGAACAGGCCCTTCCGCTCGGGTTCCTGCAGGTGGCTGATCTGCTCGTTGAAGATCATGTCGCCGACGGCGGTGATGATGGTGTCGCCGGGCTCCTCCTTGAGGAGCTGCGTGATCCGCTCGTCCCAGTTGAGGTTGGTCGGTGCCTCCTTGGGCCGGACGCGCCGGGCTTCGACCGACCGACTCTGGTCCCAGGTCAACTTGCCCTGCGGGGCCTGAGCAAGCCCGGCCTCACCGGTCAGCAGGAGGAACCCTGCCAGGCCGACTGGCACGCACAACACCTTCAGCAGACGCCTCGCGTTGGCCATCTTCATGCCTCCTTGCGCGTTCTCCAAGCCCGCTGCATTCTACTTCTATCGCCGCTCGACGGGATCGAGCGGCGTCAGGATCGTCGACCCGGACTGCCAGGCGGCTTCCTACGGCACGCGCGTCGTCGGCCGAGGGCGAAAGACCGGACCAGGAAACGCGAACACCGCGCGGCCGGCCACCGGGTTGACGAGCAGCGCGAACGCGATCCACAGCGAGATGGCGCCGAGGGCGATGGTGCAGATGCCGATGACGACGCCCAGCCATTCGCCGCCGCCGAGGTGCCTCGCGATGCGGGCGATGTACAGGACGTCGATGTCGATCAGAAACGCCATCAGGAGCGACGAGAAGAAGCCGAACCCGTACGTGAAGACGAGGAAGACGATCAGGAAGCAGACGTCCACCGCGAACACCACGGTGGCGTCGGGCACCTGGCCGCGCGACAGGCTGTCGAGCGCCCACCAGTTGATGATCCAGTTGAAGGCGAACGACGTAAACAGCGTGCCGCCGTACACGTTCTTGTTCAAGAGGTTGCCCACTCCGGCGATCAACTGGCCGCCCGCCCCGAACAGCAGGCAGAACATCGCGGCCGTCTTCATGCCGGAGGGCGTGAGGCTGGTGCCGAACGCGATCGGCACCAGGGCCGCGCACCCGATGGCGAGGCAGATCAGGCCAATGGGTGTCGGGTCTGCGATGGGCAAACTCTGGCTACTCTGCGGTTCAGCGGCGTGCGACATCGATCCTCCAGGCCGATTCGGCAGGGAACAGCGAGGCGCCTGATTATAATGCTCGAATGAGACGCCTTTCCGGGCAATTGAGGTATTCCGCATGAACAAGACGACCGGATACGCAGCGCACAGCGCCACGACACCGCTCGAGTCGTTCTCCTTCCACCGCCGCGAGCCGCTGGCGACTGATGTCGAGATCGACATCCAGTACTGTGGAGTCTGCCACTCCGACCTGCACACGGCGCGCAGCGAATGGGCGGGCACCGTCTATCCCGTGATCCCGGGCCACGAGATCGTGGGCCGTGTCAGCCGCGTCGGCAGCGCGGTGAAGGGATTCGCGGCCGGCGACCTCGCGGCCGTCGGCTGCATGGTCGATTCGTGCGGTACCTGCCCGGAGTGTCACGAAGGACTCGAGCAGTACTGCCAGAGCGGCGCGATCCTCACCTACAACAGCCCGGACAAGCACAGCGGCGGGATGACCTACGGCGGCTACTCGAAGCGCATCGTCGTCGACGAGCGCTTCGTGCTGCGCGTTCCCGGGAACCTGAGCCTGCCCGGCGTGGCGCCGCTGCTGTGCGCGGGCATTACCACCTATTCGCCCCTGCGTCACTGGGGCGTGACCCGCGGCAAGAGGGTCGGCATCGTCGGCCTCGGCGGGCTCGGTCACATGGGCCTGAAGTTCGGGCGTGCGTTCGGCGCCCACGTGGTGCTGTTCACAACGTCTCCCGGAAAGGAGGCCGACGCGCGAAGGCTCGGCGCTGACGACGTGGTGGTGTCGAGCAATCGAGAGGCGATGAAGCGCCTTGCCGGTAGCCTCGATTTCATCCTCGACACCGTCTCGGCGCCGCACGATCTGGACGCGCTCACGTCGCTTCTCAAGCGAGACGGCACGCTGTGCCTCGTGGGCGCGCCGGCCGAGCTCCATCCGTCTCCAGGCGTCTTCAACCTGATTTTCAAGCGGCGGCAGATCGCCGGGTCGCTGATCGGCGGCATCCCCGAGACCCAGGAGATGCTCGACTTCTGCGCCACGCACGGCATCACGTCGGACGTCGAGATGATCAGGATTCAAGACATCAACGTCGCGTACGAGCGGATGTTGAAGAGCGACGTGAAGTACCGCTTCGTGATCGACATGGCGTCGCTGGCGTAACCGCGCGACGCGAGAGGCCTACCCGCCTCCCCGGAGGAAGGCGCGATGGAAGCGTTCGAGGAACGCCGCGCCTTCCACCGCGGAGCATTGTTCGAGGACGATCTCGACGCGGTGACGAGGGATGGCGGCGCTGCCCAGCCGGAGATCCGGCACCGGAACCACCCGGATGTTCCAGCCGCGGCCCTGCTCGACCCAGCGCACACGCTCCCCGTCAGCCTCGAAGGCGCCGACGGCCGCAGGCAGCAGGCGGAAGAACTCCTCCCGGCTGATGCTCATCTCGACGCTGTGGCGAAATTCCATTTAGCCGCCGGCGATGGGAGGCCAGATGGCCAGCACCTGGCCCTCCTCGAGCGTGCGCGTTGCGCGGTCGGGGCGGGCCACCCAGTGGCCATCGATCAGGACGATGGCGCACAGGGCCTCTGGAATGCCCTGGCGCCGGATCACGGCTTGAACGGTGGTGCCCGGCTCGATGTCGAGAGCGACTCGGTGGCTCGAGCGCGCTTCGGCCGGGAGGTGAGTGGCGAGGGAGGCGAACAGCTTGAGCGTGATCGTCATACGGCGCTGGCCGCCGAGAGGTACGCCGGCATGACTTGCGCGGGGTCGTCCATCAGCCGCCGTTTCCAGATGCCCAGACGAAGGCGTCCCTCGATGAGTCCCCGCAGCGCGCCGATGTGTTCGGAAAAGCCGACGCAGTTGGCACCTGCCAGGCAATCGCCGTCGAACTGCAGGTTCAGATAGCGATAGCGGGATGCATCCAGCACTTCAGTGGACTCACCGCCCGGCACACCCTGCCACTCTCCAAACGAAGACGAGGCAAGCCCGAGCGTCGTGAGCACGTTGAACACGAAGCTGCCCTTGAAACGAACGGGATGGCCGGCCATGTTCAGCGCCGCGATCCGGCCCTGCTCCACGGCGTTCGGCTGGATGGCGTTCAAATCGCGCTTGGCGGTCAAGACGTTCGCGGCTTCGGCCACGTCGCCTGCCGCATACACGCCGGGCACGTTGCTTTGCAGATTGGCGTCGACGATGACGCCCTGGCCGATCCCGACGCCGCTGCCAGCAAGGAAGTCGAGGTTCGGGTCCACGCCGACGACGCTCAGGTAGATGTCGGCCGGAAGCGACCGGCCCTCGCCGAGGTCCACCTGCAGGGCGCCGCCGTTCACGGTGAGGCCCTTGGGCTGTGTCCGGGTGAGGATCTTCACCCCCTTCGCCTCGCACCAGCGCTGGATGAGCCCGCTGGCGGTGGGGTTCATCATGCGGCGCACCATGTAGCCGCTGCGGACGAGGATGGTCAGATCCACCCCGCGCGAGAGCAGGCCTTCCATGATGATGCAGCCCACGAAGCCCGCGCCCATCTGCACGATGCGCGCGCCGGGCCGCGCGTTCGCGAGAATGGCCCGGGCATCGTCGAGGGTCCAGCAGGTTCGGA
>Ga0315287_10003403_pt1 | contig 15337 bp, 14 predicted proteins | sample YL17G11_0_MG_FD_205037 | JGI IMG/M metagenome (GOLD analysis project Ga0315287, IMG submission 205037) | Sediment microbial communities from Yellowstone Lake, YNP, Wyoming, USA - YL17G11_0 | ecosystem: Environmental > Aquatic > Freshwater > Lake > Sediment | place: USA: Wyoming | collected... | reverse complement strand
GTGTCAGCGTTTCTGAGTCTGTTTCTTTGTGTCTGAGAGAGAGAGAGAGAGAGAGAGAGAGAGAGAGAGAGAGAGAGAGAGAGAGAGAGAGAGGCAGAGAAGTGTGATTTGAAAGTAAAAATGGGATAAGAAAACATCGTCAAGAAGGTTAACAACTCTTTTTGCTTTCCCCCACCCCTCGCCCGCGCAAGGTTTCTTCCGTCGCGTTGTCACTCTCTCTCTCTCTCTCGCTTTCTTACTCTCCGAGGGTGTTGTGTGTGTTTGTGTTAGTTTTCTTCTCCATCACCCAATTGTTGTCTCTCGCTCTCGCAAAAAGGAAGAAAAACAAAACCACCCTTCTCTCTCATCTCTCTCTCTCTCTTTCTTCTTCTCTCTCCCCCCTTCCAATTCCTCCTCCCTAACCTACGAGTTCTCGATCACAAGCTTGAACGCGAAGAACACCGCCACCCAGAAGGCTGCAGCCTTGGCCCCGTCGGCGACCGTCGCCCCGAGCGCCGCGGCGCGCGCCCTCGCGCCGTCGACGGCCGCCTTGACCGCAAGGATCCCGGCCACGGCCGCGACGGCCGCGACCGCGGCCGTGAGCGCCGCGCGCTGCGGCCCGTCGACTCCCGCGACCTCGCGCGCGAGCTCCGCGGCCGCGCCGGTGAGAGCCCTGGCCTCGGGCGAGTCGCCGCCCTCCACTGCGACCTCCTCGACGCCGTTCAACAAGAGGCCGCCGCCGGCGCCGACGAGCGCGACAAACCCGGCGAACGCGAGCGGGCTAAACTGCCTCTTTCCTTCTCCTTCGGGGGCCAGCGGGATCTCGCCCGTGGCGGCGAAAGCCTTGACGCCGCGCTCGCCTCCCGCGAAGCCCCCCACGGCGTTCAGAAGGGGGCCGATGTCCTCCTTGTCGGGGTACTTCTGGGGGTCGTCGTCGACAAAGCGGCCCGGGATGCCGAGGCGGCGCCCCTCGTAGTCGTCCTTCTCGTGGCCGATGTAGACCTTCCCCGCCTTCTTGGCCTTGGCAGCGGCGGCAGCAGCGGCAGAGGAGGGGGAAGAGGAGGAAGAGCCGGAGGTGGAAGCCTCCGCGGAGGCCCCGGCGGCGAACGCCTTGAGCCCAACCTCGCCGCCGGCCCACCCTCCGACAAAGTCGTTGTCCCTCCGCGGGTACTTGTCGGGGTCGTCGACCAGGACGCGGCCGACGCGGCCCTCGCGCGGGGCGAAGTCGCCCTTCTCGAAGCCTATGTAGATCTCGGCCTTGCCCTCGGGGACCCGGGCCTCGGGCTTGCGGGCGGCTTTCGCCGCGGGAGGGGCGGCAGAGGCGGAGTCCGCGGCGGCGGCGGCGGCGGCAGCTGCGGCGGCGGGGGCAGAGGTGGAGGCGTCGGGTTCTTGAGCGTCGGCGGAGGGCTCCGTGACCTTGACCTGGTGTCGTTGCGGTTTTTTTGAGAGTTTTTTTTGGCCGAGTGGCAAAAGCGCGTGAGAGAGAGAGGGGGGGGGGGAGAGCGCAGAAGGGGAGCAAGAGAGGGAAAGCAAAGAGGAGGCGCAAGTCGAGTCGAGCCCGCAGCCAAGCAAAAAACGAAAATCCAATCAAAAACATCTGCGCTCGGAAGATCAGCACCCCTTTGTCCTCGGATTTAGATTCCAACGACTGAGCAGCTTCGGTCTTGGCATCGAGCACACAATTGCGAGGCTGGAACGGCGAGCTTCTTTGCAAAACCGATGGGTTTTGCTCTTAAAGAATGCCTCAGATCCGCTTCGTTATCTCTTCCAAGCAACGGTCCACGGACGAAGCAAGAACCCTCACATTGGCTCTGGCAACGACGACGGCACGCTTCTGCTGCCGCTGCTGCTGCCTCGTCCTGAGCGGGCGGCTGGCAGCAGTAGCCCCGCGCGCAGGGGCGAGGGCCGACTGCATCGATGGGCGAGGGAGAGGGGAGAGAATGCGACAAAAAGAGGAAAAAAAGAAAATGTCGTCTGGGGGAGCTGCAGCTCGCAAAAGAGAGTGGAAAAGCGGGGGAGAGTTTCCCTCCCCTTTTTTTATTTTTTTTCTTCCCGTCTTCTTCGCTTGACTCGACTTCCGCGGCGCAAACGGCGGTCCTTTCCACCGGCGAAACACGAAGACCCTCCTCCGAGAGACACAGAACAGGATAAAACAACAATATCTCAATCGAGAAGTGAATATAAGGGCTCAAAATTTGTTTTGGTTTGACAAGGGTGAAAGAAAACAAGAAGTGAAAAACAAAAAAATCTCTTCCTCCGCCTCGACTTAGTTGCTCGCGCCGGCCTTGAGGATGGTGAACGCGGGCGGCGGCGGCGGCAGGGCCGGGTAGGTAGCGCCGACGTGCTTCTTGTCAGAGGGCGTGAGCTTCTTCGGCCTCTTCTTGGTTTTGAGCTTGACTGCCTGTGTTACGTTTTTTTGGAAGCGGTGAACGAAAGAGAGCAAGAAAAAAAAAGAGGTGAGAGGAAAAGGCCGAAAAGGGGAAAAAAGGGTCTCAGCCGCCGCCGATTCCTTCGATTCCGTTTTTGCGGCGTCCAATTCCAGCGCTGGCTCGACTCGTTTAGTCGCATTCCACGCCCCTCGATACGAGCCTTCAACCTCCGCTTTCATGCCGCGGCAGCAGACGAGGCAGCAATAGGCTGGGTGCACGCTAAAGAGAGCGTCGCGATCTTTCTTTTGCTCGACGCCGACGCAGACCGGCGTTTTCGTGCGTGGGCGCCCGATTCCTCTCTTTCGCCCTTTCTCGATTTCAACGGACCTTCCACTTGGCCTCGACGGTGAGCCCAGAGGGCCTGGCCGCAGCGCGCGGCATGGACGACGTGGACGCGCGGAGCGGGGCGGTGGACGCGAGCATCTTACGTTGGCTAGGAGAGAATCCGGAAGAATTCTTTCTTCTTTTTTCGCAAGAGGAGAGAAGGGAGTGAAGACAGCGGGCGTCGACGGCGAACCTGGACCCCTCTCCTCTCTTCCGTTCCATTTTTTTTCGTGTTGTCCCCTTTCTCGTGGTTGTCTCGCCCCCCTGTAATTTCACACACACAGAAATGAAAAAGAAATCAAGAACGAATCCTCCAGTAAACGTGTCCTTATAAAAACCAAGGGAGCAAGGACAGGGGGGGGGGGGGGGCAAGCATCGATAAAACGGGGTGTGAAGTTTTTTGATTTGAAAGTTTTTTTGGTGTTTTAATATGCGAAAAGAAACGAAAATCATGATGAAAACGATATGAGCAAAGCAGTGTTGTCGTTGTTGTCGTTGTGGGAAGAAGAGGAAAGAAGAACAACAGGGGCTGAAGACGCGGCAAGCGTTGCTTTTGCTGGCGTGGTTGGTCGAAAGAGAAGAAAGAAAGAAGAAAGAAAGACCGAGCAAAAAAAACGTTTCCATCTCTTCGCGTCTCTTCCCTCTTCCCTCTTCCCTCTGCTTCTTCTCCCACTCTCTTCTCTCTCTCTATCGCTCTCTCGACTCTTCACAGCCCCTGCAGGAAGCTCTTGTCAGCCTTGTAGAGAGCGGCTACCACGGCCTCGTACTTCTTCCCCAGCTGCGGCCTCTTGAGCTTGAACGTCGGAGTCATCAAACCGCTCTCGACGTCCCACGCCTCGTGCTCGAGCGCCACGGCCCTGGGGATCTCGAACGACCTGAGCCCGGAGGCGCGCGCGTGGGCCGCCAGCTCGCGCGCGACGGCGTCCCGCAGCCCCCGGTGCGCGCAGAGAACCTCCATCGACGCGTCCGAGGGGGCGTCCCCTCCCTTCCCGTTGCCGTTGCCGGCCGACGCCCGCAGCGCGCGGGCCAGAGCCCGGAGCTGCGCCTCGTCGGGGACGACGACCGCCGCGGGGCTCGACCGTAGCGAGTCCCCGGTGACCCACGCCTGTGCGACGAGCGGGCAGGCCGACAGCACGCCCTCGACGCGCTCGGGGGACACGTACTCCCCCTGCGCGAGCTTGAACAGGGACTTCATGCGGTCGATTATTTTGAGGCTCCCGTCCTCGGCGAGCTCGCCGATGTCGCCAGTGTGGAACCAGCCGTCGTCGTCGAGCACCTCTTTGGTCTTTTCCACGTCCTTGTAGTAGCCCTTGAAGACCGGCGGGCCGCGGAGGAGGACCTCCCCGCGGGGGGGCGCAGCGAGGGCGTCGTAGCCCATCTCGGGCACCGACTGGAGCTTGTAGTGCAGGCACGGCAGCGCGCCGCCGACGCGGCCCGTGTGCTGCGGGACCGGCATGGCGCAGAACGAGGCGCCGCAGGTCTCGGTCAGGCCGTAGCCCTGCACGACGGGGCAGCACATCGCCACCTTCAGAAAGCGCTCGACGTGCGGGGCCAGCGGCGCCGACCCGGAGGCGACGACGCGGACCCTGCCGCCGAGCCTGGCCTTGACCTTGGAGAAGACGAGCCTGTCCGCCAGCGGCGACGCGTGGTCCCAGTGCACGCCGGCGTCGATCCCGCGCCTCTTGTGCCACAGCGCGAGCGAGAAGACGGCCCTGCGCAGGGGCGAGGCGGCAGCGAGCTGCGCGCGAACTCCCGCGTAGACGCGGTCAAACACCCTCGGCACGCCGATGAAGAACGTCGGCCGCAGCGCCCCGATGTCGGACAGCACGCCGTCGATCCTCCCGCGCCAGTAGCCGATCCGCGCGCCGACCGACAGGAAGAGCTCCTCCAGGGCTCGGTCAAAGATGTGCGCCAGCGGCAGGTAGGAGAGCATGACGTCGTCGCTGGTGAGCGTCTCCCCCAGCTCCTCCCCGAGCTGGTCGAACGAGCGCGCCTGGCCGGCGACCGTCGCGAGGATGCCGCCGTGCGTGATCATCACGCCCTTGGGGTGGCCCGTGGTGCCGCTCGTGTACATTATCGTGCAGACGTCCTCGCGCCTGGCGTCGCCCGTGGGTGCCGGGAAGGAGGGGTGGGAGAGCGACTCGCGCTCGAACTCGGAGAGGCGCAGGATGCGGAGCGGGACTGCGCCCGCGGCGGCTCCCGCGGCGATGGTGGCCGCGGCGGCGGCCAGCGCCTCGTCGCTCGACGCGCCGTCCTCCTCGCCGCCCCATACGACGACGCAGCGCACGCGCGGCGGCGCCGTCGACCCGTCCGAGCACGCTCCGGCGGCGAGCGCCTCGGCGAGCGGGGTCAGCTTGGCGGCGTCGCAGAAAACGAGGCCGATCTCGGCGTGGCCGAGCACGTAGCGGACGGCGTCGTCTCCGAGCGTGTCATAGAGCGGAGTGCACCATGCGCCCTTTGAGAGAGGAGATGTGTGCGTTTTCGGGTTTTTTCCGTTGGGGGAAGAAAGGGAAAAGAATGTGAGTTTTGAGTTTGTTCGTTCCTCTCTCTCACCTTTCTCCTTCTCCGTCTCCTTCTCTCTCTCTCTCTCTCTCTCAAGTCCAAAGTCGCTCTTCTCACCTGGCGGTTGCAGGCCTGCATCGCGATCATCCACTCCGGGCTATTGGTCCCGTACACGCCCACGCGGTCGCCCTTGACGACGCCACAGAGGAGGTGGACGCCGCTGCCGACCGCCTCGACGCGGGCCCCGACCTCGGCATACGACTGCCACTTGTAGTCCCCGGCCTGTTTTTTGTTGTTGTTGTCATTGGTTTGTTTTGTTTATCGTGCGTGTCAAGGAAGAAAGAAGAGGAGAGTTCGAGGTCGAGAGGGGGAGGGAGAGAAGGAGAGAGGGTGAGATTTTGATTTCGTCGTTTCGAGTTTCTTCTTGAAAAAAAAATAGAAGGTGAACGAACGAAAGAAAAAAACCAAAAAAAATCTTCGAGCTCTCACCTCTTCGTTGGCCAGGACCTCCCTGCTTCCCAGGCACGGCCTCTCCCCGTGCACCTGCACGCTCTTGCGGAACATCTCGTGCAGGTTCTGGAAGGTCGTCTCGACGCCGCCCGAGACCACGGCCGGCCACGAGTCGAGGTCGCCGGGTTTCGCAGACGCGGCGAGGACGTTTGACCAGGTCGCCGACGCCGACGGCGCCGCACCGGTCGTGGGGCGCGGGGGCTCTGTTTTTTTTTTTTTTTTTGGGCGAGAGAGGGTTTGTTTTTTTGGAGTGTTTTTTGTTTTCGTTTGAGTTTTTCAACGTTGGCATTTCGATGCGGGAGAGGAGAAGTGGGAGAGCAGAAGAGGGGGCGTCGGCGGAGGAGAGAGATGCGGAGGGAGAGCTGGTGTAGAAAGGGAGAAAACTGCGAGAGCGAGAAAGCGAAAGGAAAAAACGAGCGCCAGCTCTTTCCGACCCCTCTCGAGCACGAGGTTTTTGAATGCGACGAAGAAAAAAAAACTCTCTCTCCTCCCTCTCCCTCCAGCCAACCAACTGCCACCCACTCACCGATTGTCGTCAGGAGCCTGAAATCGGGCACCATGAGCGGAGACATCTTGAAGGAAAGAGTTTGAGCGCTGCTTTCAAGGGGAAGGAAGAAGCGTTGGGAAGGGCTGAAACGAGGTTTTTTGCGAAAGAGGAAAGTCGGTTGTCGACCAACTTCGTTCGCTAGCCGCTCGGAAGAAGAAGAAGAAGAATCGTCGGGCTCACCCTCTCTCTCTTCTTTTGCAAGATGGCCTCCTCTTCCTCGATGCGACAGTCTCTCTCGGCGCGCGTGCCTGTTGGGAGGAGAATGGAGAGAATTGCAGGTGAAAAGAGGTGAGCAATTGGAGGAAAACAAAATCGGAGCCGAGCACAACTCGATGGCAGCGACGGCATCGTCGTTTGTTGACGAGCCACGAGAGCAGAGGGACTCAATCTCCTCTTCGCGCGTGCTCGCTCGTCAGCGATTGGCCTCCAGGCACCCACGAGAACGGTCTCTGCCGTGGTCCTCTCACGTACCTCGGGGAGGGACGCGGCGAGAAGGAAGCGAGAGGAAAGAAAGAGGTTCGATGGAGGGTCGCGAGTGTGTGTGTGGGGGGCGAAAGAAGGTGTGAGCGAAGGTGCGCCTCTTTTTTTCATTTTTTTTTCTCCTCTCCACTTTTTTCCCCTTTCCTCCTCGTCCTTCGATCGCGATGGCCTTCGCAGCAGCGCCTGAGCGCCCGCACGCCATGCTCTGTACTACTCCCCGCCCGCGGCTCATCGCAGGGACCGCGACCAGTAGCAGCAGCAGCAGCAACAGCCGCATGAGGAGGATAGGACAGCGCTTGTCGATGCCATCAGCGCCTCGCAAACGTCCGCCGCCGACGACCACCACCGCGGCGTCGGCGAATCCCCCCTCGAAGGAAAGCGACCCGCTCGTCCGCGCGGCGCGTTCCGCCGCCTCTGCCGCCGCGGCAGCCGCAGAAAAGCTCAAACTGAAGGAAAAGTGAGCAACAATGGATTTTTGAGGATCAAGGAAGGAGAAAAGCATCGACTAGTTTTTTTACTTCTTGCTCGACTCGCTGTCTTTCCACCTCCCTTTTCTATCCCACTTTCTCTCTTCTTCCTTCACTTACACACACACTCACACACACAAACACACACAGGTTCGACGCCACCGCCAGGGCCGCCTCCGAGGCCGCCTCGGCCGCCGACGCCAAGTGGCGTGTCTCCTCTAGGGCCCGCGCCGCGGCCGTCGACGCCAAGCGCCTCTACCCGTACTACAGGGACAAGACCCGAAAGTTCGTCGCGACGCCGTTTGGCCAGGCCTCGGCTGTCGGCGCCCTGCTCTTTTTGCTGTATACCGGCGTTTTAGGCCGGCTGATCAACCTTGCGTTCCTCGTGTACTGGCTCGCGCCGCTGCTGCTACTCCCGCTGGCCGGGGCCGGGGCGCAGAGGGCGCGGAGGGAGCGGGAGGAGGGGGCGAAGCGGCGGGCGGAGGAGGAGGCGCGGCGGGCGCGGTGGGGCCCCGCCGCCGACTGGTTTGGCGGCGGCGGAGGAGGGGCGGGCTCCGGGAGGAAGGCCTCTCCTTCGTCTTCTTCTTCGGATGGAGAGATTATCGACGTTGAGGTCGATTGATTGTAAAAATAATGAAATTTCATGTTTAAAAAAAGCTGCTTTTTGTTTTCTATTTTAGCTACAAGTAAAAACCTCTCTCTCTCTCTCTCTCCGTGCGTGCCTAATGCCCGCACGAGAAATCGCATCGAGAAAAGGCGGAAAAAAAAGGGGTGTAGAAGAGGCCAAGGGCAAAGGCAATGCGTTTCGGGACAGGTTTTAGTAAGAATCGATTTTGGATGATGAAAAATCGTGGTGCTGCGAGGCGAGAAACAAAAAAACATGCACTCTCAGATCGGGGGCAGCGAGGGCAAAGCCGCCGCAGTGCTCCTCAGGTGCTGCCGCTGCTGCTCCTCTGGCGAGGAGCAGAGAGAGAGGCGCGTCGGGTTTGTCATCGCTGCTCCTCCGCTGCCTCCCCCTCCCGCCGCTCCTTGGGACGAGAAAGAGAAGACGGCAACGGCGGCGACGAGCGCAACGACGGCGAGCGCCGTCTTGAAGAGGGCGAGCTCCTCAGGGGAGACAGACTCCCGCAGCGAGGCGACGAAGGAGGCCAGGAGGCGCTTGGCGGCGGAGCGGAGGGAGGAGGAGGGGGAGGGAGACGCGGGGCTGCGGCCGTCGTTGGTCTCTCGCTGCTGCTGCTGCTGCTGCTGACGCGGAGGGTGACCGGGTCGAGAGAGGGGCGTGGGCATCGTCGTCGGCGGTGCCGGCGTCTGCATCCCCAATGCCGCCTGCGCCGCTGCCGCCCGGAGCCTCGGGGAGCGCCTCCCCGACCCCGCGCTGCGGCTCCGGAGGCCCTGCCTCTCCGCGGCGCCCGTGCTGTTGCGGCCGCTGGTGGAGGAGGCCGCGTTGAAGCTGGAGGCCGTCGACGAGTCTGCGTCGCTAAGGTCGTCGTCTCGTGGAGCTCCATCGGCCGCCGGCCGAAGCACTCCGTTGGGCGACCTCTCGCCCTGCGTCACCGCCCCTCCCGCCCCCGGCTTCTCCACCAGAAGCCAGTCGAGGTCCATTTTTTGTAGCCCTGAAGGACTGGGAAAGGAGAGAAAAACCTGGAAAGAGAACGAAGAAACGTTTTTTTTCTTTCCCCCCCTTTTTTTTCTTCGATCAAAAAGAGAAGTTGGCGAGAGAAGTGAGGAAAACGGCGAACGGCGTCGGCCAAACTATCTCCTCGACCTAGTCGACCTCGACCTGCAGTCGAGCTCCGCTCTTGTCACCGCCATCTCTCGACCAACTTCGCGCGTGACCACGCTGTCGAGGACCATCCTCGATCAGAATAAAAAGGCAAAACAGCAAGTCTTTACACACAAAAAGAGAGATCACCCCTTCTTCCTTGCCGCGCGCTGCTTCGCGCTCAAGCTCAACACCACCGCGCCCCTCCCTCCTCCTCCTCCTCCTCCTCCTCCCCCCTCTCCTACCGCCTCCCCAACGTTGTAGTGCGCCAGGCTGAAGTCGTCGGCCATCACGCCCACGTTGGGCCGCGACAGCTTCTGCTTGTTGGTCGCCATCCCCGAGAGCGGCGCCAGCAGCGCCTTCAGCTCCGAAACGGTGGTCGAGACGCCGGCCGGCGCCGGGACCGAGAGCCTCCTCCTCTCGCCCGACGCGGCCTCCTCGAGCTCGACCTCGACCGTGACGGGGGCGGAGGCTCCCACGCGCTCCGCGTACTCCTCCTCGGGCTCGAGGACGAACGGGGCCGCGGGGGGCAGGGGCGGCGGGGGGGGGAGAGGGGCAGGTGGGGCGGCGGCGGGGACGAGGGCCGGGGGCGGCGGCGCTGCCGGCGCAAAGCGCTTGGCGGCCGGTTCCCCAAACGGAGGCCCCGCGGCCTGCCGAGAGCCCGTCATCATCGAAGGCGGGGGCATCATCGGAGGCGGAGGCATCATCGGCCGCTGCTGCTGCTGCTGCTGCTGCTGCCAGGACTCGACGCCGGGCGGCGCTTCGTCGACGCCCGGGGGCAGCTCCCTCTGCTGGAAGCCCTGCTGCATCGGCGGCGGCGGCGGGCGCTGCTGCTGCCACTGCTGCTGCGGAGGAGGAGCGAACTGCGGCCTTGGCATTCCATAACCTTGCTGTCGCTGGTACTGCTGCTGCTGGAACTGCTGCTGCTGCTGCTGCTGCTGCTGCTGGAATTGATGAGCCTGAGGAGGCGGCATCGAAGGGCCAGGAGCGGCAGCCGAGGCGGCTTTGGCCGCCGCCGCCGTGGCCGCGCGGACCTCGTCGCGCAGCACCGCGGCGACCGCGTCCGACACCCCGGGCGCGGCGCGCTCCCCCCCTCCTCCGCCGCCGCTGCCACCCTTGTCCCCGAAGACGTCGGGCCGCCGCGACGCCAGCCCCACCAGGTTCGCGACCAGCTCGTCGTCGGTCGCCTTGGTCGAGCCCCGCACCTTGGCGAGCATCGCGTCGCGCTGCGTCTTCCACCGCGGATCGAGCAGGGAGACTCGCATGTGCTCCGCCATCGCGTCGACGGGGACGAGCTCGCCCGTCAGCGGGGACACGACAACGCGGGCAGCGGCGGAAGCGGCTGCGGCGACGGCGGCGGCGCGGCGGGCGGCGGCGGAGACGTACCCTTTGACGATCTTCTTGGGCTGGCCGTCTTCGTCGTCTTCGTCGTCGCCGTCTTGCTCTGCTTCCGCTTCCGCTTCTGCCTCTTCTCGCGGAGGGGGCAAGGCGGGGACAGGAGGGGCTGCCGCCGCAGATGCACCCTCGGCGACCAGCGCGCGCTCCTCGGCGCTCATCGCCGCCAACCGGGCCCTCTTCTGCTCCTCCTCCTTCTCCTCCTCCTCTTCCTTCTTCTTCTTCTTCGCCGCCGCCGCTCCCGCTCCCGTTCCCGTCGCCCCTTCCTCTTCTCCCTCCTCCTCTTCTTCTTCTTCCGCGACAGCAGCAGCCGCCACCTCCCGGTGCTTGTTCGCTGCCACGATGTCCCGCAGCGTCGCAGGCCCGGGCAGCCCCCCCTCCTCGCTCTCCTCGTCCTCGAAGAACGCGATCGTCTCGACGACGCTGAAGTCATGCCAGTCGATGGACTGCATCGCGACGCGCTCCTTCTCGGCCGCGGCCTCGGCCTCGCGCTGCGCCGCCTGCGTCTGCTGCTCCCACTCGAGCGTGCGCAGAGCGCGCGTCAGCACGGTCGTCTCGTCGTCGATCGCCAGTCGCAGCCTGCGCAGGCGCGACTCCGGGAGCGGGTCGAGCGCGCGGCGGTAGGCCGCGACCATCGCTTCGAAAAAGGCGTGCAGCGAGTGCTGCGGCCGCAGGAAGCCGAAGGCCGCGGGGTCGGCGGCCTCGCGGCGGGCCAGGGCCTTGGCAAAAGCCGGGCCGCAGCGGGCCGTCGAGGCCGCGGCGAGGCGGATCGTGTCGACGTCCAGGGACGTCAGGCCCGCAGGGACGCGCACCGAGAACAGATCGGGCTCCGGCGCCGAGAGCGTCGCCGAGGGGGCGGGGCCGCCGCCCTCTGCGCCGCCTCTGCCCGCTTCTGCCGCGGCGGCGAGCGTGGAGCGCACGACGGCGGAGGCGGCGGACTTAGCCAGCGCTGCCGCGGTCGCGGCGGAGTCCGCCGTGGCAGCGGCGGCGGGAGGCGGCGGAGGAAGCTTTCCCTCCGCGGCCGCACCCGCTCCTTCGCCCTTCTCCGCCTTCTTCTCCTGCGAGAACGCCTCGACCTTGGCCCGGTAGTAGGCGTGGTAGGGGTCATCGGGGAGCAGGAAGCCGAACTTGGCGTTGTTGCGCTCGTTGGCCAGGATCTTGTGCTCGAAGGACGCGCCTGTTTTGATGTGAGGAGGGGTGGAGAGGTGGAGGTTGGAGAGGTGGAGAAGAGGTGAGCGTTCCAACGCGATGATGCGACTTTTGGTTTCACGAGCGAAAGTTCGTCCTCGCCACCCCTCCGTCTCCATACTACGCACCGTTCCGCGCCACAAACTGCGCCGTCTTATCCACGATCGCCCTCACGTCCGGAGGCGGCTGGATGATGCCCAGGGCCGCGGTGTGGGAGTCGACAGTCGGCTGCTGCGCCTTTGGAGCATTCCGGCCGCCGCCGGCGTGCCTGGCCGTCTGGCCAGGGACGACGGCGACGGCGCCGGCGTCGGCGGGGGGCTCCGTGGAGACCGGCATGTCTCGTGCGTGGAGAAAGCGAGTTGAAGCGCGCAGAGAGAGAGGGGGCGCAGCGCTCTTCCTCTTGTCCTTGCCGTCGACGCCCGAGACGGAAAAGGAAGAAAATGGATCCCGTCGGAAAAAATCACTCTGATCGATCGCCTTCGATCAAAGGGAAGAAGCTAGAGCATTGAAGCTCGATTTTCTCGCGTCTCTGGCTCCTTGTCATTGCCTCTTCTCTGCGCTGCTGCCTCCAAGACGGTCGCACATTTTCGCCGTGGAAACGGTGCTAGAAAACGGACAAGAGAGAGAGAGAGAGCAGAGCAGAGCGCGAAGAAGAGAGCGAAAGAGAAGCCAAAGACCATGTCCCTCGTCGCCCGCCTGCTCGCCCGCCTGCGCGGCCGCACGCTCGTCGGCGGCGACGAGCACGGCAACCTCTATTACAAGTGGGTGGAATCAATCTCCTCCCAGGCAGCAGATGCCGCATCCGAGGCGATCTCTTCCGGGAGCGAAGCGCCGGCAACGGCGCTCTCCGTCGAGCGCAGGGCGGTGCGGACGCCCTCGGGCTCGAGCCCGCAAAAGTTCGACGCCGCGACGATCCCGCCAGAGTGGTCGGCCTGGCTGCGCAAGACGCGCAGGGAGCCTCCCAGCCCGGAGGAGGCCGCGGCGAACACAGCGCAGAGAGAGAGGGTGCGGTCTCTGGCGGCTGCGATAGACCAGAGGAGGCCTCCGGGCGGGGTAGGGAGGGCGGCGACGGCGGCGGTGGCGGCGGCGGCGCCCGGGCTTCCTCCCTTGCCGACGGCGGCGGGAGAGGAGGAGGCTCCTTCTGTCGCTTCTTCTCCTCCTCCCCCTCCTCGGCAGCAGCAGCAGCAGCAGCACTCTGCGATGTCTGGCACTTTTTCTGCAGAGACCTGGACTCCTCCTCCAGCTCGTTCAAAGGAAAAAAAGGAAGGAGAGGGAGGGGAGGCGACGCAGCGGTAACGAGAAAGAGAAACTCGTTTTGGAATCTTACACTTTCTTTTCCTTGTCCTTCTCCTTCAGCTCGATCCACCTGCTAAAATACTCCGTCGCCCTCGCCGAGTCCGCCCACAGCGACGCACCAACGAAATCTCTCGCCCTGCGGGAGCGAAGGGAAGCACCCGAAGAGGAAGAAGTATCGGAGGTCAAAAGGGCGTCGACGGCGGCGACGGCGGCGTCGGCGGGCCGCGGGGTGAAGTACAGAGCGTCGTGGAGCCTCAGGCCCTCCTCCGAGGCCTCCTTCCACGCGTTTTCGTCGAGGTAGAGCCTAATGGCCTCGGCGGCGAAGGCGCTCGCGGTCTCGGAGGTGCGGGACCCTCCCCACGGGAGGAGGAGGGGGCTCCCTCTCTTTTTTCTTCCTCGTCGTCTGCCGTCCTCTGAGACCTCGACCTCTTCCTCTCTTCCTTCCTCTTCCTCTTCCTCTTCCTCTTCTTCCTCTTCTTCTCCTCCTTCCTCCGCCATCCCTTCCGCACCGATCGGCGTTGTCACCACGGGAGTGCCCCGCATCCAGGCGTCTGTCACCTTCCCCTTGAGCCCGGCGCCGAACCGCAGAGGCGCGAGCAGCACGCGCGCCCTCGCCAGCGGCGAGAGGTTGGGTGCGAGGCCGTGGACGAACACCCCGCGCTTCGGGTCGTGGATCTCGGCTGCTGCGGCGCTCTTGGACGCGTAGGAGCCGTAGATGTGGAGCTCGGCGCTTCTAGTGCCCGGGTGCGAGGTGATGAGGTCCCATATGGGAACCGTCGAGGGGGGCACCTCGCTCCCGCCGCTGCCGCCGCCGCCACCGTCTCCCGGCGGCCCCGCCGCGCCGGTCCTCGCCTTTCCCTTCTTTTTGTCCGGCCTCCTCCTCCTCCCAGCCAGCCACAGCAGCGAGTCGACGTTCGGCGGGTGCAGGAAGGACCCGATCGCGACAAAGTGCGTCCTCGCTCCAAACCCCGGCCGCCTCCCGGGGCCCAGCGCGGGCCTCGACGCGAACAGCGGCGCCGGGACGAGCTTCGCCTTGGCGAGGCCGGCGCCGAGCGAGGCGCTCAAGATCTCCCGCTCGACGGGCGAGCAGACCAGTGTCAGGTCGCTCCGGAACACCGCCGAGGCCTCGCGGATCGCGTCCCTGTCCGAGGCGTCGATTTGCGCAACCAGAGCAGCAGAGACAGCGGCGGCGTCCTCGCCTTTTCTATCGGCCTCCTCGACGGCTCTCGCCCGCGCCCTTCGAAGCGCGTGGCAGTCCTGCATGTCGAGCACCCGCGCCGCCTGCGGTGCCTTCTCCCGGACCCTCCACGAAAAGGCCTCTTCCGAGGTGAACCTGTCGAAGACGACGACGGAGGGCGACGAGGCCTCGAGGGCCGCGTCGAGGGCCGCGCTGCTGTTGAGCGGCACCGAGAAGCACGTGACAGGGTTCCCTGCCCCTTCTCTTTCGAGCGCCTCGGAGGCCGTGTTCGGGGAGGCCGAGGCCCCCACGGACAGGGAGTACCCGGCCCTGGCGAAGGCGCGGAGCAGCGCCGCGGTGCGGACGCCCGCGGCCGAGGAGCGCGGCTCGGGCCAGACGGTCGAGAGGAAGAGCACCGACTTCCTTTTCTTTTCATCAGGAGGAGGTTCCGGCGTCGGCGGTGTCGGCGATTCCTCGGCCGCCGCATGTGCAACGGGTCTCTTCTTCCGCGGTGTCGCTGGCGTCGCTTTGGGAGCAGCAGTGGATGCGAACCGCCTCGCTCTGGAGGTGCCTAGACCTGAGAGGGCCTGCATCGGAGGCTAGTGGGCTCCCTCCCCCCGAGCGAGCGAGCGAGCGCTGCGAATCGCCTCTTGGGAAAAGGGAACAACAGGTTTCCACGTTTTCGAGAGTTTTTCAGTAAAAACTCTGATTTCATTTTTCCTCCCAAAACCTGTGGCGATTCACTGTGTAACGATTTTCCGTCTCTTCTTCTCCCTCTTCCAACGCGCGCGTCGAGAGGCACCATGATCGCCCTTCGCCGAGCGCCTGGGGCTGCGAGAGCGTGCTTCGCAGGTGAGTTTGGGGGTTTGGAGTTGAATACGGTGGAGCGAGGGCGTGTGAGTGATGAGGAAAAAGAGCGCAGCAACGAGCAATGAATTTGCGAAGAAGAAGAAAGAGCAATCGCGGCTCTTCCCCTCCGCCGCGGCGCTCCGTGGAGATCCAAGTCGCGCCGGACGTACAGACGAGCTCTTTACTGACGACACGCAGGAAGAAGAAAAGGAACAAAACAACCCCGAGTTTCAGCGGCGGCGAGGGCGAATGTTTTCCAGCGGTTCGAATTTCTGAGCGCGTCGAGAAGCTTTGGCCCTCTGGCGCGTCCCGCTTCTCACGCACCTCTCTCTCTCTCTCTCTCTCTCTCTCTCTCTCTCTCTCTCTCTCTCTCTCTCTCACTCACTCTCTCACTCTCTCACACTCTCAATAACACTCACACGCAAAGACAGA
>Ga0315287_10003402_pt1 | contig 15337 bp, 13 predicted proteins | sample YL17G11_0_MG_FD_205037 | JGI IMG/M metagenome (GOLD analysis project Ga0315287, IMG submission 205037) | Sediment microbial communities from Yellowstone Lake, YNP, Wyoming, USA - YL17G11_0 | ecosystem: Environmental > Aquatic > Freshwater > Lake > Sediment | place: USA: Wyoming | collected... | reverse complement strand
GGATCCCATAGCCCGCGCTCAGGCTGTCTCCCAGCACGAGAATCGTGCCGGGAGCGGCAGCCGCAGCGTGGCCGGTGCCTAGCGGCCCCAGACACAGGCAGACGACGAACGCGATGCAAATGGATCGGATGGACACGGTGCTGGCAGCGGAAGGAGTCGGCAAGCAGGTTAGCAGTCCGGAGGGAACGCTCGCCATATTGGCTGACGTCTCGTTCGCCATCGGGCGCGGCGAGACCGTCGCGGTGGTCGGAGCCTCGGGCGCCGGCAAGTCGACGCTGCTGGCCCTGCTGGCCGGACTCGATGCCCCGACGTCCGGCAAGGTCCGGCTCGCCGGCCACGAACTTACGGCGCTCGATGAGGACGGCCGCGCCGCCGTGCGCGCGGGGCACGTAGGGTTCGTGTTCCAGTCGTTTCACCTCCTGCCGTCGCTCACCGCGCTCGAGAACGTGATGTTGCCGCTCGAACTCCTGCGTCGCGGCGACGCCCGTGCCACCGCCGGCGAGGTGCTCGCGCGCGTCGGGCTTGCCGGACGCGTGGGCCACTACCCCCGGCAACTCTCCGGCGGCGAGCAGCAGCGCGTGGCCATCGCGCGCGCCTTCGTCACGCAGCCGGACGTGCTGTTCGCGGACGAGCCGACCGGCAATCTCGACACGGCGACCGGCGAACGCATCATGGACCTGCTGTTCGGCCTCAACGCCAGCGGGCGGACGACACTCGTGCTGGTCACGCACGATCGCTCGCTTGCCGCGCGCTGCAGCCGCGTGATCCGGCTCGATGCCGGGCGGATCGTCGCGGAGTGACCATGGCGGCCCTGCGTTTTGCCCTCAGAAATCTTGTCCGCGACCTGAAATCGGGCGAACTCGCCGTGCTCATGTTCGCCCTGCTCGTCGCGGTGGGTTCGCTCACCGCCGTCGGCTTTTTCACCAGCCGGGTCGGCCGTGCGGTCGAGCAGCAGGCGGGCGAGGTGCTGGCGGCGGATCTGCGACTCGAGTCATCGCGAGCGATCAGTGACGCCTGCGACCAGGAGGCGCGGCGGCGCGGCTTGCGGGTAGCGCGCCTGCTTTCGATGCCGAGCGTGGTGTTCCACGGCGATCAATCGTCGCTAGTGGCCCTGCGCGCGGTCGGCGACGGGTATCCCTTGCGCGGGCGCTTGAAGGTGGCCGATCGCCCATTCGGGCCCGCGCGCGAGATCGACACGATTCCCGGGCCGGGCGAGGCGTGGGCCGATTCGCGACTGCTGGCGAAACTCGGTGCGCCCGTCGGCGCGGCGCTGCAGGTCGGGGCCCACACGGTGATCGTGACGCGCGTGCTCGATTACCGGCCCGACCAGGGCAGTGGTTTCGCAGATCTCTCCGCGACGCTCATGATCAATCTCGCCGATGTGGCGGCCACGGAACTCATCCAGCCCGGCAGCCGGGTGAGCCGCACGGTGCTGTTCGCGGGCGATCCGGCCAGCGTGGCCGCGTTTCGCGACTTTCTAACGGGCAGCAAGCAGCGTGGCGAACGACTGCAGAGCGTCGCCGACGCGAGTCCGCAGATCCGCGCCTCCAGCGATCGCGCCGGAAGGTTCCTGTCGCTCGCGAGCCTCGTGAGCGTGCTGCTGTCGGCAATTGCGGTGGCGATGGCCGCGCGCCGTTACGCACGCCGGCACCTCGACCATGTCGCGCTGATGAAGTGCATGGGAGCGACACAGGGTTTCGTGCTGCGCGAGACCGTACTGCAGCTGGTGGTGATCGCCGCACTGGTCAGCGTCGTCGGGACGGCGCTTGGCTACGTAGCACAGTGGGGCATCGCGTGGCTGCTCAAGGATCTCGTGCGCGGCGATCTGCCGCCACCCTCACTGCAGACGTACTGGCTCGGGCTCGTGACCGCCGTCATCGTGCTCGTCGGCTTTGCGCTGCCGCCCATGCTGCAGTTGAAGCGAGTGCCGCCCGCCCGTGTCCTGCGTCGCGATCTCGAGCCGCCGCCACTGCGCTATGCAGTGGTCTACGGTCTCGCTGTCGGCGCAGTGCTCGCGTTGCTGTACTGGATCGTGCGCGATGCGCGCCTCGTCTCCTACGTCGCGGGTGGCATCGGCGCCACATTCGCGCTGCTGGCGATCGCGGGCTGGATCCTCGTGAAGCTGCTCGCCAGGTTGCGCGGCGGCGTCGGCGTCGCCTGGCGCTACGGTCTCGCGAACATCGCCCGGCGCGGCCGCGACAGCATCGTGCAGATCGTCGCCTTCGGGCTCGGCTTCATGGTCCTGCTGCTGCTCGCGCTCGTCCGCGACGACCTGCTGCGTGACTGGAAGGCGAGCCTGCCGGCGGGCGCTCCAAACTATTTCATGATCAACATCCGGCCCGACGAGGGCGCTGCGGTGCGCGCCTTCTTTGCACAGCGAGGGCTGCCGCCGACCGAACTCGTGCCGCTGGTCCGGGCACGCCTGGCGTCGGTCAATGGCGAGGACGTCGGCCGACGCCGGCTGAAATCGGAGCGCGCGAAGGAATTCGTCGAGCGCGAGGCCAACCTCACCTGGACCCGCTCGTTCCGCGACGACAACCGGCTGGTGGCCGGCGAGTGGTGGCGTGACGGGGATGGCGGAGGCGCGCGGGTATCGGTCGAGAAGGACTATGCGGAAATGCTGGGTATCCGGCTCGGCGATATCGTCACCTACGACGTGGCCGGTGAGAACGTCAGCGCCAGGGTCAGCAGCCTGCGCGAAGTACGCTGGGATTCCTTCCAGCCGAATTTCTTCATGGTGTTTTCGCCCGGCGTGCTGGACGACGTCACCGGCACGCTCATCACCAGCGTGCACGTGAAACCGGCGCAGCGGCCGGCGCTGGTGGATCTCGTGAAGCAATTTCCCGAGGTCACGATCATCGATATCGACACGCTGCTCGCGCAGGTCCGCGACGTGATGGACAAGGCGGCGCTCGCGGTGCAGTACGTGTTCCTCTTCACGCTGGTCGCTGGCCTGATGGTGCTGCTCGCCGCCGTGCAGGCGACGCGCGACGAGCGGCGTTACGAGAGCGCAATGCTCAGGACGCTCGGAGCGAGCAGGGCGGTCGTCTTTCAGGGCGTGGCCGCGGAGTTCGTCGTGCTCGGCGTGCTCTCCGGAGTGCTCGCGGCGGCCGGCGCTACGATCGCCGGCTACTTCCTCGCGCGAGAGGTGTTCAGCCTCAAGTACTCGCCCGATCCGCGGGTGTGGGTCGCCGGTATCGTGGGTGGCGCGCTGCTCGTGGGCGTCGCGGGGATTCTCGCCGCGCGGTCCGTGGTCACCCAGCCGCCGATGACGATACTGCGACAGACGAACGCCTGAGTCCCTCACCCGCCCTGCGGGCGACCTCTCCCGCAAGCGGGAGAGGCGAGGAGCCACGGGGGAGAGGCAGGCTATTTCACCACCAGCCGCACCCAACCCGCATCGACGCGCGCGCCGCGCCACGTGTAGCCCTGCAGGCGAATCCGGTATTCGCCCGGCCCGAACGACGAGCTGTTGAGCGACAGCCGCAGGTCGCGATTGGAGTCCGGCACCATCCTCTGCACGATCAGCACTCTGCCCTCGTTCACCTTGTCGATGGTGACGGCAAAGGCGTTGAACTCCGAGTACACCACCGGCAGGTAGAGATCGAGCAACTCCGGCGGTTCGGGCCAGCGGATCACGGCATCCGGCGATCCGGACCAGCTGCGGGGATTCGGGGCAATGCGCAGCACTCGCTCGGTCGTCGTGGCGCGCAGGGTCAGGGTTTTGGCGTGCAGCTCTGCTGCCGCCGCGACGTCGCGGTCACGGTGCGCGGTGTAGAGCGAGATGCCGGTCAGTACCAGCAGCGCCGCGGCGCAAGCCGCCAGTCCACCCACGGCAGTGGGTTTCTGCCACCACTCGGGATCCGGCACAAAGATCTGGGACGCATCGCCGCCGGTCGCCGACCGCGAAGGGGGCGAGGCAGGTGGCAGCTCGAGCTCCGCCTGCACGAGGTGCCGCCGCCAGCGCGGCGGGGGCTTCTGCATATTGTGCTTCTTCCCGCTCATCCCGCCATCCCGCGGCCGCTGGCCGCTCGGAACTCGAAGGGATCGTCCGTGCCGGCGAACAATCGCTCCATCGAGCGCCATTCGCGCTCGTGAATGATAGCGAGGAACCCGTCCGCACCGTGCAAAGCCTCGAATGCGACGAGGCCGCGCTCGAGGAACTCCTGCAACAGGCCGAATCCTGCCGCGTGAGCAGGGCCCCGCGCCAGTCTCACGAGCGCCCGGATGATGGGTTTGCGAACCACGTGGTCAAGATAGCTGCCGATTTCGTTCATGAGGGCGATCTGGCGCTCACGATCGGGCCGGCGTCCTGCACGACGGTACGCGTCGGCGTAAGTCTCGACCGTGATGGGGCCGGCCGGCAGCGCGCGGGTGACGTCCGCATCGAGCTCCTGGGACAGGACCTCGAGCTCGATGGCGAGGCACATGGCGCGCAGCGCTGCGGCGGGCAGCAGCCGTTCCATCACGTGCTGCACCTTCAGCAGGTCGCGATCCCGTGCCCGCGGATCGCCGCCTCCGTAGAGTTCGCTGAAGAAGAACTCCACCGCAAGGCGATAGCGGGGCTCGTCGTGCAGGTCGTCGTGCGAGCGCAGCAGACGCTGCGACTGCCACCGCTGTAACTGCGCGAGCCGAGTTTGCTGCGCTGGCTCGTTCGCAAAAGCGTCGCGCAAGGCGGCATTGCGCTCGAGGAGATGGCTGAGCGTTCCTGGCTCGGCGCCGCCGCGCCGCCGCGCCCTGTCGGTCTCGACGCCGAGGATCTTCATGCGTTCAGGCCCGCGCGTGGAGGGCGGTTTCGAGCCGATCGAGCGTGCGATGCAGGGACCCGGTGACGGGTTGCAGGCGCCGCCGCCGCTCGCGTACGGCACTCGCGAACGTCCGCGACGCATCGCGCAGCACGTCCTGTCGCAGGACGAGGCCGTGGCGGTCGAGAATCGGCTCGAGGCGACCGGCGCGGGCAAGGAGATCACGGCGTGTACGCTGGTAGGCGTGCTCCGCGACGCGCTTGCGGTCGGCGTAACGGAACACGTTCTGGAAGAACAGGTCCTCGTCGCCGCGGTCAGGCTCGAACAGCAGCACGTCCGTGTGGGGATAGCGCTGCTTGTAGGTCTTCATGCCCACCTGCATGCGCGACTGGATCATGGCGCGGAACGTCTGGCTCAGCACCACCGGCAGGCCGCCTTGCGTGAGGTCGTGGTGCTCCGGGGGGCCATCGTCAGTCCCGCGCGGCGCGCTCGATGCATCGAAGGCCACCAGTGGATTGATGCAGATGACGAACTCCGCACCTGCATCGAGCAGCAGGGAGGCGTTCATCGTGCGCAGCAGCGCGCCGTCCGCGTAAGTGTGGCCATCGATTTCGACCGGCGGATACAGGCCCGGCAGCGCAGTGCTGGCCTGGATCGCCCGCGAGATGGGAACGTGATCGAAGTGCGGCTCGCCAAAGCGCACGGAGTCGCCGGTGTTCAACTCGGTCGCGACGACGAATAGTTTTCGCCGCAGCTTGCGAAAGTCGTTCGTGCGCCCGTGGCCGGAGAACAGGTGCGCCAGGAACCGCTCGAACGGGCGGTTGTCGCACAGGCCGGTGGGCAGGAGCCGCCCGAGCGGATCGATCGCCTCCGCCCAGTTCTTTCCCGGGTCGCGCAGGTATTGCGCGAGGATGTCGGCGACGAGGCTCGGCACGGCGGCGAGACGCCGGAAATACTCGTGGAAGGCCGGCCGCAGGAACAGCCACGGCGTGACCGGATACTCCAGCGAGGCGTTGTGAATGAACACGACGCCCATGTCGGTCGTATCAAAGCCGTTGGCGAGGCCCGCGGCGATCATGGCGCCCGAACTGACGCCGCAGTACATGTCGAGATCGGTCAGGTCGAGGCCTTCGACCGACTCGCCGATCGCGTGCAGCGTGCCGACTTCGTAGAACGCTCCGAGCGGACCGCCGCCGGCCAGCGCCAGACCGAACTTCCGATGACTGGGAGACGGCCTGCCTTTGGCGGGTTGCAGGTCGAGCATGGTCGGCCCCTGGGGCGCGGCTTATCCGCGGGTACGGGCCGGGGCCCGCTTGCGCTTCACTGCCGGCCGGCGTCCGGCGGGTTGCGCCGATTTGGCGGCGAGCTTCTTCACCGCTTCGTTCAACTCGGCAACGCGCCTGGTCAGCAACCGGACCTCGTCGGCATTCGGCACGCCGATCTGTCGCAGCGCTTTCTGGACGCGGCTCTGGAACAGCACCTCGAGGTTGTCCCAGGTTTCCTCGGCCTGGTCGCGCACGCCCTCGACGCGCGTCTGCATCTGCGACTGCGCCGACTCGAACGCATCGCGAATCAGCTTTTCAGTGGTCGTACGCGAACGACCGAGCAGCTTGAGGCCTTCCGCCACGGCGTCCTGGAATGCGCCCGGCCCTTCCTGCTGCGCCTTGGCGATGGCACCCATGCCGGCGAGCCAGATCTGTTGCACGCTGCCGACCACGGTCGCCTGCGCCTTCGTGGCGCGAGCGCGTGCCTTGCGAAGCGGGGATTGAGCCTTCGTTTTCCTGCGCGCAGCCATGATCGCTCCTCGCGGCAGGTGCCGCTCAGTGAACCATGCGCGCATTGTCGCTGAATCCTGGCCCGATGCTGCAGTGTGTCAATCCGAGGGCTAGGTAGTTTACGAAGCCCTCACCCGGCGCTTTGCGCCACCCTCTCCCTGCAAGCCGGGCGAGGGTTTCCTGCTCCCTCTCCCGCTCCTGGCGGGAGAGGGCTGGGGTGAGGGTTTCATGCTCCCTCTCCCGCTCCTGGCGGGAGAGGGTTGGGGTGAGGGCTTCCTGGTCCGGCCTTCCCTTGCGCCGAGCGCACCAACGGTCACCGCCAGCAGCAGCCTCTCGAATTCCGGTCCGATCCGGTCCACGACCGACTGCGGGTCTGCGACGAGGTTCTGGTCGGCGATGATGCCGAAAAAAACCTGGCCGGCATACGAGAGGATGCTGATCCCGATCCCCATGGTGCCGCTCTGGGGCACCCAGAAATACATCTCCGAAATGCGCTGCCCGCACAGGTAGAGCGGCGCCTGCGGACCCGGCACGTTCGATGCCACCAGCGAGCCCTTGCGACTGAACATCTCGATGGCGGGGGCCTGGATTACCGCCGGGAGAAGGCCCATCAGCCCCAGCACCATCAGCGTCATCGGCGGCTGCAGCGAGCCCTTCAGCGCCACCATGGTGTCATGCATGGCGTAGACCCGCTGCAGCGGGTTGCGGATCCCGATCGGCAGTTCGACGAACACCAGTCCGAACTTGTTGCCGAGCGTGAGCGGCTCCTCCGCGGCGCGCAGGTTTACCGGCATGGCGGAGCGGACCGAGAGGGCGTCCGTGTCGAAGTCCCGGTCGCGCAGGTGACTGCCGAGTGCCCCCGCTACCGTGGCCATCAGCACGTCGTTGACGGTGCAGTCGAGCGCCCGGCCGATGGTCTTGACCTCGTGCAGCGGCACGGGATCCGCCCAGGCGACGCGCTTGACGCCGCTCAGCGGACCCCGCAAAGGGGTCTCCGGGTCGTCGGGCAGCGCGAGCACCCGTGCGAATTCGCCCACCAGGCTGCCCGCCTGCAGGGCATAGGCCGCGGCCTGGTCCGGATGAAACAGCTGGTGGATGCCGCCCTCGAGGAGGCGGGCGCCCTCGGCAAGCACGTTCTCGAGGATGTCGCTCGCCGGCTGCGAGCGTTGCTCGACCCAGTTCAGCAACGGCAGCAGGTCGACCGCCGGGCGCTTCGCTCCCGACGCAGAGGTCTTCCGGCGACCGCCGGCCTTGGCCCCGGCAAGCGCGGGACCCGGATCCTGCTCCGTCATCGAGAGCAGCACGTGCACCATGGCGATGCCGTCGGCGTAGCAGTGGTGGAGACGCAGGATCCAGGCGCTGCCGCCGAGATAGCGCTCGACGAAATGCACCTGCCACAGCGGGCGGCGCGCATCGAGCGGCGTGCCGGCGAGATCGGCCGCGAGCGCCTCCAGTTCCGCCTTGCCGGCCGGTCCCGGCAGCACGGCACGCGTCAGGTGCTGGTCCAGGTCGAACGTGTCGTCTTCGATCCATGAGGCGCCGAGCGCGTCCTGTGCGGGCCGATGCCGGAACCGCAGGAAGCACAGGAACCGGCTCTCGATCATCCGCCGGAATTCCGCGTAGTGCAGCGGCGTCGCGGTGGCCGCGACGCTCACGATCATCATCGCGTTGCCCGGGGTATCCATGCGCAGCCAGGCGGTGTCCACGCTCGACATTCGTTGGTGATTGACGGCTGTCATCGGGGGCTCCCGCCTCGTACGCTGTTTCCGGCAATCTTAGGCCAGCGCCGCCGCGTTGCCACGTTGACCTGCGTGCGGTCGGCCCCTAAGGTAGTCCGAAAGCCGGGGGAGAGATTCCAATGACCTATTTCGTGACGGGCGCGACCGGATTCATCGGCCGTTTTCTCGTGCAGGCGCTGTTGCGGCGCGGCAAGGGCACGGTCTACGTGCTGGTGCGACCGAAGTCGATCGGCAAGCTCGACGAGTTGCGGGAGTTCTGGGGCAAGGAGAGCGCCAAACGCGTCGTCGCCATCAAAGGGGACCTCGGGCAACCGAAGCTCGGCGTCGGCAAGGCCGACCTCGCGCGGCTCAAGGGCAAGGTGAAGCACCTCTACCACCTCGGCGCGGTCTACGATCTCGAGGCCAGCGCGGAAGCGATGCAGAAGGCAAACATCACGGGCACGGAGAACGCGCTGGCGTTTGCTGGTGCCGTCAACGCGGGGTGCTTTCACCTGGCGAGCTCGATCGCCGCGGCCGGCCTCTACCGCGGCACGTTCACCGAGGATATGTTCGAGGAGGCAGAGGAACTCGACCACCCCTACCACCGCACCAAGCACGATTCCGAAGCCATGGTGCGGGCCAACGGCCGCATCCCGTTTCGCATCTACCGACCAGGTGCGGTGGTGGGCCACTCCCAGACCGGGTTCATCGACAAGATCGACGGCCCTTACTATTTCTTCAAGGCACTGCAGAAGCTGCGCGAATCGTGGCCGCGCTGGATTCCGCTGGTCGGCGCCGAGGGCGGTTACATCAACGTCGTGCCGGTGGACTTCGTCGTGGATGCGCTGGTGCACCTGTCGCACCAGCCAAAGCTCGACGGCCGCTGCTTCCACCTGACGGACCCCAAGGTGCGCCGCGTCGGCGAGATGCTCAATGTGTTCGCGCGTGCCGCGCATGCGCCCGAGATGGCGTTCCGTCTCGATCCCAAGATCTTCGCGATGGTGCCCGAGCCCGTCACGCAGTCGGTCGAGCGCAGCAAGCCGATCCAGAACGTCGTGAACCAGCTGCTGCGCGACCTGCAGATTCCCCGCTCCGTCCTGCAGTTCATGAACTACCCGACGCGGTTCGATTCCGCGGCCACGCAGAAGATTCTCGACAAGGCCAAGATCCGCGTACCCGCGCTCGAGGACTACGCGTGGCGCCTGTGGGACTACTGGGAGCGGCACCTCGACCCGGATCTCTCGATCGACCGCAGCCTGCGGGGCGCGGTGCGCGGCAAGGTCGTCGTCATTACCGGCGGCTCGTCCGGAATCGGCGAGGCCGCAGCCATCCGCGTCGCGGAGGCCGGCGGCAAGGTGGTGATCGTCGCGCGCGACGAGGAGAAGCTTGCGGAAGTGCGCAAGAAGATCGTCGACATCGGCGGCTTCGCCAGGACCTACTCCTGCGACATCACCGATTACGCCGCGAATGACAAGCTGGCGAAGGACATCCTCAAGGAGTTCGGCCACGTCGACGTGCTGATCAACAACGCCGGCCGCTCGATCCGCCGCTCGCTCGCGCTGTCGTACGATCGTTTCCATGACTTCGAGCGCACGATGCAGCTCAACTACTTCGCCTGCGTGCGCCTCACGATGAACCTGCTGCCATCGATGGCGGCGCGCAAGGACGGGCACGTCATCAACGTCTCGTCGATCGGTGTGCTCACCAACGCGCCGCGGTTCTCGGCCTACGTCGCGTCGAAGGCGGCGCTCGAGTCGTTCGCGCGATGTGCGGCGTCAGAGTTCCACGACGAGAACGTGCACTTCACGATCATCAACATGCCGCTGGTGCGCACGCCGATGATCGCGCCCACCAAGCTGTACGAGGAAATGCCGACGGTCATCTCGCCGGAAGAGGCAGCCGCCATGATCGCGGACGCCATCATCCGCAAGCCGCAGCGCATTGCCACGCGGCTGGGAGTGGCGACCGAGATCATGTCGCTGGTGATGCCGAAGCTGTCCGAGGTGGTGATGAATTCGGCCTACCGGATGTTCCCGGACTCGTCGGCGGCGCAAGGCAAGAAGGAAGGCGAGTCGCAACGGCCCCCGACCAAGGAAGCGCTGCTCTTCGCCTCGCTGATGCGCGGCATTCACTGGTAGCCGGTCGACGCGGGCATTCAGGCGCGACGCGATGGCCGGCCCGTGGCAAGCCGGATTTCTGTGAGACAAGACTGGTTTATGGAGCGCCGCGGGATCCTGCGATAGCGTATTGTCGCGAGGCTGTCCAAGGGATTGCGTCGTTGACGGCCTCGTCAGCTCGCAGGGATCGTCGCAGACATACGGAAGGGAATGCTCGTGATTATCGTCCTGTTGATCATCGTGGCCGCAACCGGCGGCCTGCTGCTTTTCCATGGCGCGCGCAAGCGCGCCGAGCGGGCTGCTGCCGCGGCTCTGCTGGCCAGGTCCCGCGCTGCCCGCAAGAGCCGCGTGCCGGAAGTCTCGAACAACCTGAAGGGCGTGACGGCATCGCAGACCATCAAAGCCCTCCAGGTCGACGGCTCAGACCGGGTCAAGGCCGAACGCGCCGCCTGAGCCCGGCTCAGTTCTCGGACAAGTGGCGGAGCGCCGGCGCGTCGACTTCGAACTGCACGGCGCCGCAATGACAGCTGCCGCGGTGCGTGACGAGGGCGGCTGCTTCCATGGTCAGATCCTCCGCAATACGTACCGGAACGGCAGGTTCAGGATAGCCGCGAAGTTTGATTGCTGCGCTGCGGCAATTCCTCCACGGAACCGTGAATAGCGTCCGGCGCCCGGCGGTCGGTGTCACGGAGAACGAGACGGCGTCCGTGCTCGGGCGGCTCACGTTCGCTGGGCCGGTCCCTGGCCGCGCACCACGCGCAGGCCCCGTCGCAGCAACGAGATCTCCGCAGGCGTCTGGCCGACGACCTGGCCATCCGCTTCCACGGCAACCGTCGTGTCGGTCTCGATGCGAACGCGCGCGCTTCGCGCGTGCCACACCACCGGATCGTCGAGCAGGGTGCCGCGATAGAGCTTGACGACCTTGGCCAGCACCGTGAACAGCCCGACGTTCCGGATCGCCACGACCTCGAGCAGGCCGTCGTCCAGCCGGGCCTGCGGCGCCACGTGCATGCGATTGCCGCAGTACTGTCCATTGGCGACGAAAGTGAGCAGCAACCGCTCCTCGAGCGAGCCGGTGTCGGCAGTGATGCGAAAGACCGGTGCACGATAGGTTGCGAGCCCCGTCAGCGCTCCACGCAGGTACGCGATCGGCGACGGCACCTGCCGTGGCAGCCGCTGGATGACGTGCGAATCGTAGCCAGCGCCCGCGACGTTGATGAACCAGCGTCGCCCGCTCCCATCGCGGCTGCCCGGCGCGAACTCGATCAGGCCGACGTCGTGGAGCAGGGTGACTTCTGCGGCGATGATGGCGGCGATGCCCGCGGGATCGCGGGGAATGCCGAGCGAGCGCGCCCAATCGTTGCCGGTGCCGAGCGGGACCGGCGCCAGCGTGACGTGATCGTAAGGCCCGCAGCCTGCGGTCATGATGCCGTTCACGACGTCATTGACCGACCCGTCGCCACCCGCCGCCAGCAGGCGGCGCCGGCCGTCCCGCACGGCTTGCTTCGCGATCGCCTCGCCTTCGTTCGGCGCGGACGTGCGAACGACATCCACGCGCACGCCTGCGTGCGCAAATGCGTCTGCCACTTGCGGCCATTGGGCTCCCGCGCGCGATCGGCCCGACGCCGGGTTGACGATGGCAAGCCAGGCTTCTTTGCTCACCATCGTCATCTGGCGCGGGCGCAGGAGTCCCGCTGCTCTAGCGGACCGGAGCCGCGCAGTAGCTGTCGACGAAGTCCTGCTGCGACTTCACCTGCTCCCGTGCTGCCTTCGAACCCGGTGCCAGCAGCGCGGCAAGCTGATTGCGCGCTTCGACGCATGCCGGACTGTTGGCGACGCGCAGCCGTGCGGCCATGTCCTCCTGCTCGCCGCGCCGCGCCGGATCCTTGCTGCAGTTGAGCTCCGCCGTCTGCTGCAGGCGGCGGATTTCCGTCGCACTCGTCGGCTGGGCGCCGCTCGTGAGGCGATCGAGCGCTTCGAGCGCAATGACGCATTCGCGAGTGCGCAGGCTGTCCAGCACCTCGACGCGCCCGGCCAGCTGCGCTGGTGAAGCGCTCGGCGCACTGCCGGCAGAGCTTGCCGAAGATTTCGCCGGCGAGTGCTTGCCGGACGCGGTGCCGACGTCGATCCGCTCCGCCTGCACACCGCGCGGCGGCTTCTCGCTGGAGATGTGAATGACGCCCTCGGCATCGACCCACCGATACACGCTGTCGGCGTGTGCAGCAACGCCGTGCGCGGCCAGGGCCAGCAGCAGAGCAACTCGTGCGACGGCGCGCAAGGTATCAGGCGTAACGCTCGAGGATTTTCGCGAGTCCGGCGGCACCCGGCTGCAGCTTCTCGTAAGGCAGCTGGTTCAGCGGGACGGCGGTCGTCCCGTTCATGTCGTGCATGTCCGGGGAGCCCTCGGCGACGAAGATCAGGCCGGTGACGTGCTCTCCCTCGCGCAACCGGGAGCGCAGGTACTCGAACGCCTTGCCGCGGTGGGTCGGGTCGTAGGTCCTGTCGAGCTTGCGCAGCAGGATCGTGCTGCCGTCGTGCGCCCGGACCGACATCACGTCGCCCTCGGCGTAGGACGCCTTGATCTCCTGGCGCAACGGGACGTAATCGGCGTGCACCGCCTCGTGATAATGATCCCGCGTGAACGCGTAGCTCTTGGTCGAGCCCACGTGGTCGTTGAACGTCACGCACGGCGAGATGACGTCGATCATCGCGAAGCCCTTGTGCATCAGGCCCGCCTTGATCAGCGGCACAAGCTGCTCCTTGTCGCCGGAGAAGCTGCGCGCGATGAACGTGCCGCCGAGGCTCAGCGCCGCGAGGCACGGGTCCACCGGCGCCTGCAGGTTCTCCTCGCCCTTCTTCGACTTCGTGCCGATGTCGGCCGATGCGGAGAACTGGCCCTTGGTGAGGCCGTACACGCCGTTGTTCTCGCACATGTACAGCATGTTCACGTTGCGGCGGATCACGTGCGCGAACTGGCCGAAGCCGATCGAGAGCGAATCGCCGTCGCCCGAAACGCCGATGTAGCACAGGTCGCGGTTCGCGGCATTGGCGCCCGTGGCGACCGATGGCATGCGGCCGTGCACGCCGTTGAAGCCGTGCGCGCCACTGGCGAAGTACGCCGTCGTTTTCGAGGAGCAGCCGATGCCGGAGAGCTTCACGAGCAGCTCCGGGCGCAGGCTCAGCTCCCAGATGGCCTCGATGATCGCGGCGGTGACGGAATCGTGCCCGCAACCGGCGCAGAGCGTGGACATCGCGCCTTCGTAGTCGCGGCGCGTGAGCCCGAGCTCGTTTTTCGGCAGGTCGGGGTGGCGGACTTTCGGCTTGTTGATGAACGACATGGTCGGATCCTTACGATGCCATCATGGCCCGGCGCCGCGCGTCGCCGAGTTCGGCGAGCACGGCATCCACGACCCCCTTCGCGGTCATGGGCAGGCCGCTGTAGTGCAGGATCGAGTGCAGTTTCGACTTCTCGACCGCGGTCTCGAGCGTCAACAACGACTTCAGCTGGGCGTCGCGGTTCTGCTCGATGACGAAGATCTTCGCATGCGAGGCGAGGAAGGCTTCCGCTTCCTTCGCAAAGGGAAAGGCGCGGATGCGCATGTAGTCCACGTTGATTCCTTGCTTGGCCAGTATGTCCACCGCTTCGCGCGTGGCACCGTGGCTGCTGCCGACCGCGACCAGCCCGACGGCCGCGTGGCCGGCGCCCTCGATCTCGGGGGCCGGCACCAGGGCCCGGGCGCGCTTGAACTTCCTGAGCAGCCGGTCGAGCACGACCTGGTACTCGGCCGAATCCTCGGTGTAGCCCCCGTACTGGTTGTGGCCCGAGCCGCGCGTGAAGTACGCGCCCTTGGCCGTGACGCCCGGCAAGGTGCGATACGGAATGCCGTCGTCGTCCTTGTCGAGGTAGCGATGGAACTTGGGCAGCGCCTCGATCTCCTCCTTCGCGAGGACCTTGCCGCGGTCGGGGCGATAGCTGTCGTCCCACTGCAGCTCCTTGCACATCCAGTCGTTCATGCCGATGTCGAGGTCCGACAGCACGAAGACCGGGGTCTGCAGCCGCTCGGCGAGGTCGAACGCCTGCACGGACATGTAGAAGCACTCCTCCGGGTTCGCCGGGAAGAGCAGCACGTGCTTGGTGTCGCCGTGCGACGCGTAGGCGCACGAGATCAGGTCGCACTGCTGGGTGCGCGTCGGCATGCCGGTCGAGGGCCCCACGCGCTGGACGTCGAACAGCACGGCCGGCACTTCGGCGTAATACGCCAGCCCGATGAACTCGCTCATCAGCGAGATACCGGGGCCGCTGGTCGGCGTGAATGCCCGCGCGCCATTCCAGGAGGCGCCGAGCACCATGCCGATCGCGCTCAACTCGTCCTCGGCCTGGATCACGGCGTAGTTGTTCGCGCCGGTCTGCGGGTCCACGCGCAGGCGCGCGCAGAACGTCTTGAACGCGTCCATCAGCGAGGTGGACGGGGTGATCGGGTACCACGCGCCCACCGTCGCACCCGCGAACACGCAGCCGAGGCCGGCCGCCGTGTTGCCGTCGATCATGATGTGGCCCGCCGTCTTGTCCATGCGCGTGAGGCGCAGCGGCAGCGGGCAGGGCAGGTGGCTCCTCGCGTAATCGTAGCCGAGCTGCACCGCCTTCATGTTGGCATCGACCAGCGCCGGCTTCTTCGCGTAGCTCTCCGTGAGGAGCGCGCGGATCACCTCGACGTCGATCTCGAGCAGCGCGGCGAGCAGGCCCGCGTACATGACGTTCTTCATCAGTATGCGGTTGCGCACGCCGACGAAGTTCTCGTTGCAGATCTTCGCGAGCGGCGCCCCGAGGATCGTTATGTCGTCGCGCGTGAGCACGGTCGGGCGGGGCCAGGTGGAGTCGTAGATCAGGAAGCCGCCCGCGCTCACCTCGCGAACGTCCTTCTGGTACGTCTCCGCGTTCATCGCGACCATCAGGTCGACGCGCCCGGAGCGGGCGACGTAAC
>Ga0315287_10003401_pt1 | contig 15343 bp, 15 predicted proteins | sample YL17G11_0_MG_FD_205037 | JGI IMG/M metagenome (GOLD analysis project Ga0315287, IMG submission 205037) | Sediment microbial communities from Yellowstone Lake, YNP, Wyoming, USA - YL17G11_0 | ecosystem: Environmental > Aquatic > Freshwater > Lake > Sediment | place: USA: Wyoming | collected... | reverse complement strand
TTCACAAACCAGATGCGATCGATGATCAGCGCGTCTCGCTTCGGCCCGTCGACGACGACGGCCGGCGGGTGGGCGCTCAAGTTCTACGCGTCGCTCCGTTTGCAGATGTGGGGTTCGGGCAAGATCGAAGAGGGAACCGAGCGCATCGGAACCCACGTCACCGTCCGCGTGGTCAAGAATAAGGTGGCTCCCCCGTTCAAGGAGGCGTCGTTCGACGTCATCTACGGTCGGGGCATCGTTCGCTCCCGCGACCTCATCAATACGGGAGAGGCTCTAGGACTCATTGCGCGGAGCGGATCGTGGTACTCGTTCGGGAGCGAACGCCTCGGTCAAGGGATTGGGAACAGCGCCCAGGCCCTCGAGGAGAACGCGGAGCTTGCCAACAGTCTCGAGGCAGCGATCCGCGAGAAGGCGGCGCTCGGCGCCACGCTCCCCGCAGCGGAGGCTGGCGACGCAGAAGACGAGTGACGCCACAACGACGCTGGCTCGGTCTCTTCGCCACAGGCCGCTCTCGGAACGCGAGGCAAGGGATCGTTTGGAAGAGGCCGGCTTCTCCTGTGAAGACATCGACGCCGCGCTTGACACCGCGCGAGACCAAGGGTGGATTGACGATCGCGTCTTAGCGCGGTTGTGGGTCGAGGACCGTATCCTCCACCACCCTCTGTCGCGCCGCGCGGTCGAGGAGGAGTTGCGGGGGCGGAAGGTGCCTCACGACGTGATTTCCGCGGCCGTGCGCGATCACTACCCGGAAGAACAGGAGCGCGTCGTCGCGAGGAGTCTGGCCGAGGCGCGCCTGGCCCGCCTCGGTGGGCTGGACAAGATGACCCGGCGTCGACGCACGATCGACTTCCTCATCCGTCGCGGTTTCTCGGGTTCCGTTGCCGCGGACAGCGTGCGCCGCGCACTGCAGGGGAGCGACCATGACTGAATCCCGCGTCGGACTCGGAATCGACATGCACCGCCTCGTCGCTGGACGCCCACTCATCCTGGGAGGGGTGGAGGTTCTCTTCGAGCGCGGCCTGCTCGGTCACTCCGACGCCGACGTCTTGACGCACGCCATTTGCGACGCGCTTCTCGGCGCCGCCGGATTGGGAGACATCGGCATTCACTACCCGGACACCGACAAGCGCTTCCGCGGCATCTCCAGCCTGCGCCTCTTGGAGGACGTCGTCGACAAGCTTCGAAGCGCCGGCTGGCACGTCGTCAACGTCGATGCGACGGTGATCGCCGAACGCCCCCGATTGTCTCGCTACTTCGACGCCATGCGCGCGAACGTCGCTCACGTCCTTAGCATCGACGAAACGCGCGTGAACCTTAAGGCAACGACCAGCGAAACGATGGGCGCCATCGGCCGCGGCGAAGGGATCGCGGCCTGGGCCACGTGCCTCATCCAAGCAGCCTCAGAATATCCCGATACGTGACCAACACGAGGAGCACTAGCAGGATGACGAAGCCGATGGCATGGATGATGCCTTCGCGTTGGGGCGGGATCGGCTTTCCTCGGACCCACTCGACAAGAGCGAACAGGACGCGGCTTCCATCCAGACCCGGAAACGGGATCAGGTTGATGATCGCGAAGTTCAGACTCAGGAACCCGAGAATCTGCAGGAAGGCCAAGAGCCCGTACGACAGACTCTGCCCAATCATGTCGGCGATCCCGACCGGGCCGGAGACCGCGTCGCGAGCTTCTTGCGAGCCTGCCACGAGATCCCTCAAGGTCCGTGCGAGAAGCGAGGCGTACGTCGCAAAATCGCGCAAGCCGAGCGCAAGTCCGGCGGCAAACCCCGGGCGATGGTACTCCACTCCATGATTGCCGAACCGAACGTCCTTCAAGGCTTGGTCGACGGTTCGCCCGCCGGCCCGCAGGGACACGTCGATCCGAGATCCGTCGCGCAGGATTGCCAGCGTGACCGTGTCGTTCCCCTCTAGCGCACGATCGAGTGCCGTGAGGAGCTGCGCCTTCGTGGTTGTGGCCTCCCCGTTGACCGAGACGATCTGATCCCCCGCCTCGACGCCAGCCACGTACAGCGGCGAAGCGGCGGGGACCGAGACGATCTCAGTCGTTTCCGCAATCGCTGAGAAGTAGATCCCGACGGCGTATCCAGATCCGTCTTCTGCCGTCCTCGGCTGGAGCGTGACCTTCTGCTCCACCCCAACGCGGCGAATGACGATCTCGAGGGGTTGTCCGTTCGATGCATCGATCGCGCGAGAAACATCGGAGGTTGTGTAGACCGTCGTGTCTGCGATCACGAGCAGCCGATCGCCCGCCTGGAGGACCCCGGCTGCCGGCGCCCCGGGCACTGTGTCCGCGACCTGTAGGACAGGCAGGTTCACCGTCCACGACACGGCCAAGATGATGGCCAGTGCGAGGACTGCGTTCATGACCGGGCCTGCAAGGCAGATCAGGATGCGCACGTACGCCGGCTTGTTGTGGAGCACCCGTTCGGCGGGGATGGCGTCTCCCGTCTCGAGGCGATCCTCGCCTGCCATGCGCACGTAGCCGCCTATCGGAATGAGTCGCAGGGCGTAGAGAATCTCGCCGCGCTTCCGCGAAACGAGAAGGGGACCCATCCCGATCGAGAACTCGTGCACGTAGACTCCGAAGGCGCGCGCCGCAAGGAAGTGGCCGAGCTCGTGAATCCCGACAAGAACAATGAGTGTCAGGATGAAAAGCAGTACGGTCATTGCACCACCTCTTCCGCTCGCATCACGAGCACACGCTGCGTCGAGTCGCGCAGCTTCACGCGGTCGCTGAGGCGGACGCCGGCCACCCACACGATCTTCTCCTGGTCGCAGACCAGAGCGAGGCGGTCGCGTTCCACGACAGGGACGCGTGCATTGATCAGGAACGACTTCAAACGAACGTCTCTTCCCATTCCGAGCGGGGCGAATCGGTCCCCATCGCGGCGCCCTCGCGCGACGAGCGGGAACCTCACCGCGTCGGCATCCGCAACTTCCTCCCAAGGATTCCCCGTGAGCGTCGTGGGGACTTCGTCACGCGCCACGAGGGAGATCTCGACCGAGAGACCCGCCGCGGCAATCGACGTGCGCCCAAGCGGCAGAGGATCGAGCCACGGAGCGGCCGGCGGCCGGCGACCGCCAGCCAGGAAGTCGATCGAACCTCGCGACACCAACAGGCGGAGTCGCGGGAGATGAAGCTCGCCTCGTTCGGCCTCGCCTCCGACGAGACGTCGCGCCGCGGCGACATGCGAGTGTCCAAGGCTTCGAAGGTCGCCACGCGCACGGCAGATCGCCTCGCGGAGCACGATGGATTGCACGCCCGGCGGCAAGGCGACGACGCGGGTCCGCGCCAGCCGAAGCAAGCCTGAACCCTCGCTTTCGCAGACGTCACGCCACAGCCGATCGACGACGTACCGCTCGATCCCGCGCATGTCGCCGGCGATGTCGGCGAACCGCGCCACGGTCCGCACGACGTCCGAGTTGATGGCCGCCAGCTCTGGCAGAACTCGCTCGCGGATGCGGTTCCGCGCGAAGCTCACGTCACCGTTCGTTTCATCCTCGCGCCACGGAATCCCCTGGTCCGCAGCGAACTGACGCACCTCGCCACGCGTCAGGAAGAGGAGTGGACGGACAATGGGTCCGCTGACGGGTGCCATGCCGCAGAGTCCGTCCCATCCCGTACCCCGCGCCAGTCGGAACAGGACGGTCTCCGCTTGATCATCGGCCGTGTGTCCCAGCGCGATGCGCGCCGCGCCCCATTCAGCTGCGACGCGAGCGAGAAAGGCCCGACGAACCCCGCGGGCCGCTTCCTCGATTCCCTGTCGCCTGGCCGCCGCCTCGCCGCGAACGTCGCGCCGCTCCGACATCACCGGCAAGCCGAGGCTCGCCGCTTGCTCTTCGACAAAGCGCGCGTCGGCCACGGAGGACGGGCGCAGCCCGTGGTCGAGATGGGCCACGGCGAGCTCGCAGTCGAGGTCCGACGACAGCGCGTGAAGCGCGAACAGGAGGGCCATGGAGTCTGCACCTCCCGACACGGCGACGACAACTCGGTCCCCACGTTCGATCATGGAGTAGCGTCGGATCGCGCTACGCACCGCATCGAGAAGCATGGGACGATTGTGGCGGTGGCGTGGGGGCAATGCAACGACCTCGCCCGCCGCGCGCCGCGACGCTATGCTTGGCGCGTGAAGCGATGGGGCGCTGCAGGAGGACTGTGGTTGGCGATCTTCGTCTTGGCGGCCGCTCACCCATCCTTCGTGCCTACCGATCCGCCGATGGCACTCATCCAGGGAGACCCTGGGCGGACCACGTTGTCGCTCGCCGTGGAGGAGGCGGGGTGGGCGTTTACGCTGTCTCGTTCCATCGCCTCGTGGTGTGAGGTGGCCGCCGTCGTCTCGGCGCGATCGCCCTTCGACCTCCACCTGCGAGCCCTCGCCGTGCCTGACGCGTTCCCGGTGGAAATCGTGCTCGACGTCGCGACAGACCGCGTGGGCGTCTTCGGAGCCCTTCACCTCGGCCCGGCCCGGCTCACGGGCGACCGCGTCTGGGGAGAGGGTGCGCGGACCCACGCAGCACTTCATCTGGCCGCGGGGCCGCGCCTCGTCATGGCGGCGGGAGTGGATCTCGTGAATCGGGAGGCGCGGCCATTCGTGTCGTACACGGTGCTCCTGAAAGCGGCGCCACTGTGGAGCCTGTCGTTCGTCTGTGGCACCGGGGGGCCTCGCCTCGCCGTCGGGGGCACGTGGTGACGCGTGGTGCCCTCCTTGCGCTTGCCGCGGCCGTCATCCTCGCTACCCTCGCTCACGGCGAAAGCCTGCGGATTCTCTACACGAACGACCTCCACCTTCGTTTCGAGCGCCTGCCTGCTCTCGAACACCTGATCGCCGCCGAGCGCGCCCAGGGCGATCCCGTCCTTCTCGTGGACGCCGGCGACGCGTGGCAAGACTTCCGGGTTCCGCTCTACGCCGTGTGGGGCGCCGAGTCCATGGTGACGTGGATGAACCGTGTCGGGTACGATGCCATGGCCGTCGGGAACCACGATCTCTACTGGAATTGGCCGCGCGTCGCCCAGCTGGTCGGGAAGGCCAAGTTCCCCGTGCTGTCCGCCAATCTCGCCTCCATCGACGGAGAGGAGCCCCCGTTCGTCGCATCCGTTCGGGTCAAGGTGGGCGGGCTCGACATCTTGATCCTCGGCCTGACCACGGCCGAGGATCTGCCGTACCCCGACTTCCCGTGGCTCCGCCCGACGGACCCCGTACGCGCAGCGCAGCGGGAGATCGACGCGGCCTCAGAATCAGGGCGGCCGGATCTTGTCCTCTGCGTTGGGCACGTAGGTCTTGACGAGGCTGCCAGAATCGCGGCCGCCGTCCCGACGATCGACGTCTTCGTGTCGGGCCATTCACACGAGGCGACGCCGGTACCGAGAGTCGTCGGAAAGACGCTCATCGTCGACTCCGGCGCGTTCGGCCGCAGCCTCGGCCGGTTGGTCCTTGACGTCGGCGAGGGGTCCGTGCGCCTGGTGGAGCACTCCCTTCTTGCGACAGAAAAGGCCGTGACCGACATCGGTCACGGCCTCATGCGCCTAACTCAGATCGTTGGGATCCTTGCTTTGCTGCTTGCGGTCCTTCTCTTCTAGAAGCTGTACGAGAACCCGATTCCGTTCTCGACGAAGCCAAGCGTAAAGTGGGTCTCCTTGGCTACCGTGTACGCGTCGTAGCCGCTGTAGATCGCCCACCCGAGGCCAAGCACCGGCGTCAGGTAGAGAATGTACGGACTGACGTACCAACCCAGGCCGAACCCGAGCCCGTAGATGCCGACGCCCACGGCGAAGTGCAGGATCGCCTTGTCCATCTGGTCATTCAGAAGCTGCCCCAGCCCGGGAATCACGAAGGAGCCAAGAGCCGGAATCCACGCATCGCTCGATGCCGCGAGCGAACCGAATGAGACGAGCAGCATCCCGACCATCACACACCCCAGAACCAACACCTTCTTCATCCCTTCCTCCCTTGCCTTTCTTGCCGAACTGCAGGCCGCCACCTCAGCCCGCAACCCGCCACTTCCGTACTCGGTACGTGAGGCCGCTCCCCGGCGGCCGCGCGCTGCCCCTACGGTCGGCGCGTTAGGCGTCCGCCTCGATCCGCTCCAAGACGTCGTCGTCGACGTCGAAGTTGGCGAACACCTCCTGCACATCCTCATTGTCATCGAGAGCGTCGAGCAATCGAAGGATCTTGCCGGCGGCTTCTTCGTCGACATGGACCGACGTCTTCGGCACCATCGTCGGCTCCGCCCGCACCGGCGTCAACCCCCGTTCGCTGGCCACGGCCGACAAGCGAGGCAGCGCGGCCACGTCGCAGGTTGCCTCGACGGTGTCGCCGCTTGCATCCACGTCGTCGGCACCGGCCTCAATGAGCGCCATCTGGAGATCGTCCCGGTCAAGATCCGCGGGCAAATCGTCGAGCGTCAGCACGCCACGGCGATCGAACAGCCACGAGACGCTGCCGGCAGACGCCATGTTGCCGCCGTGCTTGCTGAAGACGTGTCGAACGCCAGCGGCGGCGCGGTTCTTGTTGTCGGTGACGGCGCGCACGAGGACTGCCACTCCGGCGGCCGCATACCCTTCGTACGTAATCTCCTCGTACAGGGCTCCGTCGAGTTCGCCGGCTCCCCGCTTGACGGCACGATCGATGTTCTCTTTCGAAACGTTCGCCGCTTTCGCTCGCTCAATCGCTTGCGCCAATCCGGCGTTGTTCTCCGGGCTGGGGTCGCCCCGGCGCGCCTGCAGGGTGATCTCCTTGACGAGCTTCGAGAAGACTCCGGCGCGCTTCTTGTCTTGGCGCTCCTTGCGATGCTTCGTGTTCGCCCACTTGGAATGTCCAGCCATACGACTCCCTGTCTATGTCACGCGGAACCCATCATAGCGTCGCCTATTCCCATGGGCAAACGAGACCTCGACGCTCTACGGGCAACCGCTGGAGAGCTTCGCGGCTCGGCGCAGCGCAAGCTCGTTGTAGAGGGGCCACGCCCCCATCACGGCTGGGTCGGCGGCCCGAGCGATAACGTCATGCAGCGTAGAACAGAAGGCGGCTGTCTCCCCCGTCGGCTTCAACACCCACTCCGAGAGGTCGGTTGCGTTCTGGAGGAACTCCGGAGCCATCGCTATCGCCCGAGTAAGAAGCTCACGGGCGCGGACAAGATCGCCGCCGAGGAACTGGGGGACCTGCGCAAGGTAGCACCCCAGACTTCGCAAGGGAGCCCCAGCGAGGAGGGTCTCGTCGAGCGCCATCGCTCGCTCGTAGCAGACGGGAACGTCGCGCATCCCTCCCCCGAGGATGGCCTCGAGTTGGTGATAGTTGAGGTAGCTGCCGAAATTCGTGCCGTACCAGAACACGCCCTCGACATCGTTGGCATTCGCAAGGGCATCGCGAAAGCTCGTCGCTTCGCGCGCCACGAAGTCCGGATCGAGGCGCAGGCTCGCGAGCGCATGGTCCTTCCCCGCCACATAGGCCGCCTCCTGATCGGGACCGGCCGGAATGTAGGCATTCGCCAGCTCGAAATAGGCACGAGCCAGCCGGTTGAGCGTCGCCGAGCGTGTCTGGAGCGCACTCTCCGGCAGGACCGCGAGTCCTTGCTCGTAGAGGCCGAGCGATTCTCTCAGTCGGCCCTCATACGCGACGAAGTCGAACGCGCCGTTGCTCGTGTCGTACAGAGCATCGGCTCGCGCGAGGAGCGCATCGCATTCGCCGGCAAGCACAAGGCAAGAGAACAGAAGCACAAGGGTCACCCAGACCGAGACAACCTTGCGAATCACCACGCCTCCTTCCCTCGCCAAGCGCCTGACTCGGGACACGAGCGCTTGACATGGGCATTCCCCCTACGGCAGAGTGGCGGGGAGTTTACCACAAAGGCAGGGATCCGACATGCGACGACGACTGGTTCTGGTCTTGGTCTGGCGACCCTGGTCGCCACGCTGAGCACGGGCTGCCTTTTCGACTTCCTCCAGACGGCGAGGACGGCGGGAGGCGGAAACCTCGCCTTCACCATCGGTGCGGGCATCCTCATGCTTCAGGGCGACGGCACGACGACGAACCTATCCGCCACGCCGCAGGCTCGACTGACGCTCGCCCTGGCCGATGCCGTCGATCTGGGTCTCCAGACGGGAGCCCTCATCCCGTTCTCGAGCGGCGACCCCGGCTGGCTCGGCGCCATCGGAGATCTGAAGTTCCGCCTATTCGACGAGCCTGATGCGTTCGCCCTCGCTCTCGGGTTCGGCGGCTGCTACAGCGTCGAGTATGGCGGATGGGGGCTATTCGGCGAGGTCTTCTTCGACAGCAACCTGCGCGTCCTGCCGATCTATTTCGTCTACCAGCCCGGAATCCCACTCGTCGCCGACTCCTTCACCGTCTTCCATCACCTGGCGGGAGGTCTCAAGCTGCAGCTCTCGGACCACGCGCGAATCCTGTTACAGGCGGACTACCGAACCGGGATTCTCAGCTGCGGACTCGCGTTCGAAGTCGGGTTCTAGGCATGCGTCGGGCGGGTGAGCGGAGCGCCATGGGCCTTGTACGCCGGGGGCCGGATCGTTAGGATCTGCACGGAATCGGAAGGCTTGTGGGATTGCGCAAGGAGGCACCCATGCGGATCAGGAACAAGGGTTTCATCGTGGCCGCGGCGAGTCTCGCTCTCCTCGTGGTGTTCTCCACGATGGCAGCAGCAGCCGAAGGCTATCGCGAGGGCTACGAGCTCGGCATCGAGCAGGGGAAGAAGGACGCGCCGATCATCAACATCGTGTGGGGAGTCCTCGGCGGAGTCATTGCGTTCGGCGTGGCTGCATTCAGCAACCCGCCTGACCCTTCGGCGGCGCGAATGCAGCAACTCGACGGCAAGTCGTCCGACTTCAAGGCCGGCTACCTCGAAGGCTACGGCCAAGGACGTCAGCAGATGCGCCTCGTGTACGTCGGGGGCGGCGCGATCCTGCCCACGCTCTTCGCCATCATCCTGATTGGAGGACTCATCTAGATAGCGGAGCTCCCCCACCGGCCCTACGTGCGGCGCCAACGGGAACAGAGTGCACAACCGCCCGGCTTCCGTCGAGGAGTCGGGCGTTTCTCACTTGTGGTGTCTTCGGCGCTCCTCAGGGTTCCAGGGCGGGCGCACTTGGTGGATCCCGTCGGCACGGCCTCTTCGGGCAAGGGCGACTCTGTCGCTGTCCAGGTAGGTGACGTGTCGATCGTCGAGTCCCGCTACGCTGACTCGCGTTGTGCGCAGAGGCCGCGCACGACCGCCTGGTCGGCGACGGAGAGCGCGTAGCCCTCAATCTCCGACGGCAAGACCCAAGAGAAGTCCGCGCATCCGAGGGCGCGCGGCCGGCCGGCCGTGTGACGGCAGTGGAAGACGTGGAGCGTCATGCGGAAGTGCGTATAGGCATGGTCCACGGTGGTGAAAAGCGAGCCGACCTCGACCTCGATCCCGAGTTCCTCGCGGAGCTCTCTCCGCAACGCCTCGTCGAAGGATTCGCCCTGCTCCACCGTGCCGCCGGGAAACTCCCACAGGCCTCCGAGCATGTCGCCCGCCTCGCGTTGCGCGATGAGCACCCGCGCATCGGGGTCCCAGGGATCGTGCCCGCGCTCCCAAGTGACGCCTGCCACAACGTCGCGATGGGGAACCGGGCGCCTCGCTGCCCGCGTCGGGAACAGCTCCTCCTCGCCCGCTTGGTGCGCCTCACAGACCGCTTCAACCGGACACGCCTCGCAGCGCGGGAGGCGAGGCGCGCAGACGCGAGCGCCAAGGTCCATCAACGCCTGGTTGAACGCACCGGCGCGGCCGGCGGGAATGAGCGACCGTGCGACGGCATCGAGCGATCGCCTCGTGTCGGAACGCCTCGGATCGCCCGAGACGCGGAACCATCTCGCGAGGACGCGCACCACGTTCCCGTCGAGCACGGGCTCATCTTCGCCGAACGCAATCGACGCCACTGCAGCCGCCGTGTAGGGTCCGATCCCGGGCAGCGCGAGCAACGCGGCGCGATCGGCCGGAATCCGCCCGGCATGCTGATGGACGACCTCCCGCGAGGCGCGGTGAAGGTTGTGCGCCCGCCGGTAGTAGCCGAGCCCTTCCCACAGTTTCAGAACGTCATCGATCGGCGCTCTGGCGAGAGCCTCCACCGTCGGATAGGCACGAAGAAAGCGCTCGTAGTACGGGATGACGGTCTCTACCCGCGTCTGCTGAAGCATGACCTCCGAGACGAGAATCGCGTAAGGATCCGTCGTCTTCCGCCAGGGCAAGTCACGGGCTTCGCCCTCGTACCACGCAAGCAACCGTCGCTGCGGCGCACGCGCTACCCGCGCACGAGGCATCGCGCGTATTCGCCCGTCGTCTTGAAGCCCTCCAAGTGCAGCGTCGCGTCGACGATCCGGTCGAGCGCCTTGGCCGACATGGCGTGCGACGCGTTCGCGCGGAACTTGTCGACGACGTCGTCGTCGGACAGCGGACGCTCCGGGCTCCCCTTGGCGAAGTCCTCCCGACGCGTGTGCGACGTCCCGTCGAGCGTGGTCACGGTGACGACGGCGCGTTTCACCTTCGGGAAGAGAGCGTCGATCTCTGGATCGGCGACGACCTTGATCTTCCCGAGGAACGAGCGCACGGCCGGATCGAACAACGCTTCCTCCTCGAAGTCCGACGGGAGGACGTTGCCCTTGGCCGCAGCGACCGCGATGCAGTACGGCAGCGAGTGGTCGGCCGTCTCCTTCGTCTGCGGATCGTACTTGCTCGGATCGGACAGGATGTCGGCCCCGCGCGTCGTCGTCCGCACCACAATCTCCGCCACCGAGCGCGGGGCGACCTTGTGTTCGACCATGACCTCGAGGAGCGCGGTGATCGGTTGGTGCGTCAGTGCTTCGGTGGGGAAGGCCTTGTAGCCGCACTCCGTGATGAGGAACTGCTCGCCGAGCCCGTCGGTCATCACGGCCGCGTCCCAACGCACGTTCTTGATCACGTGGAAGACGCCCTCCTTCCCTTCGAACAGCTCGACCGGCCCTGAGTACCCGGTCGACGCAAGAAGCGCGGCGCGAACTCCGGCCTCCGTGGCCATCGGGTCGGCCGTGTTCTTCATGTTCGTGAGGTGGCCCGCGACCACGCCGCCGAGGGTGAAGTGACTCGACCCGCTGATGCCGCAAGCCGCCACGAGTTGGTCCTCCGTGAGTCCCACCATGCGGCCGGCGACGAACGGGCTGACGAACTGAGTCAGGCTGGCGTGATGCCAGCCGACCTCGCGCACGCCGGGCTGCGCGGCGAGGCAGAGGCGCATCTCAAGCTCGTAGGCGATGAGAATCCCGACGAGAAGTTCCTTGCCTGAGCGCCCTTTCCACTCGGCCGGGGCGAGGGCCGCGGGAATGATGTCGGACGGGTGCGATGGGTCTTGCTTCCAGTAGATGTCGTTGTAGTCCATTGCCCGGATGAGGAGGGCGTTCATGAGGGCGGCATCGGCAATGTTGGTTCGCGTGCCGTAGCCGATGATCGTCGCTTGCGGATTCCCGCCGAGCTCCTGGACGTACCGGTGCGCTTGCTGCATGTCCTCGTGGTCGAGCGCGGCGAGTGCGCAGCCTACGGAGTCGAGGAGGAATCGCTTCGCCTCGTGGGCGGCGACCGGCGGGATGCGGTCGTACGAGAGGCCAAGGGCGAACTTCGCCATCGTGCGGCTGATCGAGTTCATGCGAACCTCCTAGTCAAGCACGGCAATGACCGCGTCGGCCATCCCGCTTGTCGTCGTCGTTCCGCCCATGTCGTACGTGCGCGCCTTGCCCTCGGCCACGACGCGAGCAACCGCCCGCTCGATTCGCTCGGCCTTGTCGCGTTCGCCAAGGTGCTCCAGCATCAGCCGAGCGGCTTGGATGGTGGCGATCGGGTTCACCTTGTTCATCCCTGCGTACTTCGGCGCCGAGCCGTGCGTCGGCTCGAACACCGCGTAGCTGTCGCCGATGTTGCCGGCCGAGGCGAATCCGAGCCCCCCGACGAGCTGCGCCGCCAGATCCGAGATGATGTCGCCGAACAGGTTCGTTGCGACGAGCACGCCGTAGTTCTGGGGGTTTTTGACGAGCCACATGCACATCGCGTCAATGTTCGTCTCCCACAGCTCGATACCGGGGTACTCCGACGCCATCTTGCGCGCCTCGCGAACCATCAGCCCCGAGGTCTCGCGAAGGACGTTCGCCTTCTCTACGACAGTCACCGTCTTGTAGCCGTTCTTCTTCGCGTACTCGAAGGCGCTGCGCAGGATGCGCTGGCAGCCCTTGCGCGTCACGAGGCGCAGCGAAATGGCCATGTCCTCGTTCGCCACCTCGTCGAATCGTTTCATCCTCGGGTGCGTGCGCAGCGCTTGACGCACGTTGTCCGGAATCGGATGCCACTCCACGCCGGCATAGAGGTCTTCCGTGTTCTCGCGGAACACGACGAGGTCGATGTCGTCGCGCAGGTTCAGCGGATTCCCGGGGTACGCCTTGCACGGACGCAGGTTCGTGTGGAGGTCGAACAGCTGCCGCAGCCCGACGATCGGACTCGAGTAGGTGTACCCCTTGCCGCGCAGGGCGGGGGAGAGTTCGGCGGCGGCTTCCTCTTTCGGCTTCGACGTGATCGCTCCGAACAGGCACACGTCGGTCGACTTGAGAAGTTGCACAGTTCGGTCGGGAAGAGGATTTCCTTCCGACTTCCAGAACTCCCAGCCGATGTCGCCGTGCTGGTAGTCGGCCTTGAACCCTACGGCGTCGAGGACGCGCCTCGCCGCAGCCAACACGTCGCCGCCCACCCCGTCACCGGGGAGCACCGCCACTCGATAGGTACCCATGAAGCCTCCTGCGATCTACCGTGGTGCCGCCCATTATACCGAGCGGCGAGCGCAGCCTATTCCCGAATCCCGAGACGACGGCCTCACGACGAGGTCACGGCGTGGGATCGGAGGCGTAGAGTTCGCGGTAGATGAGCCAGGCGTTGAGGACCTTCACTAGGTACTCGCGCGTTTCGATCGACCCGAGGGCTCCGGGGACGTCGGCGCGGCGCGTCGCCTTGGCCGCCGCCGTCCAGCGATCCACATTCCCGTTGCCGCCGTTGTACGCCGCCACGGCGCGCACGACGTCCCCGTCGTACAGTCCGGTGAGATACGAGAGATACCAGGTCCCCATGCGGATGTTCGCGTCCGGATCGAAGGAGAGGTCACTCGTGTAGCGAAGCTTGCACTTCGACTCGGCGATCCACTTCGCTGTGGACGGAAGAAGCTGCATCAGGCCGCCTGCGTTCGACGACGAGACCGCCGTCGGCAAGTAGTTGCTCTCCTCGCGGATCACGGCAAGGACGAGGTAGGGATCGACTCCGTAGGTTGATGACCAACGTTCGACATTCGCCCAATACGCTCGCGGATACGCAAGCTTAGCCACGGCCCGCGCGGCATCCTTAGGCAGAAGCTCGCTCCCAATCTGGAACGCGCGGCGCGGGTCATTGTGCGTCGCGAACCACTCTCCCACCGCGATACGACCGGCCGTGTCCGCGGCGGTGAGCGCGAACTCGAGCTCGGACGCCGCCCACTCCGCGTCGCCGCGCTTGGCGAGCGCGTCGGCCACGCGCAACGCGCCGGCGACCGGCGAAGAGACCGCGCCGGACGTCGAGGCACTCCACTTCGCGGGGACGTAGGAGCCGAGGATCCACTCGAATGCCGGCGGGAGGTCGTCGGCCAACCCGGCCGCCCGATCGGCGTGGCCGGCGTCCCGCAAGAGCATGGTGGCGCGTAACGCAGCGTCGTCGTGCACTCGGTGCGTGCCCGGCGCCAGCGCCTCGTAAATCTTGAGCGCGCCCTCCACGTTCCCCAACGACTCAAGCAGCCGCGCCGCCCGCCAGCGCGCTTCGGAGTCCGATGAGCGCTGATAGGCAGCCGCGGCGTCCTGAACCCGTCCCAGGCTCTCGAGTAGGAGACCCTCTCGGTAGGCGCCGGCCGCGCCGACGCCGCGGTAGATCTGCAAGGCACCCGCGGAGTCTCCGGCGCGTTCGACCGCGCGCCCGTACTCGATCCGCACGGCGGTTTCGCCACTACGCTTCTCGAGGTAGCGGGCGAACTCCGACGCGGCCTCGCTCGACGTCCCGAGGCCGGCGAGCGCCCGAGCGCGGGCCAGGCGGGCCGCATCCGTCACGGGAGGGGTGACGAGCGGCAGCGCGTCGGCGTAACGTCCAGCTCCCACCAGTAGAGTTGCCAGCCGAACGGCGTCCGGCTCAAGCCTCATCATGGCGAGCACGGCCTCCGTCTTGGGTAGAAGCTTCTCCCACTCCGCCTTGGCCTCGGCCCGCAGCCCGGCCGCCTCGAGCATCGTCCCCAGTTCGGCGCGCAACGCCGTCGTAGCGCGAAGTTCGAGCGCACGACGCAGGAAGGTGGCCGCTTCTGCGAACCGGCCCGCGGCGGCGTGGGCCCGCGCCGCGAGGACGCGGGCTTCCCAGCCCACCGCGCCATCACGCGCCGCGAGGTCCTCCAAGCTGGCGATCGTCTGAGGGAGCCCGGCCTGCGCCTTGCGGAGCGACTCGTAGCCACCGAGCGCCGAAGACGCCGTGTCTGCTCCGGGCAAGAAGAGCGCGGCAAGCGCCAGCGCCGCGCCGACGAGCACGATCGGCAGCGCAATCCACTTCATCGTCTCTCGCGCCTCCGTTTTCCCAGGGTCATTCTCACCTCCGAAAGTATCCGACCGGCGGAGATCAAGAAAGGGAACCGCGGCCCGCGGCGCGGGACGTTGTCCCTTTCCCGATCGGTCACGGGCCGGCCTCAGGCGAGACGAAGACGCTCTTCCCAGCACCGGGTATCGCCCTGCCTCACGCAAGGCGCACGAGTGCCTCAGAGAGTTAGGCGAACAGGCGCGGCGCGTCGGCCGACGGAACCAGGAGGGGCTGGACGGAGGTGCGAATGCCGTGCTTGGCACACAGCGCTTCGAATTGGACGCGGAGCGCGTCGCCGTCCGGAGACGCACAAACGTAGCGGTCGCCGTATCGTGCTTCGTACCGCGCCCTCACTCCGGGGAAACCTTCATCAAGACGCGCGTAGAAGTGCTCCCGCTGTCGATCGCGCAGGGTCACGCCGAAGGACGCAACGATGGCGCGTACGCCGCACTCCTTCGCACGCTCGACGATCGCACGGACGTTGTCGGCCGAGTCCTCGAGGAAGGGAAGGACGGGCATGAGCGCAACGCGAGCCTCGATCCCCGCGTCCGCCAGGGCGCGCAGTGCGAGAAACCGCTCCGACGACGGCGGGGCGCCGGGCTCGACGCGACGCGCCAGCTTGTCGTCGATCGTCGTGATCGTCAGCGAGACGGCGGCCGTTGAGCTGCGCGAGATCCTTTCGAGAAGCGCCATGTCGCGCAAC
>Ga0315287_10003400_pt1 | contig 15344 bp, 17 predicted proteins | sample YL17G11_0_MG_FD_205037 | JGI IMG/M metagenome (GOLD analysis project Ga0315287, IMG submission 205037) | Sediment microbial communities from Yellowstone Lake, YNP, Wyoming, USA - YL17G11_0 | ecosystem: Environmental > Aquatic > Freshwater > Lake > Sediment | place: USA: Wyoming | collected... | reverse complement strand
AGATCATCGCGAGATCCCTGGTCGGCGGCGAGAACCACGAGGACACCGTCTACGCCCGGGAGGTCTGCGACATGAGGACCATCAGCAAGGTGCTGTCCTTCATCGGGATCATGGCGTTCATGGCACCGCCGGCGACGCTGCTGGCATGCCTGGTCGGGGACCGGCTCCACAGGTCCAAATCGAAGGCCCTCTGGCTCGAGATGGGCGGCGGGAAGGCCTTCTGAGCACGGCCCGAAGATGTTAGGCGATGGATATTCCCCCAGGTAGGGCCATCGACCACGGGAGAACAAGGAACGGGATCACATTGTCCAAGAGGAAGATCATCGAGATAGACGAGGACAAGTGCGACGGCTGCGGACAGTGCGCCATCGCCTGCGCCGAGGGCGCGCTCAAGGTCATAGACGGGAAGGCCAGGGTCGTGAACGAGGTCTTCTGCGACGGGCTGGGTGCGTGCATAGGCGAATGCCCCCAGGGAGCCCTCAGGATCGTGGAGCGGGACGCGCCCGGGTTCGACGAGCACGCCGTGAAACAGCACCTCAGGGCGGAGAAGGTGGTGGAGCATGGGCATGCCCATGCCGAGCCCGAACCATGCGGATGCCCGTCGGCCAAGCCGATGTTCGTCAAGCAGGCCCCTGCGAAGGGCGGGAAGCACGCCCAGGGCGATGAACGTGCGGCCGACATGCCCCCCGAACTCACGAACTGGCCCATCCAGTGGAAGCTCGTCTCCCCGGAGATGCCGTTCTTCAAGGGCGCCGACCTGCTCCTGGCGGCGGACTGCGCCCCGTTCGCATTCAGGGATTTCCACGGGAGGTTCCTCAGGGGCCGGCCCGTCGTTATCGGATGCCCGAAACTGGACGACCAGCAGGGGTTCCTGGACAAGCTCACAGCGGTCTTCAGGGGCGCCGCGCCGAAGAGCGTCACGGTGGTCCACATGGAGGTGCCCTGCTGCTCAGGCCTCATGAGGCTGACCCAGGAGGCTATCAAGCGTTCCGGCAGGGAGATCCCCCTCAGGAGCGTCGTGGTGGGGATCAACGGTCGGATACTCGCCGGACCGTGAGCACCGGGCGCGCGGCAGAACAGTCTAAGCACGTCCTCTGCCATCCCGGACGCGCAATGGCTTTCGAGATCCTATGGACGAGGAAGGCGCTCAAACTCCCTGACCATGTCAGGGACGAGGTCGAAGCGCGGCTCAAGAGGGTCCAGAGGCACTTCCCGGAGGTCGATGCGCCGGTCAAGATAGACATCACCAGGCGCCTGGACGGGATGGCGTTCCAGTCCCACGACGGGAGGACCAGGCTCTGGCTGGACATCCACAGGTCATCGGACGGCCACTGGAGCTATCCCACCCACTGGACCATCGCCCACGAGCTCATGCACCTGGCCCAGTTCAACTCCGAGGGCATCCCGAGCGGGGAGAGGCCGTGCGATATCTTCGCCCTGGCGAGGCTCCCGCCGGGGCTCATAGACGATTCCCCCAGCTACCTCGTCGTGCCGCCCAAGCAGCGGAAGGTCTGGCGCCGTGAGGACGCGAGGAGGGCGCATGTGCTCGCCAAGGACGCGATCAGGATGCGGAGGGCCGGGCTGAAACGCTATGCCCAGTGGTGGGAGGACGAGTTCGAGAGGCGGTCCATAGGACGATGATCCGCCCTCACTTGCCGCGCTCCGCCCTCGCGAGCCCAAGCAGCTGCGCCTCGCGCCCCAGGAGATAGGTCCTCCCGAGTATGCCGAAGGATGTCAGGGCTATCGCCACGCCTGACAGGGCGTAGACGGCCGTGAACAGCCTCGAGAACTCGGATGTGGGCGAGAGGTCCCCGTAGCCGACCGTGGTCAGCGTGCAGACCGAGAAGTAGAACGAGTCTATCCATGTCCAACCCTCGATCAGGCGGTACGACACGGTCCCGAGCACGAGCAGCCCAAAGAGAGCAGCCAGCGCGACCATCACCTGGGCCTCGAACCATTTCCCGACGGTGTCTGTCAGCCTCATGCCTGAACGAATCGGATGGTGCGTAGATAACTGTTCCCCGGGCTGCGGATGCTCAGGTGGCGGCCAAAGCATCCTGGACCGCACGGACGAAGCCCTGGAACGAGAACGGCTTCGGGAGGAACCCGACCGCGCCCATGTCCTTGGCAACGGTCCTGATGCTGAGGTCCGCGCTCACGAACAGGACCCTGAGCTTCGGGTCTCCCTTGAGCAGCTCCAGCATGACATCGAGCCCGTCCTTCTCCGGCATCCTGTGGTCCATGATGACGAGGTCAGGACGGGTGGGCTGCCCCCGGATCGATGCGACCGCCTCGTCGCCGTTCAAGGCCTTCCCTGATAGCTCCAGCCCCATCCTGCCCAGTATGATCGCGTATATGTCGATTATCTCCTTCTCGTCGTCCACGACGAAGATTCTCTTACCCATGGGACGCCGCCTCCGGTAGCGTGATGACCACGCGCGCCCCCTTGTCAGGGTCCCCGGGGACCCTGTCCCCTATCGTGATGGACCCGCCGAAATGCGCCAGGACGAGCGAGTAGAACTGCAGGCTGGACGCGACGCCGCGGTTTATGTCCCTTTCCGATGTCAGCGACGGCATGATCGCCCCCTTGCGCGCATCAGGGATACCCGGGCCGTTGTCCGACACGTCGATCGACCAGCTCCGTGCCCCGCCTGACCCCGCCTCGGTCACGGTTATGCCCACGACCACACCTCCTTCCTTCGCATACCTGCCCGAGTTGTCCATGATGCCCGTGAGCACCCGGCGGACATGATCTCCCCCGGCCACACGGACGCCCGGCGGGACCGATGACCGGACCGTCATGCTGCCCGCGGGGTACTGCGCCTTCACGAACTCGATCACGGACGGGAGCTGGTCGCTCAGGTCGAACTGGTCGTTCTCCCCCTCCGGGAGCCGTTCGACCGTCTCCAGCCACCTCAGGTCGGATATGAGCGACGCGGCCCTCTGTGCCTGTCTCAGGATGCCGGCCACCCTCTTCATCGCATCCGCGGGCGCGTCCTGGTCGAGCATCACGAGCTCCGAGTTGATGATCACGGGGGTTATGATGTTCGCAATGTCATGCGCGAGCAGGTCGAAGTATGCCCGGCTCTTCGCGAGCGCCTGCTCGAGCCCCAGCTCGGCGCGCTTCCTCCTATCTATGTCAATGACCATCCCGTCGAGCACACCGAGGCCGCCCCCGGGCCCGGCCACGGCCCTGACGCTCGTGCTCGCCCAGAACGTCGAGCCATCCACCCGCCTCAGGAGCACCTCGTGGTTCCTCACGACGCCCTCCTTGACGAACCTTTCCAGGAGGGTTACGCGCTGCGAAGGCTCGACCCAGATGTCCGATGACATCGGGTCCTTGGCCATCAGCTCATCCACGGACGCGTACCCGAACATGTGGGCCAGCGCAGGGTTCACGGAAAGGAACCTGCCTTCGACCGTCGTCCTGAATATCCCCTCGACGGCGTTCTCCACCATCGCCCTGTACCTCTGGCTCATGTCCAGGAGGGCGTCCTCGAGCATCTTGCTCTGGGTCACATCTTTGGCGATCTCCAGTTTGAAGGCGGTCCTACCATCCGCCCCCGGTATCGGGATGTCGATGAGCTCGTAAGTCCTGCCGCTGACGACCGACTGCCACTGAAATCGGATGGCCCTTCCCGATAACACGTCCTGGTGCCGGCACCACGGGCACTTGTCGGACCGCGCGTGCAAGTACTGGTAGCACTTGCGCGACCCATAGTCCTGCCCGAAATCGCGCCTCCCGGCCGCGTTCGCATAGACCACGTTCAGATCGCGGTCCACGATGTGGGCGACATCGTCCATGCTGTCGACCAGCGCCTTGAGCTCCTCGAGGCTCATGTGGCTCCGGCAACCCTGCCCGACGCCTTCGTCCTCAGTCGCCAACTGTCCACCATTCCTCCGACCCTCCGCGCCTGAACCGGGGCGCTCGGGGAAGATAGGATGTCCTTCTCAGGAAAAAACCCTTTCGTACCGAAAGGGAACGAACCGGGCGGGAGGAGCGGGCGTGAAGGGATTCGAACCCTCGACCACTTGCTTAGGAGGCAAGTGCCATATCCTGACTAGGCCACACGCCCTCTGGGTCCGGCTCCAGGGGTCATTAAACGCGCCCGGATATATAAACCAAGCCGAAGACGGGGACAGCCCCGCGTGCGAAGGACAGTGGTCTCAGACCTTCCGGTCCTCTTCGCTGAGTTCCTCAGGGGCCCTCGACTCTGCGGCCGGCTCGGGCTTCTTCTTCATCTCCGGCTCTGCCTTCTTCGCCTCTGGGGCGGGCTCCTTCTTCTCAGGCTTGGCCTTCGCCTCCGGGACTGACTCCTTCTTCTCAGGCTCGGCCTTCGCCTCCGGGACTGACTCCTTCTTCTCAGGCTCGGCCTTCGCTTCCAGGACGGGTTCCTTCTTCTCGGGCTTGACGTACTCCTCGAGGAAGGTGACCGTCTCGGCGTCCGCGACGTCCCTGAGGTCAGAGACGACCCTGTACTTCGCGATGAACCACTTCTGGTCGTACTTGCAGGAGTCGGGGAGCTTGATCTTGTAGGACTTGCCGTGGTGCTCCACATCGAACCCCTCGGAGCTCCCGTAGGCCATCTTCAGGAGGAGCGCGACGATCTCCTTCGGATCCGTCGGCTTCTGCGTGATCTTGTAATTGTACTTCAGCGACTTGCCAGCGAGCCTGTTGTTGAAGTCCACCCTCACGCGGCCTGCGGTGACAGCGGTGATGTAGGCAGGCCTGTTCTTGACGGTGACTTCCAGCCCGACCCTGGGCTCTATGTCCTGCTTCAGGAACTCCCTGACCGGGTGCAGCTCCACGAGCTTCGGGTCCCTCGGCCCGGCGGCCTTCTCGGACGGGATGACGACCTCGTACTCCTTGCCGACCTCGGCCTTGAGCATGTGCTCGTCGAGGCCAGGGAACAGCCGCTCCTTGCCGACGATCAGGGGCTGGGCACCGTAGACCATCTTCTCGTTGTGGATGTTGTTCTCCTTCGCGAGGGCCTCGTTGGTGGTGTCGAAGAGCTCGTTGGTGTCGACTATCCATGCGTCGAACTCGGCCATGACTATGTCGCCGGCCTTGATCTTGGAGCCCTCAACATCAGCCGAAGCATTGGTCTCAGGCTGCTTCTTCTCGGTCATCAGATTCACCGCAACTGTGTGATTTTGCGGATACCTAGCCACGATTTAAAGATTCCGCTATGCGTCAGATGCCGCTCGGGCAGGTGCTGGATGGGCTTTCCGGGCACATCCGGCGCGACCGGGAGGCCGCGACCAGCCCTGTCAAGTTCTGTAAATCTTCGGGTGGTGGTCCTCTAGGACCGCCCTGTCAAAAGCTATATGTGGGCGCCGCACTTACTCGGCAAAAGGCCCTCAAGCCACCGTAGCTCAGCTGGAAGAGCAGCTGATTTGTAATCAGCAGGTCGGGAGTTCGAACCTCCCCGGTGGCTCTGCACTGTTCTTCACGGCGTTGTCGGAATGTGAACGTAGGGATAAATAGCCATTCGCCAATCACCGGAACGGTCGAATTCGAGGAGATCGGTCCCGATGGGTGAGAACAAGATAGGCCTCGTCCCGAAGGTCATAGCACCTGGTGCGATGGGCCCCAAGGAGTACGGCCTGCTGCTGACGGACCAGAGGAGCATCCTGGTCTTCCACAAGAAGACCAATGCGGTCCTCGGAGGGGCCGTCGGAGGCGTGATAGGCGTGCTCGTCGCCGACGCGCTCACGAAGGAGCGTACGGTGGACTACATGAACACCTCCCCGGAGGAGCTTGCCAGGGACGACAAGAACATCGTCATCCCGCACGGCTCCCTGAAGGCCGTGAGGATGAAGAGGCACCTGGGCGGAGGTTACTCGCTGCGCATGGAGTACTCGACCCCGGAGGGGAAGGAGAGGAAGGTCTCCCTGACGCTCATGGTCCCCGAGGAGCTCGCCGAGCAGAAGCGGGCCCAGGGCATCAAGGCCAAGGCCATGGCTGACGACTACGCCCAGAAAGTGCAGGACGCGCTGAAGAGGGCGCTCCCGCCAGGCGCGCAACAGTATGCGGAGTGGATGGAATGAGGAAATCGAAGATATTCACGAACATAGGAGCCGTGCTCGTGGTCGTAGGACTGCTGGGGGTCGTGTACGGGGTCATGCCCGGAGATGAATCCGATACCCTCACGCTGCCCGTCGGGAGCGAGTACTACTACGTTATCGAGACAAAGGACATCATCAACCTCGAGATCTCCGGTGACTTCACGGTCACGGGCGGGAGCACCGTGGCGTTCTACGTGTTCACACCTGACCAGTACGATGACTTCGCAGCCGGGACCGGGACTGCGTCCCTGTACCATGCAACGGCCGCGGCCGCCGAGTTCTCCGTCGCCGACGAGGGTGCTGGCAAGCTGTTCATCGTGTTCATGCACGGAGACACCTACGACGCGCAGGAGGTCTCATACAACATGAGCGCATCCGGGATCATCCTCACGCTCGTGGTCGCCGGGGCCATCCTGATGGCCGCAGGCGTGGTCATGATCGTCTTCGCCCTGAGGGTCAAGAAGGGAGAGACGGCCGCTGCGCCGCCCATGCCGCAGTCGGGCGATGTCGTGAGGTTCGACCAGCCGAAACCACCGGCGCCGTGACCTGACCGGTCCGGCGAATCCTCTGGCCGGAAGTGGCTGGAGAGCCTAGGCGCACGCTGGTCCCGCGCTCATAGCAGCAGGACCGGCTTGCTCGGCCGGAGGGTGTATTTCTTGCACTTGTAGCAGTACCACTCGTTGTACTGGGCCACGTATGTCATGGGCCCGCTGCAGACCGGGCAGACCTTCTTCTCGTCCTTGGGGGCCTGTGCAGGGGCGGGGGCCTGAGGCGCCGGCTTCGGTGCGTACTGCTTGCACTCGTAGCAGTAGTGCCTGTCGTACTTCTCGACGTGCTTCAGTGGCTTCCCGCACTTGGAGCACATCGGGACCGAAGACTTCGCCGCATCCGCGGGCTCTGCAGGCTTCTGCTCGGCCGGCTTCGCCGCATCCTTCTTCTTGTGCAGCGGGTACTTCTTACAGGTGTAACAGTACCACTCGTTGTACTTGTCGATGAACTTGATCTCCGCGCCGCAGTCGGGGCACCTCTTGGCCTCGGGCTTGGGGGCGGCTGGCTCCTGTGCCACGGACGGTGCCGGGACCGGCTTCGGGGCCTCGGCGGACTCCTTCGTGGCGTACTTCCTACAGCTGTAGCAGTAGTGCCTCGAGTACTTCTCGATCCACTTCAGGGGCTGCCCGCAGTTCGGGCACATCTTGACCGGCTTCTCGTCCTTCGCAGGGGCGGCCTCTGCCTTCGCCGCAGGCGCTGGCGCGACCGGTGTCGGCTCCGGTTCAGAGACGGCGGCCACGGCCGGTTGCTCTGGGACTGCCTCGACGGGCTCCTCCCTCGGGGCCTCCTCAACGATAGCGCTGTCTATGAGCGATTGCGCGTTCGCGGGGGCCGATGTGGAAGGGGCGGACTCCGCCTCCGGGACTGCAGCTGTGCCGTTGTCCGTGCACATGATGCATACGAGAGCGCCGCCGGGCATGGTCTGGAGGACCGCGCCACACCTGTCGCATGTATGCCTCTCGTCCTCCTTCTCCAACGCCGCCAGCTCCTCGGCGATGAGCGGAACCACATTGACGGCTGGTTCCTCGGCCTTCGGGGCCTCGGCCTGGGGCGTCGCGACTGCCTCCTCGGACTTGTGCTCCTCAGGCTCCGCGTATGAGTTGCAGCTGAAACAGTACCACTTCTCTATGTGCTCGACATAGTGTGGATCCTCGCCACAGTTGCGGCACTTCGAACTTTTCATCGTGTCACGCTCCTCAAATACCCTATCGACGTGCGCGTGGTGCCTGGAACGACCCCGCGCCCCGCCGCAGCATTCATGCCTAACCGTTCGGCGCGTATATGAACGTGCTTTCTTCGAAATCAACCCTGATAACGGCTGGCAACGGCGTTATCCAGACGGTCCCGGTCCGTAGGCTACATGTAACCGTTCCAGAGAAGTCTCCCGCGGGTCCTCGGAGCATCGACACCTGAAGGAGATGTCTGACATGAGAGTGAGACGAGGGAAGGGTGGCATGAGAAGCGATGAGAACGCTGGAATCGAGGGACTGCCCCTGCAGCTCTTGATCATGGTGGTCGTGGCCGGGCTCGGCCTGACGATCATAATGGGGTGGATGAACTCCATCTCGGCACCGCATGCCATCGGCGAGGTGTATGTGAACCCTGGCCAGGTGGCCGTGTACGACGGGGACGGCGACGGACTCTACAGGGGCGACGGCGTCGTCATCACGATCGTGGTCACGGACCAGGGTGGGGACAGGCTAGAGGGGGCGACCGTGCTCCTGGACGGGGCCAACATAAGGTACGCCGACGGCTCCGCCGTCAGGGGCATGACAGATGCCAGCGGCCAGGTGGTGTTCTCAGGCCTTGTGGTCGAGCAGTTCGGCTCCAGCCTGACGACCATCACCGTGACGGTCGCGAAGGGCGACTACGGGGTCGATTCCAGCTACGAGATACCGGTCATACCGAGCTGACGCCCATGTCCCTCAGGGAGGATTGCCACGGGCTCGAGTCGCTGCCGCTCAAACTCATCATCGTGGCGGTGGTGGCATCCATGTCCATCGCCGTCGCGGCGGACGGGCTCGAGGGCCTCAGGGACAAGGATTTCCTCAGGCGGGCGCGGCTGCAGGTCGATGCCATCGTCGCGGCCGCGGAGACCGTGGCCGTCGAGGGGCCCGGCAGCGCCAGGACCCTTGACCTCGATTTCTCGTCCGAGGGCAGCCTCGGCTTCGAAGGGATCTCCGTGGGCGACTCGACCGACGGGCCCGGAGCCGCCTCCGTCGTGCTCCTGCTGTCCACCGGGGCCTCAGTGACTGGAACGGCGGAGGACCCGCCTGCCTGGATATGCTCCGGGGACGGGCGGGGGCTCGCCATACAATCCTGCACGTTCGGCCTGAGGCTGGAGTGCGTGCTCGAGGGGGAGACCTTCCATGTGCTTGCATCGGTGGTATGATGGACTTCGTGGTCTCGAAGGTCGCGATGTCAGTATGCGCCCTTCTCACGATGCTCGTCCTCACCCAGGCCTACGGGCCAGGGGCGTTCGCGGACGAGCAGGGGGACCTCGAACGGATCCTGGCGGAGTTCTGTTCCACGGCCTCTGCGCCGGTGCTCGCGGGCACCGAGTGCGCCCTCGGCTGGACGGTGCCGTGCCTCCCTGACGGCGGGACGACCTGGATCACCCTGGAGCGCGGAACCGTGTCCGTCAGCTCCGAGAGCGGTTCCGCCTGGGGCCGTCCAGGCGTCGCCATCCACACATGGCACTGGAACGGCTCCGTCCTCAACGACACGGCCGTCTCGGGACTTGATTCCGGGGCCGAGCCGATATCCGCATGCTCCGGTCAGGTCCTCGTGGTCTGCTCGGCCGCGGTCGAGTTCGACGACGGCACGAGACTGCTCGCCTTCGTCCGCGAGGGGACCTAGGCCTTCCCTGCGAACCCTTTGGCGAGCGCGTCGACCGCGTCTACGAACGAATCGGCTTCCTCGACCGTGTTGTACAAGTAGGCGGACGCGCGCACGCATCCGTCGATGCCGCGCGCGTGGAAGTACGGGTGGCAGCAGTGCATCCCCGAGCGGAGCATGATCCCCTTCGAGTTGTCCAGGATCATCGCGACATCGTGGGCCGAGAGCCCGGCGATGTTGAAGCTCAGTATGCCCCCCCTCTGGTTCGGGTCGGACGGAGGCAGGATGCTGACGCCCTTGGCCCTGTTCAGGCCGCGGGTCATGCGCTTGTTCAGGGCGATCTCGTGGGCGACCACATCGTCGAGCCCTACGGACGACAGGTAGTCGAGGGCCGCCCCGAGCCCGATGATGCCAGCATAGTTCTGCAGGCCCGTTTCGAACCGCTCGGGCGCCGGCAGGAGCCTGTAGGAAACGTAGTCGGTGTCGGTCACGCCGTGCCCGCCGAACATGACGGGTAAGAGCCTGTCCGAGATCTCAGCACGCGCATACAGGAGTCCCGTGCCCGACGGGCCCAGCATCTTGTGCCCCGAGGCCGCGAGGTAGTCCACCCCGAGGGCGCGGACATCGATCCTCCTGCTGGGGGCGGTCTGCGCCGCGTCGAACAGCACCTTGGCGCCGTAGGAGTGGGCGATGCTCACGACCTCCCTCGCGGGGAGCGAGTAGCCCGTGATGTTGGAGGTGAGGCACATCGCGACGAGCCTCACCTTCTTGGTCATCGCCGCCTCGAAGGCGTCCAGGTCGAACGTGCCGTCCGGGGCCGACCGCACGACCTTGTGCCTGACCCCGTGGAGTTCAACGGTGCGCAGTACCGGCACATGCATGGAGTTGTGCTCGTAATCAGTCGTGACGACCTCGTCACCCTTCTTCAGGCCGGAGCCGAGGATGACGGTGTTCAGGCCCTCGGTCGTGTTCTTGGTGAACGCGACCTCCGACGGGCTCTCGGCACCGAAGAACGACGCGGCCCTGGTCCGTACCTGGTCGCATCTGAGAGAGACCTCCGTAGCCAGTCTGTGAACGCTCCGGCCAGCGCACGATGGGTAGGACTCGTAGTACTCGATGATCGCATCGACTACCTGCCTCGGCCGGAGGGTCTGGCAGGCGCTGTCGAGGTATATCGGAAGCTTCCCCCCGACCTCCTTGTGGAGCACGGGGAAGTCCTTCCGGATCCTGGCGACATCCATGGGATTCCAACGGTCATGACCATCTGTGGTCTTATGCTTTTCAGCCCCCGCCAGCCGCGCCGGGGGCGAGATCGCACATGTACGGATTGGCTGCGGCAGACTTTTAAGGCGCCACTCATTCTCCAGAGACTGATCTGATGACCGCCAGTGGCTCCAGAAGGGTCTACTTCGACCACAGCGCCACGACCCGCGTTTTGCCAGAGGTCGCAGAGGCGATGACGCCGTTCTTCCTTGACAAGTTCGGGAACGCATCGAGCCTCCACTCGTTCGGACGCGACGCCAGGGGCGCCATGGAACAGGCGAGGAAGAGCGTCGCCGCCCTCATAAACGCGGAGCCGAGGGAGATCGTTTTCACGTCCGGTGGCACCGAGGCCGACAACATGGCCGTCAAGGGCATCGCGATGTACAAGGGCCGTTTGAAGGGCCACATCATCACGTCCAAGATAGAGCATCACGCGGTCCTGGAGCCGTGCATCTTCCTCAAGCGGTACGGGTTCGAGCTCACCGAGGTGCCGGTGTCGACCGACGGCCTGGTGGACCCGGCGGATGTCGAGAAGGCCGTCCGGGACGACACGGTCCTGATAAGCATCATGACGGCCAACAACGAGATCGGCACGGTCCAACCGTACAGGGAGATAGCCAAGGTCGCGAAGGCGCACGGCGTCCCGTTCCACACGGATGCCGTCCAGGCCATCGGCAAGATGCCCATAGATGTCAAGGCAGATGGGATAGACATGCTCTCCATGTCCGCCCACAAGTTCCATGGGCCCAAGGGCGTGGGCGCACTGTACGTGAGGAAGGGCACGGAGATCGAGCCCATCATCCACGGCGGAGGGCACGAGAGGGGCATGCGCTCGTCGACCGAGAACGTGCCCGGGATAGTCGGGTTCGGGAAGGCGGCCGAGATAGCGAAGAGGGACATGGGGCCCGTGACCCAGAAGGTCATGCGCCTCAGGGACAGGCTCATCGAGGAGATCCCCCGGCTCATCCCGAGAGCTCACCTGAACGGTCACCCCACGAAGCGTCTCGTGAACAACGCCAACTTCAGGTTCGAGTATATCGAGGGCGAGGCGCTGATCCTGCAGCTGGACATGCTCGGGATAGCCGCTTCGACCGGCTCCGCCTGCTCGACGAGCTCGCTGGAGCCTTCACACGTGCTCCTGGCCATCGGGCTGCCCCACGAACACGCCCACGGCAGCCTCAGGCTGACCCTGGGAAGGGAAAACACTGAAGAGGACGTAGACTATTTCCTAGCACACCTACCAGGCGTCGTCTCGAAGCTGAGGGAGATATCCCCCTTCAACAGCGAGACCCCGATGCCTGCTGGCGGAGGAGGCAGCTGCAGTGTATAGCGACAAGGTCATGGATCACTTCGCGAACCCCAGGAACGTCGGGGAGATACCGGACGCGGACGGGGTCGGGAAGGTCGGGAACCCGCAGTGCGGGGATGTGATGTGGCTCTACATCAAGGTCAAGGACGACATCATCACCGACATCAAGTTCAAGACCTTCGGCTGCGGCGCGGCCATCGCCACGAGCTCGATGATCACCGAGCTGGCCCGGGGGAAGACCCTCGAGGAGGCGAAGAAGATCTCGAGGCAGGATGTCGCCGACTCGCTGGATGGCCTGCCCCCGGTCAAGATGCACTGCTCGAACCTCGCCTCGGACGCGCTCAGGGAAGCCATCAAGGACTACGAGGCGAAGAAGGCCAAGAAGGGCGCCTGAAGGGCATGACCGAGGGACGCCGCTCCAGGGGCTCGCAGACCGGGAAAGGTTCTAGTATCAGCTCGGGCAATCCCAGATGGAGCCCGATGTCGAAACTCTCGGTCGAGCTGTGTGGGATCAGACTCTCCAACCCGACCATGCTCGCGGCCGGCGTGCTGGACGAGACCGGCAAGACGATGATTTCTGTGGCACGGGCAGGCGCGGGCGCCATCGTCACCAAGTCCATCGGCAGGGAGCCGCGCGCCGGACATCCGAACCCATGCATCGTCGAGCTCGAGTTCGGGCTCCTGAACGCGATGGGACTGCCCAACCCAGGCATGGTCGGCTTCGCCGGCGAGGTCGCCGAGGCGAAGAAGGGCGGCGTGCCTGTCATCGGGAGCGTGTTCGGCGGGACCGACCTCGAGATAGCCGAGGTGGCCCATGTGATGGAGAAGGCCGGGGTCGACGCCATCGAGCTGAACCTCAGCTGTCCCCACGCGAAGGGGCTCGGGGCCGAGGTCGGGTCCACGCCCGAGATGGTCGAGTCCGTGTGCAGGTTGGCGAAGGCCTCTGTGCGGGTCCCCGTCTGGGCGAAGCTCACGCCGAACACGGCGTCGATATCGGTCCTCGCAGCGGCCGCCGAGCGCGGAGGGGCCGACGCGATCGTCGCCATAAACACGGTCAAGGGCATGGCCATCTGCCCGGAGGCAAGGATGCCAGTGCTCGCGAACAGGTTCGGGGGTCTGTCCGGACCAGCGATCAGGCCGATCGGCGTCAGGTGCGTGTACGAGCTCTTCGAGGCAGTCACAATCCCGATCATAGGGGTCGGGGGTGTCTCCACCGCCAGGGACGCGCTCGAGTATATCATGGCTGGGGCGAGGGCCGTTCAGATCGGCACGGCCGTCTGGACGGACGGATTGGAGGTCTTCGGGAGCATCGCGGAAGGCCTCGATGCGTTCATGTCGAAGAACGGCTACGACTCCATCGAGCAGATGGTGGGGGTGGCGCACCCTGCAAGGCGTTAGGATGTTCACGGTCGACAGGCAGAGGGACGAGACGCCCTCCACGAAGACCGTCAGGTTCAAGGAACCGCTGGACGCCCGTCCAGGACAGTTCGTGATGGTCTGGGTCCCCGGCGTGGACGAGTTCCCGATGTCCGTGTCCTATCCAGGGATGGACTTCGGTGTGACATATCAGATCGTTGGAGAGGGCACGAAGGCGCTGGCCCAGCGATTGCCCGGGGAGAGGATCGGCATCCGCGGGCCGTACGGCAACGGCTACACGCTGGAAGGGAGGAAGGTCCTGGCCGTCGCGGGAGGCACGGGCACGGCGTCCCTGGCCCCGTTCATCGAGTCGGCGGTCAAGGGAGGAGCGGCGGTGACGGCGGTGCTGGGCGCGAAGACCTCCAAGGACCTGCTGTTCGAGGACCGATGCGCGAGGGCGGGTGCGACTGTCCGCGTGTCCACGGACGACGGGAGCAAGGGGTTCAAGGGACTCGCGACCGACCTGGCCAGGAAGACCCTGGACGCTGGGAGGTTCGACGCCATCTACACATGTGGTCCCGAGAGGATGGTCGCTGGCCTCGTGCCGCTCGCGAGGAGGCACAACATAGGGATGTTCGCGTCCCTCGAGCGGCTCATGAAGTGCGGGATCGGGATATGCGACTCGTGCGCGCTCGACGGGCTGCACGTGTGCAGGGACGGGCCCGTGTTCCCGCTCGACGTGCTCGAGCGGTCCGAGGAGTTCGGGAGGACCAAGCTCGACCCGACGGGGACCAAGGTGCCGATCTGAGAAGGCATCTTCCGATACGAAAAGAGGAAACAGACTCCCGATTTCGGCACTGGCGACATACAGGTTGTGTTTCAGAATCGACAGCCTTTTCTACTGGCCCGCGTACATCGTCTCCAAGATAGAGGGATACAGTGCCTGAGACAGTTAGGAAGTGGAACCAGCGCTACGAACAGATAGAGACTTCCTGCAGAGAGAAGTACAGATGCACCCCGTGCACATACCCGAACTGCCAGAGATCGGTCCGGCTGAACAAGTCGGCGGTCAAGACGTTCGGCAAGGGATGAATCGGCAAACTCATTGAAACCCCACCACACCAACGGGCCTGGCTCTGCCAGGCCCGGAAACCCGTTCTTTTTCTGTGTCCTTCATCAGCAGTCCGGGTTCGCCGACGACTTCGTAAGGACCGCTTGCACGATGCTCCAGAACTCTTCGTCGGATACTCGGCCATGCTCCTCGCCGGCCGTCTTTATCGCCCGCACTATGTCGCACACCTGCTCCTGCGATGCCTGGACCGACTTCTCCTCGAGCCTGCTGCGGACGATCGTCGTCCCCGAATGCTTCCCAAGTACGAGCCGCCGCCTGTTCCCGACCTCTTCAGGGTCGACGCACTCGTAGGTCATCGGACAGTTGAGGACCGCCTGGACATGTATCCCTGACTCGTGGGAGAAGGCGTTGGGGCCGACCCATGGCTGGTTCACGGGGATGGGAAGCTTCGCCGACTCGAAGACCAGCCTTGCGAGCTCGGTGAGCCCCTCGGTCCTGATGCCTATGTCACGCTTGTGTATGTGCTTGAGCGCCATCACCAGCTGCTCGAGCGGCACGTTCCCGGCCCTCTCACCGATCCCGCCGACCGTCGTGGCTATGGCCTCGGCGCCCGCCGACAGCGCAGCGATGGAGTTCGCGACACCCAGACCGAAATCGTTGTGCAGGTGGGCAGACAGCGGGAGCTTCGTGCCCTCCCTGATCTTTCCGATGATGTACGATACGGCTTCCGGACCAGCACAGCCGAGCGTGTCCGTGATCCCGAGCCGAGATGCGCCTGCGGCCTCGGATGCGCGGTACACATCCAGCATCAGGCCGAGGTCCGACCTCGTGCTGTCCTCCGTGCTCAGGCTCGCCTTGAGCCCGTGCTCGCGGGCGTATTCGACGCTC
>Ga0315287_10003399_pt1 | contig 15350 bp, 16 predicted proteins | sample YL17G11_0_MG_FD_205037 | JGI IMG/M metagenome (GOLD analysis project Ga0315287, IMG submission 205037) | Sediment microbial communities from Yellowstone Lake, YNP, Wyoming, USA - YL17G11_0 | ecosystem: Environmental > Aquatic > Freshwater > Lake > Sediment | place: USA: Wyoming | collected... | reverse complement strand
CTATCACATGTTGCGAAGTTCAAGTTACAAGGGAAATATGCCCCGAAATGAAGGACACTGATTAAATATCCTTGGCCAGTCGTAGTGCCTCGTAGATGGCTGCGTGGATATTGCGTGAAGCCACTGCATCACCGATACGGAATAGCCGGAACTTTCCTTGGGCGTTGGTGACGATCTCCTGCCGCCGGCCTTCGATTAGGGCAAGGTGCTCGATCTCGCCGCGGTTGATTGCGTGTTCCTTCAGAGCAAAATAGAGTTCGTCCAAGGGTGCTGTACCGTTTTCCACAACCACCTGATCCACAATCCGCTCGCCGCAGTCAGCTTGCGTATAGGGGCTCCACAGGATAGCGCGTATCTTGTTGCCCACCCGTTGCAGGGCCCTGACACGCGTCATGGTGGTAATCTCCACGTGACGGCGCGTCAGGCTTTTCATATAGGGTACCAGGTTCATACCGCCCATTTCGGCTGCGAAAAAGCGTTCGGGGCTAACGAGTTCGAGCCGTGATCCGGCCTCAGCGATGAACTCCGCCGCGGCGAGGCCAGGATGGGTCCCATTGTCGTCAAACAGCAGAACCTCCTCGGCGGGTTTCACGTCACCTGCCAAAATATCCCAGCTGGAAACGGCAAGATCTGCACCCGCCTCTATGGCAAGGTTCTGCGGCGCGCCTCCCGTTGCGACGAAGACCACGTCGCATCCCATTGCCATGACATCGTCCGCCCCGGCATAGGTGTTGTAGCGCAGGTCAACGCCCAACCGCTCACACTGGGTAATGCGCCAGTCGATAATGCCCATGAGCTCCTTGCGCCGTTGCAATTGGGCCAGCAGGCGGACCTGCCCGCCGGGCTGGGGTGCCGCCTCCAGCACGGTCACCCTGTGGCCGCGCTCTGCCGCCACCCGCGCCGCCTCAAGCCCTGCAGGGCCGGCTCCGATAATGACAACGTTCTTCCGCAGGCCTTCACTGTGCGGAATCACGTGCGGCATGCTTGCCTCGCGCCCTGTTGCCGGGTTGTGCACGCACAGGGCCTCATGGCCCTCATAGATGCGGTCAAGGCAATAGGTGGCGCCGACGCAGGGGCGGATATCCTGCTCGTGGCCCTCCGCTATCTTCCTCACAATATGCGGGTCAGCAAGGAGCGCGCGCGTCATCCCCACCATGTCAAGCCTGCCCGCCTTGATGGCATGACGTGCCGTTGCCACGTCATTGATGCGGGCGGCATGAAAGACGGGGAACTTCATCTGGGCACGCACCTCACCGGCAAAATCAAGGCTGGGGGCCGAGCGCATGCCGGCGACCGGAATGACGTCAGTCAGAGGTGCGTCGTGGTCGATATGTCCCTTGATGATGTTGAGGAAGTCGATGAGACCGGAACCCTTGAAATGCTGACATATCGCCAAACCCTCAGAGCGGCTGAGCCCCTTGTCCCAATCCTCGTCGGCCGCAATACGCAACCCCACGAGCAGCGTGTCACCCACCCGCTCGCGAATGGCCTGCAGGATGCGCATGCCGAAACGCAGGCGGTTCTCCAGCGACCCGCCATATTCATCGTGGCGGTGGCCGGTTGCCGGCGACCAGAAGCCGTCCATCAAGTGGCCATAGCATTCCAGCTCAAAGCCATCGAGATGGGAGTCCTTCATGCGCTCAGCGGCATCGGCATAGTCCCTGATGATGCGCTCAATATCCCAGTCTTCCATTTCCTTGGGGAATGCGCGGTGGGCGGGCTCGCGAATGGGCGAAGGTGCCACCACTGGCAGCCAGTCGGCCTTGTTCCATACGGTACGGCGGCCCAGGTGAGTAAGCTGGATCATCACCGCCGTACCATGCTCATGGCATTCGTCCGCCAGCTTTCGCAGCCACGGCACGATCTCATCCTTGTAGGCCAGCAGATTGCCGAAGACGGGCGGTGAATCCCGCGAGACGATGGCAGAGCCTGCCGTCATGGTGAGGGCAACACCGCCCTTGGCCTTTTCCACATGATAAAGCCGGTAACGATCCTTAGGAAAACCATCCTCACTGTAGTTCGGCTCATGGGAGGTGGACATGATCCGGTTTTTCAAGGTGAGGCTTTTGATCCGGTAGGGTTGTAGCAATGGATCGTCGGATCGGATCAGGGTTTTCATGGGGAGGCGCTCAGGGATGCTGTTGGGTGAGAAATCCAAGCATCTCCGCGGTGGCTAGGCAAGCCGCGAACTGACATTAGTTGACTGACTCAAATTTTATTCAATTGTGATGGATGCGGTTAGCCATTGGTTCACCGGATAGTCAGTTAATCATAGATTAATGCAGCAGATTTAGGTCTTATTTAACCACGCCCGCAAGGTCAGCACCGCGGGCGAATTGGGAAGTTAATTACGGGGTTAGTTCCATGCTTATCAAGCTGTTGTTCAAAAAGCCGGATGTGTTGCCAGACGATGTGCAGGCCCTCATCGACGTCAGCGTTTCGCTGCGCCAGCGCATCGACAAGGTGGTCCAGTTCTACGACATGGGTGAGGCCCGCAGCACTAGCAGCCTGGCCGCCTGAGCCGGACCGTCATCCAGCCGACAAACCTTTTTAAATCTACGGGAGAAACATCATGTTCAAAGCATTTTTCAAAAAAGCCGAAATCACTGCCGAACAACTGGAAGAACTGTGCGATGCCAACGTGGCCTTGCGCGTGCGTATGGACAAGATCCTGTTCATGAGCACGGTGAAGCATGCCACCGTAGCCAAGCCCACCAGGCCTGTTTTCGAGGGCCGCATTGCCGCTTGAGGAGCCCATTTCCCCTCCTGAGAACGGGAGGGGAAACCCCGCCATTGCTGTTGTGAATCCCCGGGACTGCCGCTAAACCCGCCCGCAACATGACAGATTCACCCGCCGCTAAGATCACCCCCGACATCGTCAAGCAGCACGGCCTGAAGCCCGACGAGTATGAGCGCTTCCTCAAGCTGCTCGGCCGCGAGCCCTCCATGACAGAACTTGGCATCTGCTCAGCCATGTGGAACGAACATTGCTCATACAAGTCCTCCAAGAAATGGCTGAAGACACTGCCCACCAAGGGCCCGCGTGTAATCCAGGGTCCGGGCGAGAACGCCGGTGTCGTCGATATTGGCGATAGCCAGGCCGTGGTGTTCAAGATGGAAAGCCACAACCATCCCTCTTTCATCGAACCCTATCAGGGCTCGGCCACCGGCGTGGGTGGCATCCTGCGCGACGTGTTTACCATGGGAGCACGGCCCATCGCGTCACTAAATGCCCTGCGCTTTGGTTCACCCGATCATGCGAAAACCCGCCATCTCGTTTCCGGCGTGGTGGCCGGCATCGGCGGCTATGCTAACTCCTTCGGCGTGCCGACGGTGGGCGGCGAAGTCAATTTCCATGCGAGCTACAACGGCAACATCCTGGTGAATGCCATGGCGGTGGGCCTTGCCGATGCCGACAAGATCTTCTACTCCAAGGCCAAGGGCGTTGGACTGCCGGTGGTTTACCTTGGTGCCAAGACAGGGCGCGACGGCATCCATGGCGCCACCATGGCCTCTAACGAATTCGACGATGATCCCCACGAGAAGCGCCCCACCGTGCAAGTGGGTGATCCGTTCACGGAGAAATGCCTGCTCGAGGCCTGCCTAGAACTGATGGCCTCAGGTGCCGTCATCGCCATCCAGGACATGGGGGCCGCGGGCCTTACGTCCTCCGCCGTTGAAATGGGCGCCAAGGGCGACCTTGGCATTGAACTCAACCTCGATCTGGTGCCCTGCCGCGAAGAGCACATGACTGCCTATGAAATGATGCTCTCGGAAAGCCAGGAGCGCATGCTCATGGTGTTGCGGCCGGAACTGGAAAAACAGGCGGAAGCCATTTTCCATAAGTGGGGCCTCGACTTTGCTATTATCGGTCACACCACCGATACGCTGCGTTTCGTCATCAAGCACGAAGGCGAGCTGAAGGCAGACCTTCCCATCAAGCAGATGGGCGATGAAGCACCCGAATACGACAGGCCGTGGGTTGAACCCAAGAAGCTCCCCCTCCTCACTGATGTTCCTGCACCGAATGATCTTGCCGCCGTCGTGCTGAAGATCGTGGGCTCGCCCGACATGTGTTCTAGGCGCTGGGTATGGGAGCAGTATGACCATTTCATCCAGTCCAACACGGCGCAAATTCCAGGTGGCGACGCAGGCGTGGTCAGGGTCGGACCCAACAAGGCCATTGCACTCACTACGGACGTGACACCTCGCTACGTAGGGGCCGATCCCTTCGAAGGTGGTAAACAGGCGGTGGCCGAAAGCTGGCGCAACCTCACCTGTGTGGGTGCCGAGCCCATCGCTATTACTGACAACCTCAATTTCGGCAACCCTGAAAAGCCTGAAATCATGGGTCAGTTGGTCTTCGCCCTCAAAGGCATCGATGCCGCCTGCCGCGCGCTGGACTATCCCGTGGTATCCGGCAACGTGTCGCTCTACAACGAAACCAACGGCCAAGCCATCCTGCCCACCCCTGCCATCGGCGGCGTGGGCCTGCTGACCGATCTCACCAAAATGACAACGCTGGCCTTCAAGTCAGCCGACGAGGCTATTCTCCTGCTGGGCGGTCCTGGTTCTCATCTCGGCCAATCTATCTACCTCCGCGAAGCCCTGGGACGGGAAGAAGGGGCGCCACCGCCGGTTGACCTTGCCCGCGAAAAACTGCATGGTGACTTCGTGCGGGGCCTCATCAACCACGCTCAAGTCACTGCTGTACATGATGTTTCTGATGGGGGCCTCGCGCTTTCCGTGATCGAAATGGCGCTGGCCTCTGGCCTGGGTGCGGCGCTGGATGCCATGAACCACGAGGCCCTCTTCGGCGAAGACCAGGCCCGCTACGTGCTCACCTGCAAGGCGAGCGAGGCTGCCAAGATCATCACCCAGGCTCATGTCAAAGGCATCGATGTCGTGCGTGTTGGAACGGTAACCGAAGAAGTGACATTGAAACTAGGTGAACTTGCTCCTATGTCTTTGAGCGAGTTGAAATCTGTCCATGAAGGCTGGTTTCCTGCCTACATGGCGAGCGAAGTTTGAGGATACCTGACAATGGCCATGGCCGCCGCTGAAATTGAACGCCTTATTAAGGAGGCCCTCCCTGATGCCTCGATCGAGATTAAGGACCTGGCGGGAGACGGCAACCACTACGCCGCCACGGTCGCCTCTGCCACCTTCAAGGGCAAATCCCGCGTCCAGCAGCATCAGTTAGTCTATGCCAGCCTGAAAGGCCGCATGGGGGGCGAACTTCATGCGCTGGCATTGACGACGAGTGTTTTAGAATAGCGGTCAATTCGCGTAAGCGAGTTGTGAACTCGGACAAAAAGTTATAGGAACAAGATCAAGTATTCTATTCAACAGGTGAAAATGATGACTGACATTGCAAAATGGATCGACAACGAAGTGAAGGCTAATGACGTTGTGCTGTTCATGAAGGGCACCCCCGATATGCCGATGTGTGGATTTTCGGGCAAGGCGACCCAGATCCTTAGGCATCTCGGTGTTCCCTTCAAAGGCATCAACGTGCTGGACTCGGACGACGTGCGTCAGGGCATCAAGGACTATACCAACTGGCCGACCGTTCCCCAACTCTATGTCAAGGGTGAGTTCGTTGGCGGCAGCGACATCATGATGGAAATGTTCCAGTCCGGCGAACTGAAGCAGTTGCTGGACGAAAAAGCGGTTGCCTGAGCCAGTTGCGGGGATGACAAGGGAGGATTGCGCTGACGTCAATTGACGGCCAGCCGTTACTCAAGCATCCTGCGGCTATGCTTACCTTGTATTATGCCACCGGCACCTGCTCGCTCGCCTCCCACATCGCCCTTGAAGACTCAGGCGCTATCTATGAGGCAAAACGTGTCGATTTTTCAAGGGGGGAGCAGAATTCGCCGGAATACCTGCTGGTCAATCCCAAAGGCCGGGTTCCCGCACTCGCTACAGAATACGGCATCATCAGCGAAACGCCCGCAATTCTGGCCTTCATTGCGCAAAGCTACCCGCAATCGAACCTGGCGGCAGTGAATGATCCCTTCCAGTTCGCAAAGGCCAATGCCTTCAATAGTTACCTTTCATCAACCGTTCATGTGGCCCATGCTCACAGGCGGCGCGGTGCACGCTGGTCAGATGATCCGGCGGTGGTCCAGGCGCTGACCATCAAGGTGCCGAAGAATATGGCGGACTGTTTTGATCTCATTGAGGCAAGCATGATCACCGGGCCCTGGGTTATGGGCCCCGTTTACACCATCTGCGATCCCTATCTATTCACCATCTCTTCCTGGCTGGAGGCGGACGGGGTTGATCCGAAAAAATTTCCCAAGGTCCTCGACCATCGCAACCGCATGGCCGAGCGTCCGTCGGTAAAAAAAGTTCTGGCGCGTGAGCACGCCTGAGAGCAAGGCGCCCTACTTCGCGGCCCTTGCATTCACGATTCTGGTGTGGGGCGTTTCGCCCTCCTTCATCCGCTCGTTTTCGCTGGCGACGGGCCCTGCTGACGCCCTCGTCATCCGCACCCTGTCGGTTGCCCTGTCCTGCTTGGTGATGCTGCCTTTCCTCGGCGGGCTTCGCGTGGCCCGTGCCGACATTCCCAAGCTGCTGCTGATCTCGCTTGGGATATTCGGGTATTTTGCCGGCTCCATTTTCGGCTTCTCGCACATTCCCAGCGGAGTGGGTGGCATCATCATCTCCACCCAGCCCTTGCTCATTGCACTGCTGGCTACCCTGTTCGGCACGGAGAAAATCCGCCCTCCCACCGTCATGGGGCTCATCGTGTCGTTTGCCGGTACCCTCTATCTCTTCAGCGGCGACACATCTGTGGGAGAGGCCCACCTGAGTTTGATCACCGGCGGCCTCATGATCTTTGTCAGCGGTTTCTTCTGGTCAATCTATGTGATTTTCTCAGCACCGCTCATTCGCACTTACGGGCCTTTCAAGATCACGGCTATATCCAACATGCTGGCAACCCTCCCTGCCCTGGCCTTTGCCTCGGGCAGCACGGCGAGTGCTGTGAAAAACCTCGAGCCAGCTGCCTGGGGCACACTCGCCTATCTCACACTGATCGGCACGCTACTGACGGTGAGCACCTGGAATTTTGCCACTGCCCGGCTAAAGCCTACAACTGTTGGCGCAGCGCTCTATCTCATTCCCATACTGGCCGTCTTGGCAGGCACGGTGATCCTCGGCGAAGCTATCACGAGAACCATGCTCATTGCCGGCAGCATCATCCTGCTCGGCGTGGCGGTTGCCCAGTTTGGCCCCGCCCTGAAACTCAATACTAGCCTGGGAGCTCTGGCTGCGGTTCTTTTTGCCGTCACCCTGTGGGGCATTGTTCCGGTGATCACCCGCTATCTCGTGCTCGGCATCTCGCCCCAGACGGTGATGATCCTGCGCGTGTTTCCGGCTGGTATAGTAGGCCTGTTGATGTCGATCTACCTTGGCATCAGCCCCATGCCGTGGCGGGCCTGGGCGCGCATTGCCATTGCAGCACTCTTGGGCAATGTGGGTTACCACGTGTTCGCCGTGGTGGGCGCCCAATACATTCCCGCAAGCTGGATGGGCATGCTATTCGGGCTGGAACCAGTTTTCATTGCTTTGTTTGCCGTCGTCATCGCCGGTGACAGGCTCACCCCCTGGCTGGTGGGCGGCATCATCCTTGCCCTTGCCGGAACTACCACATTGATGCTCGGCAACCTGTTCGTACCGGCCAAGGATGTGGGGCTCATTGGGCTGGTGTTGGTCACCATTTCCACCATGGGCTGGGGCATTTACACTGTGCTCATCCAGCCGGTTTCAAAGGCATATGGATCCACCCAGGTTGCGGGCATCACCCTTGGCATTTCCGCCTTTCCCATGCTGCTGTTTGTAACGCCCGAGCTTTTCCCTTCGCTGCAGGCGATCAGTAGCTTCCAGTGGGTCATCATTGCCTTCCTAGTGGTCTTCTGCACCTTTCTTTGCACCGTGGCCTGGAATTATGCGCTGGGCCACATGGACAGTTCACTGGCGGGCATGTTCCTCTACATCCAGCCACTTGTGGCCGCCATGGGTGGTATCCTGCTGCTGGGCGAGCATTTGAGCATCACCTTGCTGGCGGGCGGATTGCTCATCATCGCAGGCGTTGGCGTCTCCCAGTTCGGACCTCTCCTGGGGCCACGAAATAGTGAATTCACCGCCTGATGAAATAGCAACAAAAGTCTGTACCAAGACAATGCAACGAGCGGATAAATCAACTCCCTGGTATTTCATACCCTCCGTAGTCATCGTGGCGGGCTGCCTTGTGGCCATGGTGAATTTCGGCGTGCGCTCCAGTTCGGACTGTTCACCGCTCCCATTTCGGAAGCCCATGGTTGGCCGCGCGAGATCTTTTCCCTAGGCCTTGCGCTGCAGAACCTGCTGTGGGGCATTGCCACGCCGGTGCGCTGGCTGACCGCTATGGTGCGGCCCGGGTTATCATGGTCGGAGCCATCACCTACGCTATCGGCACCTGCCTGATGGCAGTTGCCGATACGCCCTTCTTGTTTCACCTGAATGCGGGCATCCTCGTTGGCATTGGCATTGCCATGTCGTCCTTCGGCATCGTCATGGCAGCGCTTGGTCGCGTCGTTCCTCCAGAAAGACGATCGTGGGCCTTTGGCATCGCTACGGCATCAGGCTCGCTCGGGCAGTTCATCTTTGCGCCGATGGGTGCGGCCCTTATTTCAGCCCATGGCTGGCAGACTGCACTGGTGATCCTCGGCCTCTCATCGCTGCTCATCGTCATCTTTGCAGTCCCGCTGTTGGTGCAGAACACCTCAAGCTCAAAGATAAGCAAGGACGAGGCAGACATTACCATGCGGGCTGCCGTGGGCGGCGCATTCGCGTACCGCTCCTATGTCTTGTTGGTGGCAGGTTTCTTCGTATGTGGTTTCCATCTTGCCTTTATCACCGTGCATCTGCCGCCCTATCTCGCCGAACACGGCATCAGTAAGGAATTTGCAGGCCTTGCCATGGGTACCATCGGCCTGTTCAATGTGGCGGGGTCTTATGTTTCCGGCATCGTCGGTGGCAAATTCCAGAAGCGAGTGCCATTGAGTGCCATCTACATCCTGCGGTCGTTGTCGATCATCGGCTTCATCAGCTTTCCGATCACGACCACATCTACCATCATTTTTACGGCCACCATGGGCTTTCTGTGGCTGTCGACGGTGCCGCTCACCATGGGCCTTGTCATCGTCATGTTCGGCACGCGCTACATGGCAACGCTGTACGGCTTCGTGTTCCTCAGCCACCAGGTGGGATCCTTCCTGGGGGTCTGGCTGGGAGGCTGGCTCTATGACCGCTACGGAAACTACGACGTGGTGTGGTGGCTCAGCATCGGACTTGGTCTCCTTGCGGCCCTGGTAAACCTGCCCATCGAGGAAACCCGCGCACCCAAGTTCGTGGTAGCGTGACGGCCATGGGATGGCCCGGACACCGGCTTGCGCTCACCCTGTTCCTGGTGGTGATTGTAGGTTGGATGGCCGTCATGGCGGTGCTGATGCGGCGTTCGTCACTTCCGGCTGAATCCACTGGCCCCATGCTCGCAGTGTTCGAGCCTGGCACACCGGGTGATGATATCTTTGCGCGACTGACACAGGCCGGCGCCACGCCAGTGCGGCAAACGGCCTTTGGCTTCATCTGGGTGGTCGCTGGCGATGAACCGGGGCTGGCGGGGCGCCTTGCGGCACATGGTGCCATTGGCACGTACCGCGAATTGCCCTTAAATGCGTCCATTGCGGGTTGCTTTGCGCTCGCCGACGCGAAGATTGCGGAATACACGGGTTTATGATGCATGCTCACAGTCCGGTTGACGAACTCAAGGCCAATGTGGCTGTTCCCTTTGCGCAGGCGCGCGCCATGCCGAAGGCGGTCTATACATCGGAGGATTTCGCCCACCTCGAAACAGAAAGCATCTTCGGCAAAGAATGGTTTTGTGCGGGTCGCGCCACTTCGCTGGCCAAGCCTGGTGACTATGTCACCCTGGAACTTGCAGGGCAGCCCATCATGGTCATTCGCGACCGGAACGGAACGTTGTGTGCGCAATCAAACGTATGCCTGCACCGCATGTCCATTCTGCTGAAAGGCAGCGGCAATACTGGCGGCATCGTGTGCCCTTATCATGGCTGGAGTTACAACACCGATGGCTCGCTCCGGGCCGCTCCCGCCATGAAAGGTAACGAGGACTTCTGCAAGGACGATTACCGCCTGCCGCAAATTCGTTGCGAAGAATGGTTGGGCTGGGTGATGGTGACGTTGAACCCTGATGCTGTTTCACCCCACCTGAAATTTGCCGACGTTGCATCCCTGGTAGGGGATTACGGCATGGAAAACTACGTTGAAAACTTCAGCGAACAGTTCGTGTGGAACACCAACTGGAAAGTACTCGCCGAAAATTTCATGGAAAGCTACCACCTGCCCGTATGCCATGCGAACACCATTGGCGGCCTGTCCAAGCTTGATGAAATGGTCTGCCCGCCAGGTTCAGACACCTTCAACTATCACACCATCCTCAAGGACGACCGTTTGACGATCGCGCTGGCACACCCCGACAATACTCGAATGATAGGCGACCGGCGGCGTATGACCTACCTGCTCGCTATCTATCCCAGCCTGCTGATTACTCTCACCCCTGGATACTTCTGGTACCTGTCGCTGCATCCGCAGGGTGCTTCCCAAGTGCGCGTCCTGTTCGGCGGCGGCCTGTCGCCAGAGTTTGCCAATGACCCACAGGCGAAGCTTCATTTCGCTCAACTCAAGACCCTGCTGGACGAAGTCAACGTGGAGGACAAGCGCTGCACGGAGCGGGTCTATCGTGGACTGTCTTCCAGCATGGCCAAACCTGGCCACCTCTCGCACCTTGAGCGCCCCAACTACGACTTTGCGACCTACATTGCGTCCATGCTCAAATAGTCAGCAGCCTCCATCAACGGGCGACGACGACGGTACAATGGGCGCGGGCCGCGATCTCTCCGGCAACCGAACCTAGCACCATGCGCACAAGGCCGCGCTTGTCTCCGGTGCCGACAACAATCTGGGTAATCCCTTCCTGCTCGGCATACTGGATTACGGCAGACGCGACCAGCCGTGCCTTGATCTCGGTTTCACTGACCTTCTTGGCCCCGTGGGACTTGGCAAGCTCCACTGCGAAATCAAGCAACTTCTTGATCTCGGCTTCGTCATGGAGATAGATCGGTGGACCGCGCAGTCCCCCCGACAGGCCGTTGACGCTGCAGATTACCAGTGGCGCCTGCAGTTTTGCAGCAAGCTCTGCTGCATGGATCACCGCCACGCGTGAATGTTCGATATCATCTATGGCGCATAGAATCTTCTCAGTCATCATAGCCCTCCTAGGCACATCTCATGGTGCCATATTGGCTTCGCGCAATCGGTCCGCATTGATGTTGGTCAATGAGGGGAAGAACCTTAAATCACCAGCTCGATCACAAATGGCCCCGGTTGCCTGAAGGATTCCCTCATCAAAGTCGCACAAGCTTCCAGGGTGGAGGCCTGGGCAGCTTCCACGCCCATGCCATTGGCGAGTTTTACCCAATCCAATGGGGGGTTGCCCAGATCCAGCATGTCGAGTGCGGTGCGGCCTGGGTTTGCGCCCACGTTGGCGTACTCAGCCAGCAGGATCTGATATTTTCGGTTGGCCAGGATAACCGTTGTGACAGGAAGCTTTTCGCGCGCCTGTGTCCATAAGGCCTGCAGGGTGTACATGCCGGAACCGTCGGCCTGCGGGCAGATCACGCGGCGCCCGGCCCCCGCAACGGCAGCACCGGTGGCGGCCGGCAGCCCGTAGCCGATGGCACCACCCGTCACCATCAGCCAGTCATGGGATGGGGCATTGTGGCTTGCGCCATAGAAGGCAAAGCCGAAACTGATGGCTTCATCAACTATGATGGTGTTTTCCGGCATGATTGCGGCGAGCATCTGGCCGAAACCCTCCGAGGTTGGCAGGCCCTTGGGGACCACAGCTTTCTCACCGTGTCCCGCAATCACAACAGAACCACAGCCCAATTCCTCGGCGAGCGCGCGCAAGGCCATTTCCTGGTCTTGCTCGCTGCGGGCGAGAACCTGCAAACCGGCACTTTCCGGGTAATGTTTGCTGGGCACACCGGGGTAGGCAAAAAAGCCAATCGGTGGCTTCGCTCCCACCAATATGAAATGCTCGACATCCGCCAGCACCGCAATGGCGGATGCTGCCGGATAGGGTATGCGGTCGAGGGCAAGCCGGCCTTGTCCGCGCTGGTGCAAGCCATTGATGGATTCGATCATGATCCTGCAACCGGTCTTGGCCTGGACGCGTGCGGCCTGGAGTTGAGCGTCCGCCCGCAGGGCACCCCCTCCCAGTAGCAACAGCACATTCTTGCCCTGCCGCAGGGTTCTTGCGGCTTCAATCACCGCATGCTGATCCACATGGGACGGCTTCGGCAATGGCAGGGCCACTCCCGGTACGCCGCCCTCGGTCCAGGCAGTATCGGCAGGCAGGATCAGAGTGGCAATCTGGCCCGGAGGTGTGTTTGCCGCCTGAATTGCAACACTGGCATCACGCCCTACATTTGCGGAGGTTCCGCTGGTGCGGACCCAGCTTGAAACCGCTGCGGCGAGGCCCGCCGTATCGGCCGCAAGGGGAGGATCGTAATGGGAGTGATAGGTCGCATGGTCGCCAACGATGTTGACGACGCCCGAATTGGCCCGCCTGGCATTGTGCAGGTTGGCAAGGCCATTGGCGAGACCCGGCCCGCAGTGCAGCAGCGTTGCCGCTGGCTTGCGCGCGATCCGGAAATAACCGTCCGCCATTCCCGTCACTACGTTTTCCTGCATGCCGGGAATACAGCGAATGCCCGGGATGCGGTCGAGAGCTGCCACGAAATGCATTTCGCTGGTGCCGGGATTGGCAAAGCAAACCTTCACACCTCCCGCAATGAGGGTGTGAACCAGACTTTCCGCGCCATTCATTGCAGCAATCCCCGCCTTGACCGTTATGACCTGTTGTGACGGTTGACAGGTTAGGCGGCATTGGCAAGCATTATCAAGCGTGGCATGCCAAGCCTGACGTGTTCTCAGGGCAATCGGGTGAAGGGAACTCCGTAAGCTTGCTCACAACAACATTGAAGACACAGAAGCTGTCTTATCCCAACCACACCATCCATTGGTTGCATGGTCCATTGTGGCTTCGACCTAGGCGAGTCCAAGATGGTCCAGTTCCAGAATCGGATTATGTGTTTGTTCCTTCACCCGATCCCCCTGGACGTGCTCTCAGCAGGTCTGGTCAAGTGTCTCGATTTGGTGCAAAATGCTCCCTAACGGGCCTAGGTGCGGAATGGTTCGGAGTTAATAAACTCAGGAATTTATTCTATTGTGGATTGGAGAAATACTATGTTTGTACCCAGCGTAAAAAGATTTGCGGCGGGCTCAGCCCTTGCCGTGTTGGCCCTCACCTTGGGTGTGGCTGCTCCGCGTGCCGGTGCTGAAGAGATGAAGAAGCATCACGATGGCCATGGCTGCACCGACGAGTTGAGCTGCCAGAGCGGCCAGAACGCAATACGACCCTATGTGATCAATCCTTATCAGGTTTACCAGACGGATGTGGACGGCATACACTACTTCAAGGGTGGAAGCGGGTGGGGTTTTGGATACCCGTACTACGGCAATCGCCACATCAATTCTTCAAGCGCCCAGATCTATAACAGCCAGGCCCCGGCCCTCTCAATGCTGGAATATGGCCGGAACGGCGGTGGCGCCGCAAGGGATGGGCGTTGCGCTCGCCTGCCGGATGTTTGGTGTGAGCAAACCTACAGAAATTTATGGGATAATAAGTATTTTATTCCATTCGATTATTGATCAAATACCCATCCCCGTAGCATAGGTAGAGGGGCACTGGTCAGCAACGGTTGCAGGGGTGATGATAGGATCATGCCGGGCTGGAACTACACCGTGCGGCTTTATCGGCCAAGGCCGAAATATTGGAAGGCAAATGGCTATTCCCAGAAGCCACACCGGGCGGTTGACCACTGTCGATTTTCGAGGTCGGGCAAGTGATGTGGCTACCGTTTCCGGTGACCCGAAGGCTATGCGACGTCCATAGTTCATAGTGCAGGCTCCGCGAATCTGGACAGTAGCTTGAGTGACGTTTCTGCCTGATATTGGCCATGGGAATTCTTGGCCTGACAGGGGAAATGATGACGAAACGAACCAGACGGAACCACACACCGATGTTTAAGGCGAAGGTGTCGATGACGGCCTTGAAGGGCGACAGGACGCTGGCTGAGCTGGCGCAGGCATTTGATGTGCATGCCAATCAGATCACGCAATGGAGAACGGAACGCTGGAGGGAGCGGCAGGTGTGTTTGATGGCCGCGCGCATGGCACCCATGCGCCTGCTCCTGACCTCAAGGCGCTGCATGCCAAGATTGGTGAACTGGCGCTGAAGAATGATTTTTGAGAAGGGCGCTCATCAAGGCCGGCATGCGTGACGCGCAAAACGATGATCGACCGTGAGCACGAATTGCCCGTCACCAAGCAGGCACAAGCGCTTGGTATCGGCCGGGGCGGCGTCTATTATCTGCCCCGGCCAATGCCTCCGCAAGATCTGGCGATCATACGGCGGCTGGACCAGTTGCATATGGACTACCCCTTTGCGGGTGCCCGCATGCTGAGCGGGCTACTCAACGGGGAAGGCTTTGCCATTGACCGCAAGCACGTTGGTACCCTGATGAAGAAGGTGGGGATATCAGCACTTTACTGCAAACCCAACACTTCAAAGCCTGCGCCTGGCCACAAGATCTATCCCTACCTTCTGCGTAGCCTGAAGGTGGAACGAGCCAACCAGGCTTGGGCCATGGACATCACCTATATCCCGATGGCCAAAGGCTCCGTCTATCTGGCTTGCGTACTGGACTGGCACACACGCCGCGTGCTCTCGTGGCGGTTATCGATCACCATGGACACCTCGTTCTGCATCGAAGCTGTGCAAGAGGCTCTGGAAAAATATGGGAGCCCTGACATCTTCAACACGGACCAAGGCAGCCAGTTCACCTCGGAAGCCTTCACTAGCGTGCTGCGCGATAAAAACATCGCCATCTCCATGGATGGCAAAGGCGCGTGGCGTGACAATGTCTTTGTCGAGAGGCTATGGCGATCAGTTAAATACGAAGAGGTCTATCTCAAAGCCTATGCCAGCGTAGCTGAGGCAAGAGCCGGTATCGGTTCTTATCTTAACTTTTACAACACAAAACGACCCCACCAAGGCCTTGACGGCAACACCCCTGATGCGGCTTACTTCACCCAGCTACAGCTCCCGGCTGCGGCTTAACCCAATGCAGAAACTTCACCTAAGAAACCGG
>Ga0315287_10003398_pt1 | contig 15351 bp, 12 predicted proteins | sample YL17G11_0_MG_FD_205037 | JGI IMG/M metagenome (GOLD analysis project Ga0315287, IMG submission 205037) | Sediment microbial communities from Yellowstone Lake, YNP, Wyoming, USA - YL17G11_0 | ecosystem: Environmental > Aquatic > Freshwater > Lake > Sediment | place: USA: Wyoming | collected... | reverse complement strand
CCACACCGAGCTGACCAACATCAGCCTGCGCGGCGGGATTGGCGAGCTCAGGCTGCGCAGCGCCAAGTTCATCGACCAGCCCGGCGTGCTGGCGGAGTTCACCGGCGTGCTGGCCAACGCGCGCGTGAACATCATCGAGATGATCACCGGCCTCACCGATATCTCCGTGTTCATCCCGCTGGCGGACATCGAGCGCGCCGAGGCGCTGCTGCAGCGAGTGCTGCAGCACTACGCGAGATAGGCCGAACGCCCATCAGCCCGCGTGCGTCCTAACTTCATGGGAAGTGATATGAGTGTGGCCGCTACTATCGTACTCAGCATCCTCCTGTGCATCGGCGGATGCGGCGGTCATGCGCCGAGTGTGGCGGGGAACCGGGCGACTCTGCCGCCAGAATGCAAGCTCACGCGGGGTGACCCAGCAAACTTTCCGGCGTTCTACCTATTTGACGAGGCGTATCCAGAAGGCTGGCCGAAACACCTAACGCTGCCTGATCAAACGTATCTCACGGGCGGCTAGCAATTACGCGAGGATGAGTACGATACTTTCTCAAGCTATGCTATGTATGAGATGACGGGCTTGGTGAAGATGCCACAGCGGCAAGTCATCGAACACTTTCGTGATTGCTTGAGCGCGCTTGGGATCGAATGCAAGACCAACATGGCTAAGTCGCAAATCTACAACCTCAATACCACGACAGCGCTGGTCTATCCCCATGCGCAAGATGCGTCCATACCTGTCCGGATGATGACTTTCGCGGTATACGATCTCAACGATCTTGGCGGCTGGACCTTCTTCACCTGCAGCGTAGCCCTGTTGCGATCAGAATCGATGGATGGGACGGCATACGTACCGGTAGAATAGCTGCGCGTGCAAGACCGAGTCCGAGTAGTCATCGTTTCCGACGGCAAGCGCGGCCACGAGAACCAGAGCCGCGTGGTGGCGCGCATGCTCGGCGACGACGCGCCGCTGCTGATGCTGCTGCGCTCCGGCGTGGTGGAATGGCCGTTGCGACTGAGACTCGCTCTCTTCAGCCCGCAGCGCCTCGGCCGTGGCAGCGCCGCCGAGCTGGTCAAGCGCATGCTGCGGCCGGAGTCGAAGGAGGCGTTCCGTGAGCTGGCCGAGCAGTACCACAGCGCGCCGGGCGAGCTTAAGCTGTTCACCGTCTCCTCGGGTACGCCGCCGGCGACGCTGAACCTGGTGCTGGCGCGCATGCTCGACGCCCGCCCCATCGTCAACATGACGCCCAGCCTGCTGCCGCGCCGCCTGTTCGCGCTGAACATCATCCCCGTGCACGATGACAAGCGTCCGGCGCGGGCCGCGGCGCAGTCTGCCGCGAAACATGGCAACGTAGTGACCACGCCGCTGGCGCTGGGTTATTTCGACGCGCCCGCCGCCCACCTGCTCGCGCGCACCATCTGCCAGGAGCACGCACTGGACCCGCAGGGGCGCTATCTCGGCCTGGCCATCGGCGGGCCGAGCAAGAGCGCGCCCTGGGACAGGGAGCTGGTGCTGCGCGCGCTGGAGCTGGTGCTGGCCATCGCGCGTCAGCAGGCCTCGCGCCTGCTGGTGACCACCAGCCGCCGCACGCCGCAGTGGTGCCGCGAGTGGCTGCAGCGCAACTACATCGGCCAGCCCGAGGTGCCGTATTTCCTCGACGCGGCGGCCGATCCGCTCAACCCGCTGCCCGCGTTCTACGATCTCGCTCGGGCGATGCTGATCACCGAGGACAGCTTCAGCATGATCTGCGAGGCGGTGCACGCCGGCCACCAGCCGCTGCTGCTGCCGGTGAGTGGCGGCAAGCGGGCGGGCAAGCTGAGCCGCGCCCTGGCCAGCCTCGTTACGCGCGGCCTGGCGCAGCGGCTGGACGTGAGGCGCAGCGGCTCGGCGTTAATCAACCTGCCCGCGGCGCGCACGCTACCCGCCAACGCGCTCTACGACGAGCTGCGCACCGAAGTGCGCACGCGCCTGGGCCTGCGCTGATCGGCTTAGTTGCTCCAGTGCTTAGGGATGATCCCCTTGTAGGCCAGCCAGCACATCAGTAGCAGCCCCCCGCCGACGATCGCTAGCTTAACCCAGTACAGTAATGGCATATCCGAGAAGTGCAACGGCATACATAATCATACCGTGAGCTTCTAACTCAGTTCATTGCGGGGATTGAGGAATTGACATCGCTGGCTGATTCCGAAGATCTAGTGTTTGCCGGCGCTGAGATCGTGTATCATTACCCACCCGCGTCAGGCTTGACGCAGTGCGAGCACAACCTAGGGTAGTAGACAAGCATCATGACGCCAAGCGAGCATTTTATCCCCGGCGACGGGATCGCCATCTCGGCGGGCGGCGCGCTGACGCTGGCCGGCCACCGCGCCTCCGAGCTGGCCGCGCGTTTCGGCACGCCGCTGCTCGTACTGCTGGAGGACGCGATCCGCGCCAACTGCCGCGAGTATCACAAGCGCATCGAGGTCTACCCGCGCTCGCGGATCTACTACGCCTCCAAGGCGCTGCTGACCACCGCGATCTGCCGCCTGATGCAGCAGGAGAACATGGACCTGGACGTCGTCTCGGCGGGCGAGCTGCACACCGCGCTGGCGGCGGGCTTCCCGCCGCAGCGGCTGCTTATGCACGGCAACGCCAAGACGGCAGACGAGCTGGCGCTGGCACTGGACAGCGGCGTGGGCCGCATCGCTATCGACAACTTGGATGAAATCGCCCTGCTCGGCTCGCTGGCCAGCGCGCGCGGGCGGCGGCAGCCGGTGCTGGTACGCATCACGCCGGGCGTCAAACCCGCCACGCACGCCTACGTGCAGACCGGCCAGGTGGATTCCAAGTTCGGCTTCAACCTCGAGGGCGGCGCCGCGCTGGATGCGGTGCACAGCGTGCTGGCGCAGCCCGCGCTGCAGCTGGTCGGCCTGCACTGCCACATCGGTTCGCAGATCTTCGACCTCGGCGCCTACGCGCTGGCCGCGCGGCGCATGCTGGAGTTCTACGCCGAGGTGCAGCGGCTCGGCGCGCCCCTGGACGAACTGAATATCGGCGGCGGGCTGGGCGTGGCCTACGGGCCGGAGGACGCCGCGCCGAGCGTCGCCGAGCATATGCAGCACCTCAGCGCCGTGGTGCTCGAATGCTGCGCCGAGCTGGGCATCGCGCCGCCGGTGCTCTGCGACGAGCCCGGGCGCTCGATCATCGCCAGCGCCGGCGTGAGCCTGTACACCGTGCAAAGCGTGAAGCGCATCCCCGGCGTGCGCAACTACGCCAGCGTCGACGGCGGAATGACCGACAACCCGCGTTATGCGCTCTACGGCGCGCGGCACTACGTCATGCTCGCCGAGCGCGCGCACGAGCCGGCGGACGGGCTGTGGAGCATCTCGGGCAAGTGCTGCGAGAGTGGCGACATGCTGATCAAGGACACGCCGCTGCCCGCGCCACGCCGCGGCGACCTGCTGGCGCTGCTGAACACGGGAGCCTACACCTACAGCATGGCGAGCAACTACAACCGCGTCGCGCGCCCGGCGGTGGTGCTGGTCAGCGCGGACCGTGCGGAGCTGATCTGCCGCCGCGAAACGCCGGAAGACCTGCTGCGCCTCGACGTAATGCCGGAGTGGTTGCGCTGACTTGGAGCGCTGGCGCCACGCCGGCGCTTAATCTTTAGATCCAAAGCACCTGCGCCAGGCTCTGGGCGGAGAGGCTACGCAGCTAAGAGCGCCGGCGTGGCGCCAGCGCTCCGAAGAGTAGACCGCCTACCGCGGTACGGGGACGCTGGCGACCAGGCCGGCGATCAGCTGGTCGCGGTCGCTGCCCTCGATCTCGCTCTCCGGCGTGAGGATGAGACGGTGTCGCAATGCCGGCGCGGCCAGCGTCTGCACCTCGTCGGGCGTGATGTAGCGCTTGCCGCGCAGCGCCGCCAGCGCCTTGGAGCCGCGCAGCAGCGCGATCCCGGCACGCGGGCTGGCCCCCAGAGCCACTGCGCGGTGCTTGCGCGTCGCCAGCGTGAGGGCCAGGATGTAGTTCAGCACGCCTTCCTCGACGTGCACGCCGTCGATCTCCTTACGGATCGTCGGCCAGTGCTCGGGCGTCATCACCGCCGTCACGCCGGCGGCGGCCAGGTCGTGCGGGTCGAAGCCCGCGTCGTAGCGCTTCAGCAGCTCGCGCTCGTGCTTCTCCGCGGGATAGCCGATGTTGACCTTCAGCAGGAAGCGGTCGAGCTGCGCTTCGGGCAGCGGATAGGTGCCCTCGTACTCCACCGGGTTCTGCGTGGCGAACACCGTGAAGTCCGCCGGCAGCAGGTGCGTCTGGCCGTCGACGCTGACGTGGCGCTCCTCCATCGCCTCCAGCAGCGCGGCTTGCGCCTTGGGCGGCGTGCGGTTGACTTCGTCGGCGAGCACGAAGCTGGCGAACACCGGCCCGCGGCGGAAGCGGAACTCGCGGCTGCTCAGGTCGTAGACGTTGGTGCCGACGATGTCGCTGGGCAGCAGATCCGGCGTGAACTGGATGCGGTTGAAGCTGCCGCCACTCGCCGCCGCCAGCGCCTTGACCATCAGCGTCTTGGCCAGGCCCGGCACGCCCTCGAACAAAAGGTGCCCGCCGGCGAAGTAGGTAGTGAGCATCAGTTCCAGCACGTCGTCCTGCCCCACGACGACCTTGGCGATCTCGGCGAGGATGCGCTGGCCCAGCGCCGGCGTCTGCACCGGCTCCGCGGCGCTGCTTTGCGGTTGGTACGACATGGCGCAAGTTTAGCAGGCGCGCTGCGGGGTATCATTTCCGCATGGACGACCAGGACCTGGTACGCGTCTATGAATTCGCCGACCGCGCCGCCGACCGCGTGCGCCAGGCCATCGGGCACGACCAGCTGATCGCGCTGACGGTGGACGAAGTCGAGATGGTGCCCGCGGGTAACAGCGTGGTCTACTACATCATGTGGAAGGCGCGCTGGAACGACGGCCGCCGCGAGCGCTTCCTGATCGTCTACCCGCGCGAGTACTTCCACGAGCAGACCGAGGACTACATGCTGGAGCGCGCGATCCAAAAGCTCAAGCGCCAGCTGGTCAAGGAAGACATGGAGGAGTTCGACGCGGGCGTGAAGATGTAGCGTGGCGCCGCATCACGCCTGGTCTGCGGGCTCATCCGGATGCGACCTGCGCGCGGGCAGGTAGAATCGCAGCCGTGCCGGAACCAGTAACCATCGTCGGCGGAGGCTTGGCAGGCTGCGAGGCCGCGCTGCAACTGGCTGCGCGCGGTGCCGCTGTCGAGCTGTGGGAGCAGCGCCTCGCCCCCGCGCCACCCGACGGCTGGACGCCGGCGCACACAACAGGCTTGCTCGCAGAGCTAGTCTGCTCCAACAGCTTCAAGTCCAGCGATCCCGCGCGCGCGCAAGGGCTGCTCAAGCTGGAGCTTACGCATCTCAGCTGCCATTTGCTGCGTATCGCCCACAGCTGCAGCATCCCCGGCGGCGCCGCGCTGACCGTCGACCGCCAGCGTTTCGCCGAGACAGTGACCGCTGAGATCCAGTCTCACCCGCTGATCACGCTGCACGCCTCGCAGTTCGACAACCTGCCAGCACTGCTCGAAAGCGGGCGCATCGGGATCGTCGCCGCCGGGCCGCTGGCCAGCGGCTCACTGTGGCAGCAGCTTGGCGCGCTGCTGGGCAGCGGCGCTGGCTACTTCTACGACGCCACCGCGCCCGTCATCGAGGCGGGCAGCGTCGACATGGGCTTGGTTTTCGCCCAGTCGCGCTACGACAAGGGCGGCGGGGACGACTACATCAACTGCCCGCTGGACGCACCACAGTACGCGGCGTTCCGCGCAGCGTTGCTGGCGGCCGAGCTCTGCCCGCTGCATGGCGGCGATGAGCTGAAGCTGTTCGAGGGCTGCCTGCCGATCGAGGAGTTGGCGCGGCGCGGCGTGGACGCGATGCGTTTCGGCCCACTGAAGCCCAAGGGGCTGACCGATCCGCGCACCGGCCGCGCGCCTTACGCCGCGGTGCAGCTGCGCTGGGAGGACGCGCTTAAGCAGGCGCTGAGTCTCGTCGGCTTCCAGACGCGCCTTAAGCCCAGCGCGCAGCAGCATGTCTGGCGGCTGATACCGGGTCTCACTGGCGTGCGCCTGCTGCGCTTTGGCCGCATGCACCGCAACAGCTACCTCGACGCGCCGCGCGTGCTTCAGCCGACGCTGCAGCTCAAAGCTGCGCCGCGCGTATTCATCGCCGGCCAGCTCACAGGACTGGAGGGCTACGTCTCGGCGATGGCCACCGGGCTGTGGGCGGGGCTCAACGCGGCACGCCTGGCAGCGGACGCCGAGCCGCTGGTCGCGCCGGAGGGCAGCTGCCTGGGGGCGATGCTGCGCTTCATGAGCAACCCGGCGCAGGCGGACTACGCCCCCACCGCGTTCCAGTACGGCATGCTGACGTGGCTGCCCGAGGGCCTGCGCAAGCCCGCGCGCGACGCGCTCGTCCACCAGCGCGCGCAGGCCGCCTGGGACGAAATGAGACAGCTTCTCGATGCTCGTCCGCCAGCTTGAGCTGCCGCAGGTGCCGGCCAAGGCAGCTCCCGGCCGCTGGTGCTAAAATGGCCGCGCCCTGAGTTGATCAGCTTTGCGGAGGATTCCGATGCGCCTTGTACTCATCGTCGTTGCTACACTGCTAGCCATGCTGGCGCTTACCGGCTGCAAGCCGCCCTGCCCCTACTGCGACTGAGTCTCGGCGCTTACTGCTGGTAGCGCAGCTGCTGCTTCAGCTCCTGGAACTGCGCCGGCCGCACCGTGAGCACCTTCTCGCTGACTTTAAGCACCTGGCCGGGCTTGCCGTCACGCGGGCGGCGCAGCTGCGTCAGCGGCAGGTAACTCACTTCCAGCGTGCCCTCCTCACGCCCCTGGCTGTGCCAGGCGGCGATCACCGCCGCCTCCTCGAGCGTGCGCTGCGGCACGTCGTGACCGGCGGAGAGCACGATGACGTGGCTGCCGGGGTAATCGCGCGCGTGCAGCCAGAGGTGGCGCGCCGAGCCGAAGGCGCGCAGCAGCTCGTCGTTGCCGCGGTCGCTCAAGCCGCAGACGATGTGCAGGCGGTCGCTGCTGACAAAGCGCAGGTACTTCACGCCGTGCTTGTCCAGCCGCGCGATCGCCGGCGCCAGCTTTGCCGCGGCCGTGGTGGCCCGCGCCACGGGTGGCTGCTCGGCGCGCTCCAGCTCGGCCTGCGCCTCGGCCACCAGTTGCTGCAGCTTGTCGCTGCCGCGCCGTAGCCGCTGCGCCTGGTGGATCAGCTCCTGCGCGTTGTCGCCGACGCTGCGCCCGGTGGACACCAGCTCGGCCCAATGCGGATAACGCTGCTGCCAGTCCACGAGGTGCGCCCCGGCGCGCCCGCTGGCATCCAGCTCGCCCGCCTGGTTCAGCAGCGCCATTCCCAGCTGTTCCAGCGCCTCGGCCTGCTCGGTGGCACGCAGCTGCTCCATCAGCTGCTCCAGGCGCTGCGCCGCGCGCTCGCGCCGCGGATTGCCCGCCGGCTGGCGCACGCCGCGGCGGGCCCGCGCGCCGCTCCAGTCCGCCAGCGCGCGGCGGTTGGCGTCACCGTGCTCGCGCAACGCGAATAGCTCGGCCGTCAGCTCGCCGCGCTGCAGGCGCAGGATGAACTGATACAGCGACTCGATGTCGTATTCCACCGGCAGCAGCGGCTCCAGCGCGGGCCACAGCCTGGCGTCGCAGCCCGCCACGCGCTGCACGAAGAACTGCTCCAGGGTGCCGCTGTCGTGCGCCAGCTCCTGCCCGCTGTCGGCGGCCAGCTGCACCTCCAGCCCCTCCGCGCCCGACTCGGCGGCCAAGTACTTGTCCAGCGGCGGCGGCGGGGGCAGCGGCTTGCCGGTGATGATGTGGCGCACGCGGTTCTGCTCGCGGCGCACGCGCTTCATGATGCTGACCACCATCCCGCGCTCGGAGAGCAGGTAGGCGTTGCTCGCGCGCCCCACCAGCTCGTGGCGCAGCAGCTTCAGCGTCTCCTTGCCGTACATGTCGCGCCGCGTGAAGGTGAAGACCACGCTTCGGTCGAAGCTCTCCTGGGAGATGCTGTCGAGCTGGTAACCGCTGAGGTGGAAGTTGAGCGCCTTGGCGAAGCTGCTCTCCGGCTCACCCTCCGAAGGTTCGGGCAGGCCATGCCGCTCGCGCAGCGCGGGCGTCAGCAGCGCCAGCACCGGATACTCCTCGAGCACCGACAGCAGCAGCGCCAGCGTACCCTCCTCGCTGCTCAGCTGCAGCAGCAGGCTGCGCTGGTCGTACTGCGTGACGGTGCGCAGCCGCGCGCCGATCAGCGCCGGCCCCTGCTCCTTCAGCCACGCCTTGAGCAGCAGCACGTTCATGCTCCTAGATGATAGCGCCAACTGCACTTTCAGTGCAGCGGCGCTGGGCAGCAGCAGGATTGGCAGCGGCGGCGCGGCTACAATGATGCGGTGCTAAGCGCGCGGCTGGGCTACATCGGCCTGGGCAGCAACCTGGGAGACCGCCAGGGCTACATCGCGCGCGCGCTGACGCTGCTGGCGGCTGTGCCCGGCCTGAGGGTGCTGCGCGTCAGCCGCATCTACGAGAGCCCGGCCTGGGGCTACAGCAGCGCGCACCCGTTCCTCAACGCCGTCGCCGAGATCCGCTGGAGCGGCACGCCGCAGGAGCTGCTCGAGCACTGCCGCGCCATCGAGCGCCAGTGCGGCCGCCAGCGTCCGACAGATGAGATACCGTCGCACCGCGAGGATGCGGGCACGCATGCGGATGCCGCTGCACCCGCGCTGGCGTACGCCGATCGCACGCTGGATCTCGATATCCTATGGCTTCAGGACGTCAAGCTTGAGTCGCCGCGCCTGACGCTTCCCCATCCGCAGGCGCAGCTGCGCGCGTTTGTGCTGGTGCCCTGGTGCGAGTTGGCGCCGGAGCTGAAGCTGCACGGCCAGAGCATCGCAGCGTGGCTGAAGCTGCTGCCGCGCGAGGAAGTGGAGAACATCGCGCTGTTTGCTGGGTAGGAGCATGCCCGGTAGCAGCGGGCCTTTAGCCCGCTGTCTGGCAATACCGGCGGCCTGAAGGGCTGCCTCTACCCAGGTCGGTGGAGATACCCGGGCCGCCCCTACGTCGCATCCTTCGCGCAGCGGAAGCCGAAGGTGTTGAGCGCGACGTTGGGCGCCTCGCTGTAGCGGTTGGCGCAGCGCACGACGTTGCGCCCGTTGCTGTAGCAGCCGCCGCGCAGCACGCGCTTGTCGCCGCTAGCCTCGGGGCTGAAGGGGTACGGCGCGTAGGCGCTGGCGGTCCACTGCCACACCAGCCCGCACATCCCCATCACACCCAGCGGGCTGGCGCCCACCGGCGCGGTCATGATCTCGTACAGCACCTCGCCGCGCGGCAGGATGTCGGCGCTCCAGTCCTCGCCCCAGGGGTAGGTGCGGCCGTCCACGCCGCGCGCCGCCTTCTCCCACTCCGCCTCCGTGGGCAGCCGCTTGCGGGCCCACCTGGCGAACGCCGTGGCGTCGTTCCAGGTCACGCCACGCACCGGCAGGTCCGCCGTGCCCGGCGAGTAGTACTTGTCCCAGTGGCCCTCGGGCTTGTAGCCCGCGCTGAGCACGAACTCCATGAACTGGCGGTTGGTCACCGGATACTTGTCGATGTAGTACGCCGGCAGGAAGACCTCCTGCTGCGGCAGCTCGTCGGCGTCGCCCGCGCTGGAATTGGCGCCGGTTCCCATGAGGAAGTTGCCCTCGGGGATCAGCACCATCTCGCCCAGCCCTTCGGGCGGCGGGCCGATGAGCCCACCGTCTGGCGCGGGAGCAGGGCCGGGGCTTTCACCCGGCGGCGTCGCGCGCCGGTCGCCGTTGCGGAACTGCGTCTCGCCTGCCGGCGCCGCAGTTCCACCGCTGCCCGTGATCGGCTTCAGTGGAACCGTGTACATCTCAGGCTCGTCGGGCAGCGTGCCGGGCTCGACCTCGCGGACGCCCGACTCCTGCTCGACTGGCTTGGTAGCTGGCTGCGCGCTCGGCTGCTCAGGCTCAGGACTGGCCTCTACCGCGGGTGGCAGCTCCTCGGCGGGCTGCTCAGCCGGAGCAGTGCTTTCGGTTTCGTCGACAGCCGGCGGCGCGATGTCGGCTGGTGTGACATGCTCGACGGTTTCCGGCGGCTCGGGCTGCGCCACATCGACGCTTTCGCCACCCGGGATGGATATCGCTGCTTCGCCTGGCACAGCTTCGGGTTTGGTGGCAGGCTCAGCGGCGGGGCTGCCGGGCAGCTCGCCCGCGGGCTCCACGGTTACCTCGCCCTCGCTGCCAGGCTGCTGCGCTGCAGCGCCGGGCCCGTTGAGCAGCGCCGAGATATCGAGCTCCGTCTCCCAGGTCACCCACTCGTAGGAGTAGATCAGCGTGGGGATCGGCGTGGGCGGCGGAGGCGGCGCGGGAGCCGCTTTGTCATTCTTGGATTTCTGCTCGGCGGCCTTGCCCGCCTGTCCCGGCGCTTCATCCGGCGGGGCGTCATCAGCCTGACTCGGCCGGCGCGGACGCTTGGCGTTGGCCTCCGCCGGCTTGCCACTGCCCTCGCCGGCAGGCGGCGTATCGGTGGCAGCAGGCTGCACGGCAGTCGGCGGTGTTTCGGGCAGCGGCGCCAACGGGATCGCCGTCGGCGGGATGTCCGCCGGCAGCAGCTCTACCTTGGCCATCGCCGCGCTCAGGCCGCCGGCGTAGACGACGAGCTTCGGTTCGAGGATCGGGCTGACGATCTTCACCGGCAGGTTGACGCGCAGCCTGGCGTTGCGCTCGATGCTGTCCTCGGGATCGAACAGGCTGACCAGCGTGTCAAACCACACGTTGCACGGGATCAGCCACGATACGCCGCTCACCGAGTAGGACGGGTCGCCGCCGGTGAGCCGCGGATCGGTGGGCCCGCTGACGCTGACCGCCGGGTCGAGCGCGCGGCAGATCTGATCAAGGCCTGCGAGGATGCGCTGCGGGTCGTTACTCGCCGCGGACTGCAGCGCCTCGCCGAGCCCTGCCAGGCGCGTGAGGTTGGGGTAGGCCTTGGAGTACATGAACTCGTAGCGGCCCTTTTGGCTGTCGTAGTACAACAGCCGCGCCTCGCCGTCGGGCTCCAAGCCTGGCGGCAGTCCCAGCACGACAAAGCCGTTGACCACCACCGCGCCCGCCAGCTCGCTCTCCGCGGCCCCGCTGATCACGCTGTCCAGGTCGACCTGCAGCACGGCGCGGCGGCCTTGCTTAAAGTCTCCGCCGGCGCGGATCGTGTATTCGCCACTCACCTGGCGCAAGCCGAAGCTGCGCGTGAAGCTGCGGCTGTCGAGCGCCGGCAGTTCAGCGGGTGCCTGCGCCAGCGCCGCGGCGGGCAGCAGCACAGTGCAGGCCAGCAGAGCGAGTATCAGGACTGCCCTCATAGTATGCCCATTGTAGAACAAGTGCACGGCATGGACGCCGCGCGCCCACGCGCTGTTTACCGCCCGCAGACGGCACTCCGCCATTCGCGGCCTGCTGCCGGCCATCGCTTACTGGCGTACGCGACGCTACAGCCTGTTGTTGACCGTACCGCTAACGATGTTGTTCAGCAGTTGCACCTTACTTAACGTGCCGGGAGCCACGCTGGTGATCTTGCTGTAGCAGAACATGCCGACATAGACGTTGCCCGCCGTCGGCCCGTTGCAGACTCCCGCCACCTGGGCTGTCACCGCGGTCACCCACTGCATCTGCGCCGTGCCGCCATTCTGCAGCGCGCCGGCGCCGGCGTCGCCGAAGTCGCCGTTGTAGCTGACATCGGTAAAGACGTCGAAAAAGCTGGCGGTATAGTCCAGCGGCGGCAGGCTGGCAGCCTGGTTGTGGACGTTGCACAGGGAGAAAGGCTGGTAGCTGGTGTTGAACGTCGCGTAGTTGGTGAACGGCGCAGAAGCCAGCGTCTGCGACGGCGGCCCGAGGATGATGATGCTCTTGCCTTGATCGGCGATCTCGGTGAGCAAGGTTAGATCCGCCGTGTTCAGCCAGTTGTACGGCGCGCCGGCTGCGCCATGCGGGCCGTCCGCTGCCACTACCACAGCGTCAGCGGCGAGGAACTGATCGACCGTCAGGCCAGAGTTATCCAGCTTCTTGACCACATACCTTGCCGCTGCCAAATCATGCACTATCGCATCGCTCTCCGAACTGGTGGGGTCGCCTTGTGTATCGCGCAGCACGTATATGTTCTCACCGACGACATCGTAGTACGAGGATGCATCGGGCCAGACGTACGACATATCCGGGTCGTTGGTCGCCGCGCTGTCTTGCGATTCGCCGCGGATCTGCCACTGCCCGCTCGGGACGGTGTTGTTGCCCGCGACCGGCAGGGCCTGGCTAAGATCGATGATGAATGAATGCTCGCCGTTGCCGGCTGGCAGGCCGGTCTCAGTCGCCAGCAGCGTGGCATTGGGTGGAGTGGCGTTATCCAGCAGATACCAGTTGATCGTGTAAGGCGCGACACCGCTGCCCAGCGTGTACTTGATCAACAGCCCTGCGGGATCCGGGTGGATACGGCCAGCTGGCGGACTGCCGTTATCGGTGAGCACCACGAACTCATTACCTACATGCACGTTCACCGTCGTGCTGCTTTCCAGGCCGTCGCTGTCCAGGATCGTCAACTTGCAGGCATAGTCGCCGGTGGGCGTGAAGATGTGAACCTGGTCGACCGGCACGGTGTCCACGATGTCATCCGTACCGTCCGATTCGAAGTCGTAGCGGTACTCCATGATCGTCGCGCCTTCGGGGTCGTAGCAGTAAAACCAGTTGCTGTTGATCTCCACCGCCGGGCGCAGCAAGGTGTCCAGCGGATCGCTGCCTTGGGCAGGGATCACGGTGAAGTAGCACACCGGGGGCGAATTGGTCAGGTCGAGGAAGCCGGTCAGGGAGTCCTTGCCATTGACGCGCACCAGCACAGGCATCGCGCCGTAGAGGTGCAGATTGGGCGGCGTGAAGACGATCTGCGTATTGGTGTAGCTCTTGTAGCCCTTGAAGAGGTTCGCGTCGTTAAACACCACACGGCGGTTGATATTCATCGACGGGCCGAAGTTGTTGCCGACGATCGTCACTTCCTCCATCATGTTGGCAGTCAGCGGCGTGAGCGAAGTGATGTACGGGTCGCTGTTGGTCAGGGGCATGGCCGAGGGCGCCGTCAGGCTGTTGCTGGTCACTTCGACCGGGCCGGAAGTGGCGCCGACGGGCAGCGTGGCTTCGATCAGGGCGGGCGTCCAGCTGACGACCGGCGCGTCGAGCATTATGGGAACGAAGCCCACGCCGGTCTGCCATTCCACGCCGGCCACCTGCACCTTGTCACCCGCGGGATCGTAGGTGCCGAAGAACTCGCCGTTGATGCCGAACGTCGCGCCCACGGCGACCGTATCCGTGGTCAGGCTGATGATGTTGAAGGGCACGATATCCACCTGCTCCTCGGGCGACAGCCGGCTCTCTTCGCCGGCGCCGTCCACGGCGGTCAGGCGGTAGTACCAGCTTACGCCAACCACGGCGGCGAACAGGTCGTCAACCGTGACGGTGGTGCTGGCGGCGTCGGGCTGCGGGATCAGCGGGTCGCCGCCGAGGCTCAGCCAGAACTGGTCGTCGCCGCGCGCCATGTCCGGGATCGGCGAGCTGGACTTGTAGATGTGGTAACCGACGATGTCGGTGCTGAGCTTGGCCCAGGTCAGCCGCACGCCGCTGGGCGCACCGCTGGCGTCGCGCAGCATCAGCGCGCCGGGCGAGCCGTCCGCGGGGTAGACACCGGGGCCCTGCGGGCCGGATACTGAAGTGCTGCCACCGCAGCCACTCAACGCAATCACTATCAGCAGGCCGATTAGCAGGCGCGTTTTCATCGCAAGCAGCTCCCGTAATTTGCGCGTGCGGCACCTTCCGCCACTTCCCGCGCGTACGCGACATTATACCCTTGCGGCGGTTTGGCAAGGAGCGGCCAGCCAAGCCGGGCCGGTGTGCGGGTGCAGTAGCTGGTTTATTCACTGAAGTTAAGCTGCGTCGTTACCAGGCGGGCGTAAAAGCGTCTCTTATTAATAGTACCGGCGATTCAGGGGGCAAGCGATACCAGTAAGGAAGGATACCGATGAATGACACGGAACCCGTCGGCGGACAGCCTGCAGCGCAGCCGGGCGCGCCAGCGCCGCAACTGCCACCGGAGCCGCAACGACGCGGCGCTGGCTGTGGCACATGGTCGTGCATCGTGGTCTTTGTCCTGCTCGCCCTGCTGTTCATGACCGGAATCCTGCCTGGAATCATCGTCATTAAGGATGGAAGAGATAGTTTCAATGCGGAGGTCAAGCAGAACCTGCACAGCATCCAGCTGGCGCTGGAGCGCTACGCAGTGGACAACGGCGGCAACTACCCGTACTTCCTTTACGGCGGTTCGACGCTGATCAACACGGGCGTCATGGCGTACTACAATCCCTCGGGCAAGGCCAACCAGGTGCCCTGGGACCAGCCGGTGCACATTCCCTTCGACACGCTGTGGCTGCAGACGCATCCGTACGGCTACCACAATGCTGACTGGGACACGATCCTCAACCGGCCGCAAGACCTGCAGAACTCGTTCGGCGACGCGCTGGCCTACGAGGGCTACATGCCCAAGTATCCGCAGAATCCATTTCAACGGCCCCGCAAGGCCGAGCACTACGGGCTGCAGGCGCTGAACACCTCGGCGCCGTGGTTCGCCGGTTACGGCGGCGCGGAGGGCAACCTGATGTGGGACTTGAGCCTCGGCATGAGCGAACTGCCGCAGCTGCAGGCTTACGCCGATGAAGAGGACGGCACGCTGGCCTTCCCGGGCAACTTTTACTACCACGCTCGCTTCGCCGATGACGTGACCAGCTCCGGCCACTGCCGCCGGCAAGCGCTGCGCAATCCGGGCTCGTGGATGCCCGCGCCGCCGCAGGGCCCGCCGCTTAACGACCAGCACGAGGTGCAAAGCAGCCGCGTCCGCGGCTACGACCTGGTGGCCGTTGGCTCACCGCGCACCAAGGGCATGGATATCGACGACTCCGTCGCCGGCGCAGGACTGGAAAACTACTGGCGCACGGGCTACTTCACGCTGGGCGGCGAGCGCAACCCGTGGGTGCGCAAAGGCGATTATCCCGGCGCGAAGGACTACGCCGAGCGGCCATCCTCTGACGGCGTCCCCGACTATTTCATCATCCACCTGCATGACGACGCCAACGCGTATCCTGCCGTGCTGCGTAACGGCTCGCAGTAGCCGCCAGCTCCAGCACCGGATAGGCGGCGGATCTGGATGTTATGCTTTACAGGAAGTCTCGATGAGGCGGGGGTGTGACGATGGAGCAGCAATGGCCATGCCCGTACTGCGGTAAGCCGCTCAGCCCGGGC
>Ga0315287_10003396_pt1 | contig 15357 bp, 12 predicted proteins | sample YL17G11_0_MG_FD_205037 | JGI IMG/M metagenome (GOLD analysis project Ga0315287, IMG submission 205037) | Sediment microbial communities from Yellowstone Lake, YNP, Wyoming, USA - YL17G11_0 | ecosystem: Environmental > Aquatic > Freshwater > Lake > Sediment | place: USA: Wyoming | collected... | reverse complement strand
AGCCACGGAACCAGCGCGCGGTCGGGACGCCTTGCGTCCGCCTCGGCCCAGCCGAGTCCCAGCAGGGCGCGACTGGTGAACGGACCGTTCAGCCGCACGCGGCTGAGCGCGGCAGCGGCTGGCTCGGCCTCGCGGCCCTGGAGCATCGCGTAACCGAGCGCGAGATTGGCCCGGTCGCGCAGCGAGCGTTGCTCGTCGGAGCTCGCCGGCATGGTTCCCACGGCTTCGAGCCAGTGCTGGCCCTGGGCGACATCTCCGGAGCGCACCAGGGCGACGCCGAGGTTGAACTGCGCGTACGGCGCCCAGTCGTCGTCCGCGCCCGCTGCGCGCAGGGTCGTTGCCGCCTCCGCGTAGCGTCCCTGGGCCATCAGCACGTTGGCGGACAACAGTCGCCTCTCGGACTCGAGCGGCCCGGGCAATGGCGCGCGGATCTGCTGCAGGCTGTGCCAGGCCTCGTCGTAGTAGCCGCGCTGGTAACCGATGCGCGCCAGGTAGAAGCGCGCCCGGTCGCTCACGGACTGCGGTACGGATCCGGCCAGCAACCGGTTGAAGATACGGGTGGCCTCGGCGTGCAGGCCGAGCGACAGGTACAGGCCGCCGGACAACAGTTCCGCGTCCGTGTCGTGATGCGGCATCCGGCCCGAGTCGCGCGCCGCCTCGAGGCGCACCAGCGCGCCGAAGTAGTCGTCCTGGAAGAAATGGAACAGGACGTCGCCGTAGTCGAGGTCGCGGATCCTGCCGGGTGGAGGCGGGTCGGTCTCCGTCGCGGCGGCTCCAGCCCCGGCCGGGACGCCCGCGCATGCCAGCAGCAATGCGAGCGGCATCCAGCCGCGTGCGCGCCGGGTCTTCATCCGTTCGCTGCTTCGCTGCGTGCCCATCGTCCGGCCGCGTACCCGCCTAGTCCCACTGGCGCACGACGAACTCCGGCTGCAGCGAGGCCTCGCGGTCGCTGATGCGGAGCTCGACGTACTTGGCGCCGACCGCCTTCTCGAACGACAGCGTCGCGCCGCGGCGGTAGTCGAGTTCGTGCGGACCCTTGCCGGTGAAGAACGCCACCAGCTCGTGCTTGCCGGCCTTGAGGTTGCCGAGATACAGCTTCTGCACGCCGCCGCGGTGCAGGGCCTGCACCTCGCGCTCGGTGTACAGGTAGTTCGCGACCTCCTTGTCGTCGAGCTTGATCGTCACCGAATCCAGTGCGAAGAACGTGCCGACGTTGACGGACAGGAACACGGCGACCTGCGTGCTTGCCGGATAGAGAATTTCCTCCTCGAGCTTGAACAGGTCGCGATTCAGGTCGATGAGCTGCTTTTTGAGATCCTGCACGTCCTGGTCCACGACGCGCGTCTGCTGCGCCGGGTCCTCGGCACCGGCGCGCCCGGCGACCAGGGTTCCTCCGGCCACGAGGAGCATGCTCGCCCACGCCAGCCATCGCAGGCGGCGGGCGGAATCGGGGGGCTGCCGCATCATTGTCCGATCTCCTGGAGTGCTTGCGTGAGTTCAGCCTGCGGGGCCGGGGCGGCCGCCCACGTGCCGCGCACGACGCCGTCGCGGTCCACGAGCAGCGTCAGCGGCAACGTCTCGACGTCATAGAGACGCCCGACCGCCTGGTGAGCGTCGACCAGCGTGGGAAACTTGAGGCCGAGGGACTGGGCGAACGACGAGGCCCGTCCGGCGTCGCCGTCGAGGCTGACACCGAGGACGACGGGGCGGTCTGCACTAGTCCCGGCCGCGATGGAGTTGAGCTCAGCGAGCGCCGCGCGGCACGATCCGCACCAGCTGGCCCAGAAGGACAGCACGACGACGTCGCCCCGGTACTCCGACAGGCGCAGGTTGCGGCCGTCGGTCGACTTGAGCACGAAGTCCGGCGCCGGCGTATTGTCGGACAGAACTGCAGTCGACGATCTTGCCGCAAGCGGGAACGCCAGCGCCCCAAGGAGCGCCGCCGCCACGAGGGCGAGCGTTTGCATCAGCGCCATTACGCGGGCGCGCGCGAAGTAATCTCTGCCTCGCATCCTGGCAACCCCGCTGTCATGGGTGAGACCCGAAGACCGGAAGCTTTGCGTCCCCGTCTTTCGACGGGTTTGCCTTTTTCAGTCGAGTGAATCCTTGTCTGGCGGGCGTGGTCCTGTCAATTCGCAGGACGTCCGGCAACTCCCAGCCGGCACTGCGTCACAGAAACGCGCCGTCGCGGCGCGTCGCTAGCCGCGTGGCTCGAGCCCGGGCGAGTAGTAGATCTGGCCCTGGTCGTCGACGATGACCGCCTCGACGTCCCCCACCCGCCGCACGTATTCCATGCCGCGCTCGACGCCGAGTATGAACACCGGCTTGGTGAGGCCGTCCGTGCGGGTCGCCGTCGGTCCGATGACCGTGACACTGCGCACGGCCGAGGGAGACTTGCCGGTGCCCGGCACCAGGATGTGGTGGTGGCGGACACCTTCGTGTTCGAAATAGCGCTCGTAGTCGCCCGAAGTAGAGATCGCCTCGTCCACGAGCGGGATGCGCGTGACCACGACGCCGTCCCGACGCGGGTCGCGGATTCCGACGATCCACGGCTTGCCGAGCCGGTCACCGAGCAGGCGCGTGTCACCGCCGGCATTGACCATCGCGTGCTCGATGCCGAGTGAGCGCAGAATCTCGACGCCGCGATCGACCGCCCAGCCCTTGGCGAAGCCGCCGAGGTCGATGCGCATGCCCGGCCGCAGGAAGCGGATCGTGCGCGCCTCGCGGTCCACCTGCAGCTGTCGGTAATCGACCGACGGCAGCGCGGCCGCGATCTCGGCATCGGTCGGGTGCAGGTCCGCGCGGTAATCGTACAGGTAGCCGACGCTGGCGTAGGTGATGTCGAAGATGCCGTCGCTCAGGCGCGAGTATTCGAGCGACTGTTCGACGACGTCGATGATGTCGGAGTCGACCTGCACCGGGCGCTCATAGCCGTGAGCATTGACCTGCGAGAGCTGGCTCCCGGGCTTGTACGTGCTCATGAGCTCATCCGTGCGATGCATGTCTGCCATCACCAGGTCGATGCCGCGCTCCGCCAGTTGCGGGTCGGTCGCCCAGAGCTCCACGGCGACGCGGGTGCCCATGATGGCTTCCTCACGCTCGTACCACCCGTCACGGTCCGCTGGCGCCATCATCGGCATCTGGGGTGAGGACGGAAAGGTCCTGATCATCGCAACGCTACCTCGCCTGCGGCGGTGGCCCGCCCGCCAAGCGTAACGGCGCGGGACGTCGATCTCAACGAGTGCCCAGGCGCGCCAGGGTGCGCGCGCCTCGTCGAGCAGGCGCTGCAGGAACGCACGCACCGCGGGAAGCGCCTCGTCCGGACGCTAGCCGATCTTTCCGCTCACGATCGGATTGAACGCGATCAGGCTGTCCTGCAGCGCCGTGGAACCGAGGCCGTTGCCCGGGAATTTCTGCGAGAACTGTCCCTGCTCGCCGTGCAGCGCCAGGTAGTTGAGCACGACCGTCTCAACGAGCAGGTTGACGTTGTTGGCCGCCGGACTCGAAGCCGTCTCCACGGAGGCATCGGACCGGAAGTAGCCGATCTGCTGGTGCCGGGCAGCGCCGCCCGCGCCGGTGCTGAGCAGCTGCGGTCGACCGCGCGGGTTGTAGACGAGAAAGAACGACGCTGCCGTGGACTGGTTGTCGCTGGTCCACATGAACTTGCCACGACCGTCGACGCTGTTGTCCACCTGGCCGCTCGCCGAGATCGAGCCGTCGGAGAAGACGTAGAGCATCAGCGGCATGCCACGGCGTGCGGCGTACTCCAGGCACGCCCCGATGCAGCGCCCCGCCCTGAGGTCCCGAAGCTCGCCGGTCGCGCGGGTCCCGTCGTGGTAGTCGTAGCCACCGAGCGTGATGGTGCCGGCGCCGGCGTAACCGGACAGCACCATCTTCATCACCGCGGCAGTCTTGCGGAACTCGGCGTCACCGTCGTACTCGGCGCGATTGAAGATGCCGCCGGCACCGACGATGTCCGGATCCAGGTCCGGGTTGAGGCTGGTCGGGTCGCCGAACCGGTCCACCACGTCTGCCGCCTTGACGTAGCCGCAGGACACCAGCTCGCGCACGACCTCGTTGCGTGTCACCGTGATCTTCTTCGGGTCCGCCCATGGCTGCTTCGGGTCGACCGCCTGCAGCTTGCGGCTGCTGATGCGCTGGATCGACTCCATCACGGCCACGGTGTCGTCCACGCTGAGCAGGCTGGCGAGCTGGCCCGTATCCACGAGCCCGGTGACATCGCTCGCCTGCTCCACCTTGGTCGGGCGCACGGACAGGTCGATCAATCCGGCCGGTGCCAATGAATTGCCGCCGGAGTCGGACGCACGCGAGCCGACCAGCGTCGCGAGCGACCCGTCCGCGCCCGCCTTGTAGATGCCGTACATCGGGTTGTGCGGGTTGTTGCCGGTGTCGTTCTCGGATCGCGCGGCGATGACCGCGCCGTTGATCGAGGCGGCCGTCGCCGGCGAGACGCGGTCCATGATGCCGCGCAGGAAGGCGCTGTCGGAGTGGAACGCAAGGCCCAGCCTTGCATCAGTGAAGCTGGTGCCGGTCGCGGAATTCGTCATGCCGGGCAGCATGTCCCCGGGCAGGCCGAGCTTGCCGTAGCCGGCGGTGCTCAGGAAATCGAGCTGCCCGCCTGGCCCCCCGATCAGCACGTTCGAACCGACCATGTTCGCCCCGCCCGCCAGGTCGATGCAGATGAACGGGATCTTTCCGGCGCCCAGCACCTGGATGCCGCAGGCGCTCCTGAGCGCCTCGAGGTCGGGAGAAAGCGCCGCCATCGCCGCACGCGGGTCCGCGAACAGGCTGAATATCGTCGGCGCGATGACCGTGCCGAGCCCCGCCGTCAGGCCCTGGGCGATGAAGTCGCGGCGCGAGACCGGCCGTTTATGGCCAAGGGCATGCCGGATCGGTTCGTCCAGGCTGAGGCGCCTGGGGGGTGCCTTGCGAATGATCATGATTGATTACCTGGTGCGTGCCTTGCGGCTTCAGTTGATCAGCGTCGCCGCGCTGCCGAGCAGCGCCGCGCAGGTCGCCTTGACGATGGTCGGCGTGCGCCCGGCCGGGCAGCTGCCGCCGCAGGCGGCGAGCTTCGTCATCAGCGAATCGAGTTCGCCTCGCACCGCGACCGGGTCCGGATCCGTGGCGAGATTCGCCCGCATCATGTGACCGAGCAGCGCATCGAGCACGATCGAGCGGCCCGCCGCTCCAAACGCCGTTGCGGGGCTCGCGTTGAAATCGAAGCCCGGGAAATACTGCGCCCGTGCGGCCGTGTCCTCCACCAGCGCATCGCAGTACTGGATCGAGAGCTGCGCGATCGCCACCGGATGACCGGAGACGAAGGTGTCGATGCTCTCGACCGTCGGCAGCGCCTGCTTCACCGTCGCAAACGTGGCCTTCACGGCCGGAGTCTGCGCGCTGACTCCGGTCAGGTTCGACATGGTCGCGTTCAACTCGTCGAACACCCGCAGCCCGATGTCGGCGGGACGGCGCACGTCTGGCGGTGGCGCCGGAGCGAGCGGCACCGGGTCGAGCCGGACGTTGGTGTGGGAGCCGAGCACGTCGAAGGTCAGGAAGAACTGGTCGGAGTCCGGTCCCTTCTGCAGGGCGATGACCGTGCCGATCGACGACAGCCGCTGGCCGAGCGGCCCGTACTCCGAGTCCGTGATGTTCAAATCCAGCGTCCGGTACGCCTGCCCGACGTCGGGTTCGGTGCCGTTCTCGCCGATGCGCATGCCCGCGATGGGGATGGAGCCGGGCCGGGCCGCGGGATCGAGGCTGATGAACGTCGGCTTGTCGAACAGGTAGCTGTAGCTGTCGAACTGGCTCACCTCGAACATGATGTAGGCCTGCGGCACATCCACCAGGTGGCTCACCGAGAACAACAGGTAGTACTTCTCGCCGACGCCGGCCTGGAAGTTGGTCGCGATCTGCTGCGGCGTCAGCGCGCGGTTGTACACCGCGACCAGGCGGAAGACGCCCTGGAACTGTCGGTCGCCCGAGACCTCGTTGCCGAGCACGAGCGCGAAGGTGTCATCCCAGTCGGCGATGTTCCCACCCGCTGCCGGATCGGCGTCGCCGGTGTACTCGCCGTTCACGTAGATCCGACGCCCGTTCACCGGGTCGTAGGTCGCGACGACGTGCTGCAGGGTCGCCTGCAGGTCCTCGTCGGCGGCAGCGGTCGTGAGCTTCGGGTCTCCGCCCTGGTCGGTCCTGCTCGAGCGGTTGTAGAAGTCATAGCTGTAGAGCGTCTGCCCGAGCATGAAGTTGCGCGTCGTCGTGCCGCCCGAGTACGAAACGATGCGCGCCTCCTCCTGCGCGACGTTGCCCGGCGCGACCCACGCCTCGATCGTGTACTCGCCCGTGGCCGCGACGAGGTCATGGAGCTTGCGGCTGGCCGTGGTCGAGCCCTGGGCCTTGCCGCTGCGCACGTTGATGCCCCAGCCTCCGACCCAGGTCACATCGCCGGACAGCGTGAGGTTCAACGCCGGCTCGACGCCGCTGGTGTCGTAGGCGACGCTGCCCCGGCCGGTCTTGAATTCCCACAGGCCGATCATGTTCCCGGTGTAGCGGTTGCCGCCGCTCGCGACCGTGCCCTCGTACAGCCCGAGGGCCTTCGAGAGCACCAGGGACGCATCCACCTGAGTGGTCGGGACCTGGTTGGCGAAGGCGCGGATCGCGGATTCCATTTCGGTGGCGTTGGCGGCGCAGTCGTCCCAGCAGTTGTGGAACTCGTTGCGCAGACGCAGCACCAGTCGCGACTGGTCGGGCCGGTCGAGGTCGATCTTGACCTTGGCCGCGGCATAGGCCTCGTCCAGGTCGCCCGAGGCGAAGAACGGCGACTGCGGACTCGCCGACGTCGGGGTGTGACAGCGTGAGCAGTACTCCTGCACCACTGGATACACGGTGGTCGCGAACAGCGCGGGCGACACCGGGAACGCCTTGCTCGCGCCCGGGTCCTTGATCACCGGCGGCTTGAGCACCACGCCCTGCGTGCCGCCTCCGGCCACGGCGCCGGACCAGTTGGCGATCCAGGTCGTCAGGATGTCGGCGCAGGCCGAGGCGCTGGCGAGCCAGCAGTTGTGGCCGCCGGCGACCTTCTGCACCATGCGCGAATCGCGCGGCGAGGAGAGCGTGACGATGCCGTTGGCGGCGGCGTAGGCGAGGTTGATGTCGTCCTGGCGCACGAACTGCGGCGCCTGCCCGCCACTAACGTGGCACTTGCCGCAGCGATTGGTCGCCTTGAGGTTGTCCCAGACGTTGATCTTGAAGGCCTGCACGTCGGCCGTGGCCGGTGGCGGACCACTGTAGGCGGCCGGCGTGCCGCCCGAGGTGACGGGGTTCTCGACCGTTTTGGCACCGCCGCCGCAGCCGCCGAGCAGCAGCGTGGCGACGCCGACGGCGGCCGCACGAATCGTCCAGGCTCGCAGTGTCGTGGTGTTCATGGCGCCCACTAGTCACCCATGCAGTAGGTTGCGGCCTCGGCGAACACTCGCTTGAGCTGGTAGCCGCTGGACTTGAATGAACCGACCATCGCCTGGATCTTCGCCCGGTCCTGCGCATCGCTCGGATCGCGGAAGCAGACGTTGCGGAACACTTTCTTCACCTGGCACCCCGCGAATGCGTCGGTGTGCGCGAGTTCGAGGCCGAGCGACTTCGCGCCCTGGCCGCTGCCGGGCAGCGACGGGTCCCAGCCGAGCAGCGAGTTGCGGCCCTTGCGCCAGTAGTTGTCCCACTGGTCGTCCGGCGTCGAGTAGCCCGGCGGGAACGTGTCCTTGTTGTGGAAATACTTCGGGCGCACGACGCCCGCCGTGTAGACCAGCCGTCCGGCGGACTCGTCCCAGTCGTGGTAGGCAAAGGCCTGGACCATCGGGTCCATTCCGCTGTGGCAGCCGACGCAGTTATTGAGATACAGCCGACTGTCGCCGCCGGGGCTGCGGCTCACGTCCTGGCGCACGCGGTCGGGCGGCCGGGTGGTATCCGACACCTGCTCCATGTCCGTGCACAGGTGATTGATCAGCGTGAAGCGGAACATCGCACGGTTGGTCCCAGCGATGAAGAACGCCTGCGCGGCGGCGCGTGAGGTCATCACTCCCGCGGTCGCGCCCGGCGGCAGGCTGGTGACGGACGACTGGGTCGTCTGCACCAGCGCGTCCTTCAGGCTCACGCCCTGCGACTCGAGGGCCGCGTAGTGATCGTTGTTCGACGGTGAGTACGCGGGCACGCCGGAGGCGCCGCGACCGATGTAGAGAATGTCGTCGTACAGGACCCGGTCGAACGGCACGTCGTCCCGCACCATCCCGATCACGGTCGCGACGTAGTCGTTCAGCGGCGCGAACACCGTCTGATCGCGATTCGTCCACGGCATCGCGAAGTTCTTCAACGTCACGTCGTAGAACGCGCGATCCTGCATCGCCGTGTAGGCGGCCTGGATGGAGCGGCCTGCAGCGATGTCGCCGGCCATCGAGGTGAGCACCTCCTCGGTCGGCGGCACGCCCGCGATACGGTCGTGCAGTCGCTTGGCCTGCGTGCGCGAATCAGCCAGCGCAGTCGCAGGCTGCATTGCCACGAGCACCGCGCACGCAGTCAGCGCAGTGACGCGCAGCCTGGCGAGACCATGCCGTGCGAGCGTCCTGAGGCGCATGCAGATCCTCCCCCGACCGGAACATCCGGTCGCCGGCGGTAAATGTGGGTGCTCGCGCCGCTTTCGCCAAGCGACGTGGTCGGCATTGAGAGGTGCCTCACACAACCGGAGCCCGTTGGTGGTGCGGCGGGCCGCTTGTGAGAAAAAGTGCCCGGCGTGGCTCTCATGCCGCGCCCGGTCCACCTGCAGAGGAACTTCGAATGCTCGCTCGGTTTCGGGATCTCGCCCAGATCCAGTGGCGTCGCGGTCGATTCTCGACCGCGCTCGTGGCGCTCGTCGTGGCCGGCTGCGGCGGCGGTAGTGGTGTCGGCCCGGGCAGCGGCCAGGGCCCGGATCCGATCGTGCTCGACTTCCCCGTAGCCTACGTGAAGATGCCGGTGCCGACCGGCAACGCGGCCAGCGTCGATGTGCGCGAGCTCCTCGACTTCGAGCCCGGCGCGGATCTTTACGTGCGCGACCGTGCATCCCCCTCGGCGAGCGAGCGCAACGTGACCGGCACGATCACCCAGGGCAAGGGCGACGTGCGCGACGTCGAGCCGTCCTACGACGGGACGAAGCTCGTGTTCGCCCTGCATCGGCCGCTCATCGCCGGAGCGGGTCCGGACCAGCAGCCAACCTGGGAGATCTGGGAGTACGTGATCGCGGGCGGCGACCTGCACCGCGTCATCGCATCCGACACCGTCGCCCTCCAGGGCAGCGACGTCGCGCCGCACTACCTTCCCGATGGCCGCATCGTGTTCAGCTCGACGCGGCAGCGGCAATCGAAAGCCATCCTGCTCGACGAGGGGAAGCCGCAATTCGATGCACAGGATGAGGACCGCAGGGAACCCGCGTTCGTGCTGCACGTCATGACCACCGCCGGCGCCGACATCCACCAGGTCTCGTTCAACCAGAGCCACGACCTCGACCCCGCGGTGCTCGACGACGGCCGGATCGTCTTCAGCCGCTGGGACGGCGCTCCGGGTCACAACGAGGTGAGCATCTACGCGATGCGGCCCGATGGCACGGGGCTCGAGCTGCTCTACGGCGCCAACAGCCACCAGACCGGCACGAACGGATCGGAGATTCACTTCCTAGACCCACGCCCGATGGGCGCCGGTCACCTGCTGGTGCGCGCCCAGCCGCTGGTCGCGCCGGAGCGCGGCGGCGAACTGCTCGACATCGAGGTCTCGAACTACGTCGAGAACACCCAGCCGACGGCGCCGAACATCGGCGTCCTGTCGGGCCCGGCGCAGAAGCCGGCGACGATCAACGACGTTCGCACCATCGCGGGGCCTTCTCCCGGGGGCCGGTACCAGTCGGCGTTCCCGCTGCGCGACGGCACCGGCCGCCTGCTGGTGAGCTGGACGCAGTGCCGGCTGCAGGAAGGCGCGCAAATCGTTCCCTGCACGGCCGATCGCCTCGCGGCTCCGGGGGCGACGCCCGCTCCGCCGCTCTACGGAATCTGGATGTACGACCCCTCCACCAGGACCCAGTTGCCGGTGGCGAGTCCGGTCGAGGGCGTCATGTACACCGACATCGTCGCGCTTCAGCCCGTCGCGCTTCCGCCGGTGCTGCCCGACCGCGTGGCTGGAGTCGACTTCGATTCCGATCTCGAGACCGAGAGCGTCGGGATCCTCGACATCCGCAGCGTATACGACGTGGACGGCGTGGATACCGCGCCCGGAGGCATCGCCGCCGTGGCCGACCCGCGCCGCACGCTGGCCGGACAACGCCCGGCAAGGTTCCTGCGCATCGAGAAGGCCGTCAGCCTGCCGGACCGCGAGGTGCTCGACTTCCGCGCGAGCGCCTTCGGTGTCACGTCGGCTTTCGGCATGCGTGAAGTGCTGGGTTACGCACCGATCGAGCCGGACGGCTCGGTGCGGATCAAGGTGCCGGCCAACGTCGCGCTCGCGCTCTCGGTACTCGACGCGAACGGCCGGCGCATCGGGCCGGGGCACGACCACTGGCTGCAGGTGCGCCCGGGGGAGGAACTGCGGCACGACAACTGGCTGCAGGTGCGCCCCGGGGAGGAACTCCGTTGCAACGGCTGCCACGACCCGGGCAGCGGCCTCTCGCACGGTCGAACCGGCCTCTTCGACTCGGTCAATGCCGGCGCAACGACCACCGGCCTGCCCTTCCCGAACACGAACCCGGCGTTCTTCGCCGACATCGGCGAGACGATGGCGCAGGTGCGCGCGCGCATCAGCTGCCAGACCGATTGCGCCGCGCTCAAGCCGAGCACCAGCGTCGAATTCGAGGACGTCTGGACCGATCCGGTCGCGGCCGGTCGGCCGCCCGACGCGCCGTTCGCCTACCGCTACGCCGACCTGGCCACGCCGGCGCCGACGTCAGCAGATTGCGTGACGACGTGGCAGGCCGGATGCCGGATCACGATCCACTACGAGCGGCACATCCACCCACTGTGGAGTCGGCCGCGCGTGACGCTCGCGGCAGACGGTGTGACCGTGCTCTCCGACAACACGTGCACGCGGTGCCATTCCAGCCGCTCCGAGGCCGGCGTGGTGCAGGTGCCTCCCGGTCAGCTCGAGCTGACCGACGGCGCGTCCGCCGACCAGCCGGACCAGTTCCACGCGTACCGCGAGCTGCTCGCCACCGACAACGAGCAGGAACTCGCCGGCGGTGTGTTGCAGGACCGCCTGGTGCAGGTCGGGGTCGATCCCATCACCGGCCAGCCGCAATTCGCGCCGGTACCCGTGGCCCCGCCTCTTCAGGCGGGCAGCGCGAACGCTTCTGTGACCTTCTTCTCAAGATTCGCGCCGGGTGGCACCCATGCGGGCCGCCTGAGTCCTTCAGAGTTGAGGCTCGTCTCAGAATGGGTCGACGGAGGTGCGCAGTATTTCAATGACCCGTTTGCCGCACCGGTTAATTGAGGCGATGCACACCTTCCTGATCACAGGCCTGCTCCTGCTCGTATCGCTGGTTCCGTCTGGAGCCCGCGCCGCGACCGCCGCGACCGTCGTCGTGCAGGATGCCTACATCGACCTGCACAGCGGCCCCGGGCGTGGCTTTCCGGTGACGCAGGTGGTGGAACGCGGCGCGAGCGTGTTGCTGCTGCGCCGGCGCACCGACTGGATCAAGGTGCGCACCGATCGTGATCGGGAGGGCTGGGTCAATCGCAGTCAGCTCGAGCGAACGCTCACCCCCGACGGGGCGGAAGTCCGGCTCGCGGGGCCGGGGCCTGACTCCCGCGTCCAGCATCGCTGGGAGGCCGGGGTCGGCGCCGGCGACTTCGATGGTGCGGACACGGTCACCGTCGCTGCGTCCTACGCGCTCACCGAGTCCCTGTTCGTGCGCGCGGACTTCTCGCAGCTGCTGGGCCAGTATTCGACAGGCTGGCTCGGCACCGTGGGCATCGGCCACATCTTCATGCCGCAGTGGCGGGTGTCGCCCTTCGTTTCGATCGGCGGCGGCGCCGTCTACGTGGAACCCAACGCGACGCTGGTCCAGACCAGCAACCGCACCAACACGGCAGCCTACGCGGGCGCCGGTCTTCGCGGATTTCTCAGCGATCGCTTCCTGCTGCAGGCCGAGTACCGCCAGTTCGTGATCTTCATGGACACCAACGACAACGAGGTCATCAACGAATGGACCGTCGGCTTCACGCATTTCTTCTAATCGCCGCGGTCGTCGTCGGCGCCCCCGCAGCACCGCTCGCAGCGCGCGCGCAGGATGCGGTCGGCGCGCCGGCGGAGATGCCCCAGGTCGTCGAACCGCGGGTCGCGCGACGCGTGGTCAAGACACCCGCGATCGACACCGAGAACTTCGAGGCGGGCCTGTTCATCGGCACGGTCAGCATCGAGGACTTCGGCTCGAGCCTGCTCTACGGCGGCCGCATCGCCTACCACTTCACCGAGGACGTGTTCGCGGAGGCGACGATCGGGTCGGCCAAGGCCGGCACCACCAGTTACGAGGACCTGAGCGGCTCGGCAAAGCTGCTCACGGACAGCGAGCGGCAGTACACCTACTACGATCTCGCGGTGGGCTGGAACGCTCTGCCCGGCGAGGTGTTCTTCGGCGGCCGGCGTGCGATGCCGAGCGCCCTCTACCTGACGCTCGGAGTCGGCAGCACGCGATTCGGCGGCGACGACCACTTCACGGTGACACCGGGCGCCGGTTTCCGGCTGCTGGTGACGGACTGGCTGGCCGTCCACCTGGACGCCCGTGACCAGATGTTCAACAGCGACCTGCTCGGCAAGAACAAGCTCACCCAGAACCTGCAGCTCACCTTCGGCCTCACGGCATTCTTCTGATCGTGGAACACGTCATGCGCTCCATCCGACCCCTCGCCGTCATCGCTCTGGTCGCCGCCCTGGCGACCAGAGCAGGGGCCGCCACCCCGGACTTCACTCTGCCGGCCCGCGATGGAGGCAATCTCAGCCTGAGCGGACTCAAGGGCCAGGTGGTCATGATCAATTTCTGGGCGACCTGGTGCGGCCCGTGCCGCCAGGAGATGCCGCTGCTGCAGCAGATCCAGGCCAGGTACGAGCCGCTGGGCTTCACGCTGGTGGGAATCAACGTCGAGCCCGACAGTGCAGCTGCGCAGGCCTGGCTCACGCAGGTCCCGGTGAGCTTCCCGATCCTCTTCGACCGGCAGAACAAGGTGGCCGAGTCCTTCGGGGTCGAGGGCATGCCGAGTTCCGTCTTCATCGACCGGTCCGGCAAGGTGCGGTACGTGCACCAGGGCTACCGGCCGGGCGACGAGGCGAAATACGCCGACATGGTCCGCAGCCTGGTGAAGGAGTGAACCGCATGAACTGCGCCCGATCCATTCTCGTGCTGTCGCTCGCCGGGCTCGCCGGCTGCAGCGGCGTCGAGCCCTGGGTCAAGCCGTACGAACGACAGAACTTCGCGGACCTGATCATGAGTGCCGACCGCGACCCTGTTTCGCAGGCCTACATCGACCACGTGTACGAGGCCCGCGAGGGCGCGCGGGGCGCGCTCGGCGGACACGGTGGCGGCTGCGGCTGCAACTGAGCGACACGCCATGCGTACTCGAAACGACGTCACCTCGCTGCTCACGCTGCCGCTGGCACTGGCATCGCTCGCGCCCGCGGACGCCGCCGTGCTGCCGGAGGATCGTGCCGACGCGCTCTACCACCGCTACGAGGGTGGTGGCGTGACGGTGGACGGGCCGTCGCTGCTGGTGCGCAAGAAATTCGGTGAGAACTTCTCGGTGGTGGCCAACTACTACTTGGACATGGTCTCGAGCGCGTCCATCGACGTGGTGACCCAGGCGAGCCCGTACAAGGAAACGCGCCGCCAGGCCAGCCTCGCCGTGGACATGCTGCACGGCAAGACCCAGTACACGCTCGCCTATACCAACAGCTCGGAGAACGACTACACGGCGAACACCGCGTCGTTCGACCTGAGCCAGGACATGTTCGGGGACCTGACGACCGTGTCGTTCGGTTTCACCCGCGCCTGGGATGAAGTGAGCAGGAATGGCGACCCGGGTTTCAAGGAGCCCGTGGACCGCTGGAGCTACCGCGCGAGCATCGCCCAGATAGTCACGCGCGAGCTCATGATGAACCTCACGTTCGAGACCGTCACGGACGAAGGCTATCTCAACAACCCGTACCGCTCCGCGCGGTACCTCGATCCCGACGTCGCCGCCGGCTACGCATGGGAGCCTGAGGTCTATCCGCACACGCGCACCAGCAACGCGGTGGCCATCAACGCGGACTACTTCCTCTGGTATCGCGCCGCGGTGCACGGCACGTATCGCTACTACACGGACTCCTGGGGCGTCGATGCGAATACCCTGCGCCTCGGCTACACGCACCCGATCGGCGATCGGTGGATCCTGGAGGCCAACTACCGCTGGTACGACCAGACCGCGGCCGACTTCTACTCGGACCTGTTCCCGTTCGAGAACTCGCAGAATTTCCTGGGACGCGACAAGGAACTGAGCACGTTCCAGAGCCAGATGGTCACGGTCGGCGCGACCTGGCGCCTGCCTGCGCTGAATTGGGGCGGGATCGAGCGCTCGACCGTGAACGTGTTCTACGACCACGCGCTCTACGACTACTCGGACTTCCGTGACGCCCTCAAGGGTGACTCTGTGGGCACGGAACCGCTGTATCACTTCGGCGCGGACGTGCTGCGGGTCTTCTTCTCGGTCTGGTTCTAATCGAGCACCGACTCGACCTGTTCGCAGAGGCGTCGCAGGAGCAGGAGACGGGCATATCGCTTGTCGTCCGCCGGGATGACGTACCACGGCGCGTGCCTCGTGCTCGTGAGCGCAATCATGTCGCGGGCGGCGCGCCCGTAGGCTGCCCACCGCTCGCGGTTAGCCCAGTCCTCGGGATCCACCTTGAAGCGCTTGAGCGGATTGCGGTCGCGCTCCTTGAAGCGCGCCAGCTGCTCTTCGGGGCTGACCGACATCCAGAACTTCGCGACGATGACGCGGTGCTCCGTCAGCTGCCGTTCGAACTCGTTGATCTCCCCGTACGCGCGTTGCCAGTCGGGCCGCGCCGCGTAACCCCTGACCCGCTCGACGAGCACGCGTCCGTACCAGGAGCGGTCGAAAATCGTGTAGTTGCCGCGCGGCGGCAGCTGCTGCCAGAAGCGCCACAGGTAAGGACGCGCGAGTTCCTCGACCGACGGCGCGGAGATCGGCACCACACGGTACTGCCGGGCGTCGAGCGCTGCGGTGATGCGGCGGATGGCTCCGCCCTTGCCCGCCGCGTCCATGCCTTCGAACGCGA